>OOCQ01000222.1_pt1 | contig 51328 bp, 49 predicted proteins | sample 1671121 | NCBI WGS metagenome assembly OOCQ01 (sample SAMN06348124, study PRJEB24527) | human gut metagenome | biome: human gut; feature: ankylosing spondylitis patient; material: feces | host: Homo sapiens | place: China | collected 2015-10 | reverse complement strand
GCGACTTGACCAACTTTTTATAGTTAAGTTTTCATAAGCATTTCTTAATATAAGTTATTGATTTACAGACGATTAAATATTAATTTAACGCAGTATTGATTAATAAAGAATATACTACCGCTGATATATGCGCAACAAATTGTGACGCTTGTGATTCATTTCCCTTGAAATCCTTAACAAATACAGCTAAGGTATAGCAGACCTTATTAGGCAGACATATATAGGCTACATCATTCTGAGCTGCAAGAATACCATTTTCATTGACATCACCAGAACCTGTCTTATGTGCTATTACAACCCCTTCTTTATCAAGAAGTGGAGCTACTATCCTATCTATACCTGTTTTACATTCTTTCAATGCATTCTTAATGAAATCTTGTTTCTCATTACTGATAAGACTTTCTGTAAACAAACGATTCATCAACATTGCAGCACCAAGAGGAGATGTGTAATTAGAGTAAGCTTTGTCATGGTCAGCGGACATTTCCTCTTCTGTATAAGCTATCTGAAAACTCGAACGTGGTATGAGTTTCGCTATAAAACTGTCTGTTTGTGCAGTATTGAGCATATTCTTAAACATGATATTGCTTGCATTATTGTCGCTCTGGGAAAGAGTATAGCGCAACAGATCTCTTACTGTCAACGATATAACTGGTGCTGAATAATCTTTCATCATAGGGCTCCATGTCTTTGGATCAAGTTTTTCCCTATTTATCTTTACCAAGGTATCAAGGGAAAGGCCTTTTTTGTCAAAATCATTGCAAAGAGCTAATGCCTGATGAACCTTAAATACACTCATCATAGGATAAATGCTTTTATTATTAACACTAACCGTATCTGTGTTATTAATAATAACCGCCACACCAATTTCACCAGGACAAGCCGAGACAATCTGAGAAATGCTATCAGTCAAAACATCTGTTAATGGAGGATTCGCGTTACCTTTTGTAGCTGATTTATGGGACAATGAGAACACCAAGATGAAGATGCAAACTAAAGCTATACACAAAACTACGATTTGCTTTTTTCTGTTTTTTTTCATGTTTATAAAATTAAATTTGCTTGACGAAGATATTTATTAATCCTAAAGGCACGCAACTCTACTGAAAATATATTGCCATTATTAAAACCTTAGTCCGGCAGAAAGTCCAATCCAGCCGGAAACATCCAGACTGTTCCATTTGGAACTCCACATCGCCCATGGAGAAAGTTTTGCGCTTTCTGCTATTCCAGTCCCTTGTAATCCTATTTTTCCAATAATGCTTCTCTTATTTTTTCCCATTTCTTTAGAGTTCCTAATGCCTTAACGTTTTCCATTATGAAAGCACGAGGTCTTGTAAATTCAATGACCTTCGCATATGACCATATCAACTGACTTCTTTTGTCATCGACATCCATTTTTCCAGCAACAGAAAAGCCTTGACAAGGATGACCACCAATAACCAAATCAGGATTGTCAACCTTGCCAATCTCATCAAACAGAGTGTTTATATCTCCTTGAATAATATGGTCTCCGATATTCTCTTTGTATGTAAGACAAGCCTCCTTCATCATGTCATTAGCAAAAACGACATGAGCTCCAGCCTTGATGGCTCCGATGTCTAAGCCACCGGCCCCAGAGAACAAAGATATTGTTCTTATGTTATTGAAATTATTCTGTTCTTTTATTGTCATATTTTAATTATTCATTTATGTCATTAATTAAATCTTTAGGGCTAACAGAAAGAACTTTTGCAACATGAAGCAATTGTTCTAAAGACGGTTGTGCCTTATTTTGTACCCATCGACTAACCGTTATCTCTGATTTGCCAATATGTTCAGCCAACCAACGATTGGTTTTATTCTGTTCAGCCAAAGCAACTCTTATCCTATTTATAGAATGTCCTGCCATATCTATTGAATTTTGGGTGCAAATATAACAAAAAAAGTTGATAGTTTATCGTTATTTGATAAATATTTATATTTTTGTAGGTGATTTTTCTGTATTCCGCCAATAACTTCAACCAAATCTATAATATGGTTATTCATTTTTGCAAGAGCAAAACATTAGCTTTCCATACTATAAAATGCAACTCTTATTGAACCTGCACAATATTTAATATTGTTGTTGCCGCCGAATTATTAACCTGCGTTGTCTATCAACGATATATGCAGAAAGAGATACAACCACGGTACAAGACACCTGTTTTCGACCCTAATTTATGCCTCCAGTCCGCATCTCTAACCCCATCTTTTTCCTTTTTCTATCGTCAATCTCTCTACGGTTGTTGCGAGTGCGATTTTCTATTCAAATGCGCTCTTTGGATAGCAATCAGTCAAAATCGTCCAAAATATTTTCATAAATAATCTTAAATCTGCTTTTTGCCCCTGTCATAGTTTTTTCTCTTTGCCGAGTGCTTTGAACGACAGTTTTACCCTTGTTCAATATTTGTACCGTTTAGATTTTATCGTTATTACGAAATCGTTGTGGCTCAGTGTTTTAGACTATAAATAAAGGCTTCCACATGAACAGTGTAGTACGCCAGTTATGGGAGCAGAATACCGATGTTGTTATGGTTGATACCGGTAACTCCTATGAGGGACTGTGTGAGTATGTCGGTGGCAAATACATCAGCTATACGGAAGAACATCCTATCACAATGAATCCTTTCCGCATACAACGAGAGGAGTTGAACGTGGAGAAAATAGACTTTCTGAAGAACCTTATCATGCTCATTTGGAAAGGCAGCTCCGCCATACCGACAAAGATAGAGGAGTTGCTTATTGAGCAGGTTATCAAGGAGTACTACGAAGCCTATTTCGTAGGCTTCAAAGGCTACAACAAGTCCCAGATAGATGCCCTGCACAAGAAATTCCTCATTGAAACAGCCACAGAGGGCAAGCCTACCGACACCAACAAAGAGGTGGAGGAACGTATCTGGAAGAAGATTAAGGAAATGGAAGACAGACGCAAGGCTTTGGTTGTTGATGAATTGTCGTTCAACAGCTTCTTTGAATACAGTACTGAGCGCATACCTTACATCTGCAATGAGAACAAAATTACGGGTATTGACCTTTCGTCTTACAACTACTCTTTGTCTGAGTTCTACCGTGGCGGCACATATGAGCGAACTTTGAATGAGAACATAGACAGTAGTCTGTTCGACGAGACCTTCATCGTGTTCGAGATTGACACCATCAAGGACAACAAGACTCTTTTCCCTCTTGTAACGCTTATCATTATGGATGTTTTTATCCAAAAGATGCGCATCAAAAAGAACCGCAAGGTGCTGGTCATCGAAGAAGCATGGAAAGCAGTGGCATCCCCAATGATGGCAGAATACATCAAGTATCTGTATAAAACGGCCCGAAAATTTTGGGCTATGGTGGGTGTCGTTACGCAGGAGTTGCAGGATATTATTGGCAGTCCGATTGTCAAGGAAGCCATTATCAACAATTCTGACGTTACCATTCTTCTCGATCAGGGAAAGTTCAAGGAGCGTTTTGATGACATCAAGGCTGTGCTTGGACTGACGGATGTGGAGTGCAGGAAGATATTCACAATCAACCGTCTGGAGAATACGGAGGGACGAAGTTTTTTCCGGGAAGTCTTCATCCGTCGCGGCCTGGCCAGTGACGTGTATGGTGTCGAGGAACCAAGGGAATGTTACATGACCTACACTACAGAGCGAGCAGAGAAAGAGGCATTGAAACTCTACAAGGAACAACTTCAATGCAGCCATCAGGAAGCCATTGAAGCCTATTGCCGTGACTGGTCTCTTTCGGGCATAAGCAAATCCCTTGCCTTTGCGCAAAAAGTGAACAATGCAGGGCAAGTACTTAACTTGAAAGAGAATAAATAGAGAATAAAATCAAAGATAATGAGACAGTTTGCCATCATATTAACTATCATATTCTTCTTGGCTGTGAACACAGCCCAGGCACAGTATGCCAGTGTCAATGTGGATTACAAGACAATGGAAGCCATGTCGGAAGCCTTTACGACAGAGGCCGCAATGGAGGCTCTTCACAATGAGAACCTTCAAAAGATTTATGATAGTTATAAAGCGGCTGAAATTGCCAGTGCAGGTATCTTTTCTTCCAAGTACCTTGACAGAAAGGCTCTTACCAATCTCAATCTTTGGGATGACAAGAAAGAGAACTACTATTATAACCGTATCTACAACATAGTAAGCAAGAGGATTATTCCAAAGACCATCACCTGCGCACAGCTGATGGTCGAGGATCCTTCTACGGCAATCTACTGGGGCAGCTATCTTTTGAAAACCACAGAAGACGTAAAGTCCCTTTGCCAGCAATTTGAGAGTGTTGTAACAAACAGCACCCTCAGCTTCAAAGATATAGCCTTTTTGCAAATAACAGAAGAACTGAAAGCTGTGTTCAATATCACCCAATTAGGTGGAATCGATTGGAAGAATCTTTTTGAACACCTTGGAGATGACATAGAAAACAGTTTTACCAAAGAGAATTTGGAAAAAGACTTGGACAATCTTATCGGGAAAGGTGTTGGTATGGCCAATGCCGGTTTTAACAATGGAATGAACGAATTGCTGAAAGGAACCAGTTTCGGTGGAACCTTTCAGCAGAAACTTGGCAGCATATTGACCTTTGTGGATAATGCAAGCGGTTTGTATGCTGATTTCAAGATCAGTTCCACGCAGCATCTGTTGACCAGACTTGTGGGTGAAGATAAGATTAAAGACCTTTTCTGTATTGGTGACTATAATCTCACACGATGGATTGATGACTATTCCCAAGCCTCGCAAGGTCAATACTATACACAGAGAGTGTATATCTACAGACGAGACTACGGATCGGAAACACTCTGTGATTACGTTCCGCCCAAGGATGACGATGCCATATTGTATGGAGACCATTGGTATAGAATAAGCACAAAGGATCCAGACTTTTCTCCAAGTTCCTCCCAATATGAGGCAATACTCTCAAATTCAGAAACTCATGCAGGATGGAGCAGAAAACGGGTTGCGGAATTAAATGCGCAAGACTCTCGGAACACATATAGAATAAACAACTACATTTCAGCCTACATATTGAGCAAAAAGGAAAGTGGGCAATATGCAAAGGCATACGCTTATTCAATCAATGTTACAAAATCGTGGGACGTAAAAGAAGAAGTATACGAAGCGGTCTATGACAGCTACAGTATGGACTGGAATACATTTATGGCTCAGATGAATGCAAGGCTGACACAATATAATGCCAATGGTGACCATCAGGAAATCAACAACGCCGAAGACTTGCAGGACTATATGGACACTCACCCCAACGAGTCCAACTACACCTATTATATAGGTTATGACACCCGACACTACTATACTGCCACAGATGCACGCAAGATAGCAGGCGCTTCTACAGCTACATTCAGTATAACCTGCCATGATGGAGGAACATTAGGAAAAGGCAGCACAACCTACAAATGTGACAAATGCGGCGGAAGTGTAAGTGAGCATACAAAGAGCTGTTCCATGCTTTCTACATTAAACGGTGATGGTGGAGCGGTACAGACTGGTGAGCTTGAAGCCAAGCTCACACAACTCCAACAAGAAGTTGACTACTTACAAAAGGAGTTGGATGCGCTCAACACGGAAAACAGCGAGTTGTTACGCAAGATGTCCAATGCTGCCACAACTGAGGAATACAACACCTATCGTACCACATACGAAAATAACAAGAAAAAGATAAATGAACTACAGTCGCAGCTTGACAACACCAATGACATCATCGTCCAGACCAAACAAGCCATAAAGGAAGCGGAAGATGGAGAGAAGGCTCAATCGGATGATTACAACAGAATACCGCAACTGATGAAGGCCATGAAAGATGCTTACGGCATCACATGGACGGACAATGGCTCTTGGACCGGCTACACGTTCATCCGTCATGGCACTGTGGGCAGTGTCAAGGGTGAGGTCACCTTCAAAGCATCCCTTTCCATAGCGAGAAAACCGAAGTATTTCCTGGGCATCAAGATACACCGTGCAATCGTACAAATAGACTGGCAATTGACGAGCAGTTGGAGTGACACCTCCGTTGTTGAGACTATGGAACTGGATTCCAATAACACTGATGAAGAAAATGCAAGACTCGTCAACCAACGCATAAGCGAACTTGCCAAAGATCATCCCAACTGCGATGTCACCGTAGAATATTCCAAGACTCCAGGAATAGAAACTGATGACACGGATGGAGTCAGGCATTTGCTATGGGCAAGTGACAGACTGGAAATTGCCCGAAGCATAGAGGCACGCCTTGCAAGGATATATACCGACCTTGTTATGGTGGAAAAGTTCCTCCATTACAAGCATAGCCTCTTAGATTGGGTACATGACCTTGTTCCCAAGCTAAATGCAGACAAAGACAGAAAGCTCACTATTGCGGAACGTTGTCGTAGACGATGGCTGCATAACAGCGGAAGTGCATACTATGAATGGGAAGACGAAGACAATGAATATGAGTAATATCAGTAATATATAAATATGAGTAAAATGAATGATACAGGTAATATAAAACAAAATGACAACCATGTGCTGAAATGGCTCATGCTTGTATTGACGTGCATATTCCAACTGTCACCCATTGGAGTAAAGGCACAGCTTGTTCCACGCGACATTCCCACAATAGAAGCATACATCAACGACCACAAGAAGCAACGCAGTCTATTGTTGGCACGATCCACGCTTGAAGAAAGCAACAAGCTCCTGCATCAGGCAAGCAAGGTAACACATCGTGAATACCGAGATATCAATTGGGAACTTGACAAATACACCAAAGCGTTTGACGTGATAGACCTTGTTTACACCACTGTCAGTACAGGCTTTAACGTTTATCGAACCTATGATACTGTATCAGACAAAATCGGGAAGTACAAGTCTCTGTTATCGGACTTCAATGAAAAAATTGTAAAACGAAAGCGTTTTGAAACTGCCGACACCCTCTTGCTTGCCGTCAACGTCAGAGCCGTGCGGAATTTATCTGCAGAGTGTCAGAACCTATACACCTCCGTAACAGTACTCGCTGCCTATGCCAGTGGCAAAGTCCATTGTACCGCAGCGTCAATGATGCTGATGATAGAGAATATCAACAAATCGTTAGACCGTATAAAATCCATACTTAACACGGCCTATTTCCAGACTTGGAAGTTCATAAAGGCAAGAACGAGTTATTGGAAATCAGAGCTGTATCGATCAAAGACCATAAGAGAGGTGGCCAACGATGCCTTAGGGCGGTGGATGGAAGCCGGAATGCTTGATTATTAACACAGAAATCACAACGACATGAAACCATATAAAATATCAATGGCTATCATAATGATGGCGGTTACAGTAAATACATTTGGCCAGTCAATGACCTACAACCATGATGCTTCAAAGATGGGACAGATACAAGTTATGGAGTTAGGAGCAGGCGTTCTAACCCCGGACTTATACTACTCCATTACGCACAGTGGCTATAAAGAAGGAGCTAAGTCTGCCACATCCGTCAAAAACACTTTGCGTATGGCCGCAAATATAGCCTCTATGCCTCAGGTGGAATATGCCGACAGTATCAAGGCAGATTTGGAAGCACGGGCAAAGGTGGAAGCTACAAACATCGCAGACAGGCAAATAGACATTGCCTGGTTGACTGAAGGTGAGAGAATACAAGCAAAGTTGCGAGCTTTCAAATCAAACATAGGCAGCTTGAATGGAAAGACATGCAGCGAGGAGATAACGGCATGGGAAGACCTTGGAAAAATGTATGACTTTGCCATTAAGACCACAAAGAGAGCATATATGCCAAACAGCGAACGGCAAAAGCAGTATCTCGCCATATGTGATGAGATAACATCAGCCAATGACAATCTTCTATTGAGAATACGTTATTTGGCTACAAAACGCCAAGCTGACAACATTGTGGCAGCCATGACACAATTCCATCATAGGGTTAGTGAGAATGCAACCGCATCATACAACAGGTGGCGTAACAGCGCAAACGATGCAGGAGCAGTAAAACATAAAACAAATAGATAACAGCGTATGACAAATGACAGTACAGCGGTAGACTTTGGCATCAATCTGCTTGAAGAGGAGATTGATGATGTAATATTCCGCACAAACGAGTTTCTGACGGATGCCACTTTCACAGGTGGACAAGGGCCGTTCTGGTGGATTCTCCAGATGTCAATGGCTCTTGCCGGATTGTTCGCCATCATCATGTGTGCAAATATGGCTTACAAGATGATGGTCAAGCGTGAGCCGTTGGATGTAATGAAACTGTTCAAGCCATTGGCGATTAGTATCATCCTTTGTTGGTGGTACCCACCTGCAGATACAGGTATAGGTGGTGGAAGAAGTTCATGGTGTGCCTTAGACCTCCTTAGCTACATACCCAATGCCATAGGTAGTTACACCCATGACCTCTATGAAGCGGAAGCTGCGCAAGTAGAGGACAGGATGGCTGATGTCCAACAGTTGATGTATCAATTGGGCGATGAAGCTTCTGATCCAATGTCCACAATCAAGGCAGCAAGCAATGCGGTCAGCACATTACTCACCCAAAGCAGTGTCCAGGACGTGACAGATGCCGATGCTGCAGCTGAGGATGAAAAGAACATCGTAAAGGCAGAAATGACAAGCACGTCAGCCGGGCTTGTGATGATGATAGACAAGATAATCATGCTCATAGCGTTGATAACTTTCCGCATTGGTTGGTGGGGAACCATCTATTGCCAACAGATACTGTTGGGTATGCTCACCATTTTCGGACCAATACAATGGGCGTTCTCTCTTTTACCGAAATGGGAAAGTGCATGGGCTAGGTGGCTGATACGCTATCTGACGGTGCATTTCTATGGAGCAATGCTGTACTTCGTAGGTTATTTTTATAACTTAACTCATTCTGTATCAGTCAGATTATACTCCAATATACAGCACCTGCAACAAACCTGCACCAAAATAGCAATAAAAAAATCAAATGAAGGTGGTGCGAGGGCATATTGGCAGGTCGGAATTGAAAAAATGAATGTTTTCCTTTTTCGTTTGTCCTCTCATCTTTCTCTTGTTTGGAGTTGCTTTCTCTCTAATTTTTGTCCTCGGATTTCACCAGATTTCGGTCTCGTCATCTGGCACGAAGTTGCGATGTTTGATATATTTTCAAATCAAAGATAAAATCATTCTTTGGCATTTTTAAGTATGATTATTGGCTTATAATCATACTCAAATGATAATTACAATTAAATTCAGTCTTCTATTCGATATAAGATTGCATTGCGCTGATATAACCATAGTAACTTTGCTTTTGCCGGACTGATGTTCTTGGGCAGATGTGGACAGTTGTTCCTTATCGGAGTGGCTTATACACCTCCAGACATCATCAAGGTACATAGACATATATATATTCACTAAAAATAATTGCGTATGACACAACAAGTACAAAGTAACAAGGAGGCAAACCTCAGCAAGCAGGTTGCCGAACTCCAGGGGCGAGTCCAGTCCTTGGAGCAGCTTCTCCATCAGGGGAAGGATGTGCTGACCTTGGAAGAGGCTGCCAAGTTCATGGGCATTGCCCGCAGTTCTCTCTACAAGATGACCCACGAGCAGACCATCCCGTTCTACAAGCCGAATGGCAAGATGATCTTCTTCGAGAAGTCAGACCTCTTGGCATGGGTACGGAAGAACCGTGTGTCCTCTGAGGCGGAGATTTCCGAGGAGGCAGAACGAATCATTCAGCGTCTCGCCACCAAATAGACTGGAGTATGGCAGAATACGAGGACAAGCAGAAACTGGCAGTAGAGCTGGCTGTCCACTGGGCAAAGACTGGGCTAAGGCAATTCTCCATGCGTGATGCAGTCAATGATTATATGAAGGAGGTAGGTGCGAACAAAGCCATAACGGATGAGAGCATCATTGACAGGAGAAGAATCTGTGCGCAGCAGCTCACCATCAGGAGTATCGCTTTCCTAAGCAAGGATGAATTGCATAAGGTGGAACAGGAATTAAAGAGGATAGCTGAGGACGATGCGCCCAAGCAACAATTGGGCTGGCATAGATGACATTTCCCTTTCTTCCCTCTGTTTGGAACAACAACATTTATCGATTTCAAAGGTTGAAAGGTTAATAACCTTAATGCCGAAAGAATAATAATCCTAACGCTGCAAGGTTAATCACCCTATCAGGTATAAAGCCGTATTACTACGAAAGAACAGCAAAATGAAATGTTCCATCTTTCCACTTCTCTAAGCCAGTTAGTTCCAACGGCACAGCAATCATTCTGCCTTTTGTACGCAGATACTGTACCAGTCTTGTAAATGTGGATTGCCCACGGAATTTATCAATTAACCAAATGTCAAACCCGGGACGGCATGGCAGGAACACCATGCGCTGGAAGCAAGGCACATCTGTCTGCCGTTCCATTTTTCTTTTTACTGAATATGCAAAGCAACAACAACGAGGCAGCAATTCTGCCTATTGACTCCTTTCTGGAGAAGTCATTTCCCTTTACAGACATCACGCTTCATCTTTCAGCGGATGCAATTACATTCCTTATGGGGACAACAAAAGGACGGCTTAACCTCATGTACTATCTGTACATCCTCCACACTATGACCATCGGTGACAAGTCGCAAATGGTGCGAGGTATCCGTGTCGATACAGGCACCTGCCAATGTTCGCTCTCGGTATCTTCCCTTGAAGAAGTATGGGGTATCAAGCGCAAGCAGGGGCGTAACCTGCTCGACAAGATGGAACAGCTCGGACTTATCAGCCGCTCGTCTGATTTCGTCACCTCCATTGTAGATGTCGTGAGTGTGCAGGATGGTCATGCCATGGGACAGGTGTTCACAAATCCCAACCGTCTTCTCCTTGCTGAGAGGAATCAGACTTCTCCAGTTTTATCACCACCAGTCCAATCCGTACAAGGTGCAGATACGGCCACTGTCATCATGGAGACACCAGAAAAGCCTCAGACGGCTATTATAACCTCTTCCGAGGTAACTATACCCTCCAAGGCTGTAAAGATGCCTCAGAGCCTCTTTGATTTCGCTGACGAAGACGGAACTGTTGTTCCTTATGGGCAGCATGAGTAGGATGGTCGGGCGCGCAGAGCTTGCTCCACGGCCCAACTGATTAAGTGGGGGCATAACACAATATGCCCGTTCACCTCTGCGAGGTTCTGGGCGGCACAGCAACGGTCTCATGCCCCACATGTTCCCGTGCCTGCCATGCCAGCCTATCGCCTAGGACATGGATGAATGCCCCACTACCCCTAAACAATACAAGAAAAGGAATGTCTCACGATCCATAGGCATGGAACGTGAGGACATCCCCAATGTAGAACTATAACGTAACAGAACAGAAATATGAGTAATGAACCAAAAGGTGCGATGCACTTTGAGGGCAGAAAGTCCATCGGAGCGATGGAGGCAGCCGAGAACCAGCGCAGGTGGGACGAGAAGCACTATCAGACAGTGAACAAGAAACCGCTGCATTGGTACGACATCACCCGTGCACATCTCAATTTTGAGGTCGCCAAGGGTGGCATTATCCAAAAGATAGGAACATCAAAACCTGTTGAGGAACGTTTCAAGGAGAGGTTGGAGGAACTGGGCGTGAAGCCTAACCCGGAGGTAAAGAAGAACAACCCAGCAGCTGCGAAGATGTCCAACCAGATTGTGGAGTTCGTTTTCAGCGGTGACCACGAAGTAATGAACATGATGGCATTCGGCAATCAGGCTGTCGATTTCGAGCGTGACGGAACAGCGGACAACAGCCACATCCAGCGAATGAATGAAATCGAGCAATGGGCTATCGACCTCTATGACTGGATGGCAAAGAAGTATGGTGAAGAGAACATCATCGGATTTGATGTGCATCTTGACGAGACTACGGCACATTGCCATGCGACCATCATTCCTGTTGTGATGAGAACAGAAAAGAAGACTGGCAGGGAACGACCTGTGGTTTCATACAAAGGGCTGTTCGGCAAGGACAAGGCAACAGGACAGGAGATTATGAAGCAGCTGCACACGGAACTCTACGAACAGGTGAACAGCCAATATGGATTGATGCGTGGCGACCCTGTGGAGATTTCGGGCGCACAGCATAAAGACAAAGTGCAGATGTACTATCAGTTGAAGCGGGAGTTGCCGGAGTTGGAAAACCGAGCCATTGAGCTTAGAATCTTTATCAGCAAGTTGGAACTGCAATACAATGGACTTAGCCATCAGATTGAATCCTTGAAGCAGGACTTGGAGAACAAGAAAATCACTCTGGATGAATATGAGGAACGAACATCAGAACTGATGAAGCAGAAGATTGCCTTGGGTGACAAAATCCGTGACCGCAAGAGCCGACTCATGCAATGTGAGAACCAGATTGCATCGCTTCGCCAGCGGCAGGCTAATGCTGAGGTAGCGGTGAGACAAGCGGCAAATAATGTGGAAAGGATGAAGGAGGCACAACTGGGCAATTCAGTCATGATGGTCAAAGGGGCAATCTTCGATGAACTGCTTTCTGGCTTGCGAACATTCCTGGAGAATATGCCGAAGCCAACTGCCTATGCTTTGCAGAGTGTGCAGGGAACTATCGTTGAAGACCTGTTTGACGGCTCTCTTGGTGATGTCATTTCCAGTGCCGCAGGGATGGTGGCAGCCGCCATCGGTGATGCTACCACTCCCATGTATTCAGGTGGTGGTGGCGGTTCGTCGTCTGATGACAAACCAAAGAAAGATGAAGATGAGGACTGGTGGAGGTTTGCCCATCGTGCCGCCAGATATGCCAGCAGGAACAAACCTTCCAAGTCTGCTACTCGGGGCCCGAGAAGATAGGGATCAACCGCTTCCAATGCTCTATGCAGGGGAAAGGGTCGTACAGGGTAAACAGCCCTCGGAAGTACGAGACCTTTTCCCCTTTTCTTATAGCTTCCGTTGCCATCTCTTTCACTCCCTGCTGTTCTGCAAGTGCGGTCAGTTGCCGTTCCATCCGTTCACGTCTCTTAGAGAAATGGTCTATGGAATAAAGGCGCAAGGCTTCAAACGCATCGTTCTTGCCATTGTTGCGATACAGTTCCAACAGGTCATCGTAGGCATCAGGTTCCCACGGATGATGACCGATAAGGAACAGATAGTATTGTTCCGCTACCACAAATCCTTGCTTCTTCTCAACATCCCTACAATATGCGAGTGTGTCTGCCAGCCTGTTCAGGTAATCACTGATTTCCATGTCCGCATCAGCAGGGATTTTGTCTTCGTTATCACCCTCATAAAAGTCAAATGGAGGAAGACTGGCACAATACTCATCATAGCGTTCTCCGAGAGTCGGGTGCTTGATATTCGTTGGAAACGTGAGAACGAAAGGTTTCTTTTGCTGTTCCTTTTTCTCGCCTTTGGGCAAATCTGCTGTTTTCGGGTTGGATGGACAAATCTTTAGCTCTTTCGGATTTTGCTGTTCCTTCACACCTCCTGTTCCCATCACCATTCCTATGGTAACACCAGGGTATGCCTTTCCATTACTGGCCGTAAACTTCTTCTCATTTGGATTGGAAGTGAGAACAACTTGTGTCTGATGGTACTTGCCTCCGATAACAAGCACAGGCATCTTCTTATCCACGTATTTGGCAAGACTAGCTGGCTCGTCATGCATGAGCGTGGGCAGAACAGGAGAGGATTTTCTTTTCCCCTGTTCCTTGTGCTGCTCATCAGCTTCGTATTTCTTCTTGTTGCCAAATAACTTGCTTAAAATGCCCATACTCAATATACAATGTGTTTTTTATTTGCAAAGTTACAACCTTTATTCCACATATAGTGATTCTTCTCAGACATCAGCTATAATCAACGTTAAATCAAACATTATTTAGGCTTATTTTCACCTTCCTGATAGGTGGTGGTAGCCTATAATGAAGGTCAACCATAATTTTTATTTTAGATTTTTATCGGTTTGACTTAACCGATTGAAGAATAAACTTTTAGCGAATTATTTGAGAAATAGAGGTAACGATTTAGCAACTGTGCGAATTTCAGCGTTTTGCGTTGCTATGCTGTCAAATAACTCTCTTATGTGCAAAGATACGAATTTTCTCAAAAATAGAAAATGTGTATGAATGTTTTTCTTGTTTATATAGTCTCTAATTTATAATGTTAGTATTTACAACTGATTATTAATCAATAATTTACGAGCAGTAAATCGGAAATATGGTCGTAATCTTTAATCGTGTATTCTAAAGGGAGAAGATTTTAAAACAGTAAACATCAAATCTTCCTGCGACTATATACCACCTCTATTATGCCGTTGTATTTCTTGGTACGAATCATTTCCAAGTCAATTTTCTTATCGGTAGCACCAAACAGCCTTGTGCCGTTACCGAGAAGAACCGGTATAATCGCCAGATGATAAATGTCTATTTGATTGTTTGCGATGAGTTGTTGCGCCACTTCTGCACCTCCGCAAATCCACACATCTTTACCCGATTCCTGTTTCAACTCCTCTACCAGTTGGCATACATCCATATTCCTGAAACGGATATTTTCTGTGCCCTCTTCTTCACTGTGATGAGTCAATACATAGGTCATCGCTTCCCCGTAGGGCCATTGGTCGGGAGAAAGTTCGGTCACAATTTGGTCGTAGGTTCTCTTTCCCATAATGACCGTGTCCACACCACTGAAGAATGGAGTAAAGGTGTCTTCCATCTCCACGTTTTTATCTTGTCCGCTTATCCATTCAACGGAACCTTCGCTGTCAGCGATATAGCCATCCAGACTGACGGCAATATAAAGGATTACTTTTCTCATAGGTGTATTATTGTAAAAGAGGCAGCACCATTTCAAACGGTTTATTTATTGTAGGGATATTCTTGCTTTTGCTTGCTTTACCCTTTGGCTTTAAGCAATTCTTCAATCCGACCTTTCATAAACCCGGTAAGCGCGAGCGTTTCATTTTCCATTGTTTCCCATTCGTCAGACAGGTTTCCCAAATAGGCTTCCTTTGCCGTTTTCAACAGGGAAGAAAAGGTTTCCGGCAATTGGGGAATCACCCACTCCGCAGCAACATCTTTCGTTGTCACGTCTTCGGTTTCTAATGTAAACCACATGCGGGATAGCGTCAATAGCACATTTCTTTCATCTCCCTTAACATTGGAAATCAAACCGGGTAGAGAAAATTGAATAGCCTTTTGTATTTCGCGGAACGGAATCGGGAGAATAAGTTGTTTGCAATCTGCGCCCTTCAGCGTCATACTACTTTTTCTCGCCTGCCATAATAGAATCGCTATATCAGGGTCGAAACACGCCTGCGGAATCATTCCGGCTTCCATCTCTTTCCGAAGCCACTCCCCATACATATACTCGCATTTGGGCGGAAACTGCCACGGAATAATGTCTTTTTGATGGATGACAGTTATCTCCAATGGTCTTTTTTCGGCGCAACCTACGAAGCCGGAAATTTCCAATAATTGCTTGGTCAACTCCTTTTTCGTTGACAGATTCAATTCTTGTCTGGTTATTATCAATATATCTATGTCACTGTCCGGACGCAATTTATTCATTGTCGCAGAGCCATATAAATACATTCCCAATATCTGCCCCTGCAATAGGGTTTCTGCTATGGAAACGACTTGCTTCACTTGTTGTGGGATTTCATTCCGATTGTTCATTGTATTTTCCATATAGATTTGTTTCCTTTATTCTTTGATTAATACAACAGCGTCAAATGCCAGTTCCAAGGCGGTGGATACACTTGCTTTTCCCCACTTCCGTTCTTGGTATTTATGAGGATTCGAGAGCGTGTCGGCTGTAAAAAGCAACATAGCCCATATTACTTCTCTAAATTCTGCACATGCAGCCAGTGCAGAACATTCCATTTCCACTACTTGACAGCCTTCCTCTTTGCGGTATTGCACCATTTCCAGTGTTTCTCGATAAAAACCGTCTGTTGTCCATGTCTTGACTTCCAAATATGGGATTTTCTTTTGATTTAAAGCAAATTTGATTGCACTTATTCCTGCTGTTGAAATCTTTATGTCTCTGGATGGCGGAAGATAATGGTAAGAAGTTCCCTCATCTCTCAATGCAGAAACGGGTATTAAGAATCTGTTCTCCGGAATATCTTCCAATACACCGCAGGAACCGACAGAAATAATTTCTGTCACACCTCCTGCTATTAAATACTCTAAAATCTGGACAGCAGCAGCACTCCCAACCGGAGCCGGACATAAACATATCCTTTCCTGATTATGAAAGCATTCATAGATGGGATATAATTTTGTTGCACTCTCAAATTCATCTATCTGTATTCCACTGTGGGCATGTGCATACTTTTCCACTTCATCCCCCAAAAATGCAAATACGGCTTTTTTAGGGAAGTGCTTTTTCCCATTTCCCGGCTGAAAGATTGCTTTTGATGCGGTATCGTATTCCAAAATAGGATAATCGTGCTTTACTAATGCCATACTATCATCTCCAATAAAAATTTTCTTTCTCACATTTTCTGCATCTATTTTTTGCAAAGTTACTTTTTTCATTTGGCTATACATCAATAAACTCTTAGTATTTTGAGTATATTTTTTCGTGAAGCTATCTTTTATCTTCCTTGCAATCTCCTTGTGGAGCCAAAGTGGTTCAAGCACTTCCATGTCCTCTCCGTTCCATAGTATCTCTTGTTGGAAATCAAATGTAGGACGAAGGCGATATTCGAAAATGCTGTATTCCTCTGCTCTTTCAGTCTCTTGTTGTGACTCATGCAGAGGCAGGTCGCGCAGATAGTTAGCCTGTCCACTACCCACTTTTAGTCTGACCTTCTGAATATCGCAGTCTTTATCGGCTATGATTCCGAAACAACCGGCAAAGTATTCCTGTGGGATGAAGTCCTTGGGATATTCAAAGGAATGACTCGATAGACGGAAATCACGGATGCGGTCGAGGCAGTAGATTGAATCATTTCCAGATGGCCACTGGCGGCCAACCACATACCAGCGTTGACGGAAGAGTTTTACGCACAATGGCATAATGTAATGTTCGCGCAAGTCCTCTCGCCAATAGTTATAATAGGCAATGTGAATGAAGCGGTTTTTCTTCATGGCTTCAAGAATCGGATCCAAATATTCCCGTCCGCTCGGCACATCCTCCAATAGAATCCTGTCCTTGATGGATTTATTCTCTGCGAGAGAATTACTGACGGAATAGGTGCTGAGAAGCCAGCTCTCGATGCTACCTCTTCTCATGTCATCTACGTTGTCAATGTAATATCGGTAAGGTGCTGCCTTTTCGCATTCAATCATCAGACCGAATGTGTCGAATATGTTCCACTTCCATTTGTGGAACGTGCGCTTCAGCAGTTCCTCACCGCCACTCAGGTCAATGTTGTCCATCCATTGACGGTTGAGGTCCTCAAATGTTATCTTTCGAGCCTTGTAGATGGTTTCCACTATCCACACCAGCTTGTTGGTTTGATTCAGTGCCATATATAATCCATTTTATATACTAATACGAATTTGATGCAAAATTATTGTGTAGGTGTGCCATTTTTGTTCACACCAAGCCGAAAAAAGTACTTTTTCTAATAAATTGAAGATAATTCACTTCAAAATTGATTCAACAAGAGGGAAAAGAAGTGTTCGAAGCACGAACCCTTATTGTGGCTCGCACATCGAACACTTCTTGTTAAATCAGAAGATGCCGTTAAGCATATTAACCGCATCAACTTTCTTTTCCATCACCACATCAGCATAGATTTCCGTGGTGTGGATGTTGGTATGCCCCAACATCTCACTTGTGGTGTAGATGTCACTTCCGGCTGTCAGGATGAGGGTGGCGAAAGTGTGACGGCTGCAATGGAAGGAAATGGATTTGTCTATTCCTGCTTTAGCTGTCATACGCTTCAAGGCACGGTCAGCATTGCAGAGAAGGGGGATGTGTGTGAACACCCTGTCATCAAGTGAGGCTGTGCCCCGTTCCGGCATCCATTCCAAAGCCTGCTTGCCCAAAGGAATTACCGCAGATTTCTTCGTTTTCTGCATGGATTGGACATACACTTGTAGCCCATCCTCTGTCTCTCGGATGTCTCGCCAATACAATTGTAGCAAGTCGCTATGGCGCAAACCAGTAAAGCAGCAGAACATAAATGTCTGCTTCGTAACTGGACTGCCAGTTTCGACTTCCGATATGCGTTTCAACTCTTCTACGGTAAGATAGTCCCTGTCGCTCGGTGTCTTCGCAAAGGTCTCTCGCTTTTCCAGCTCATAGAACGGATGCTTCTGTAACACACCTTGCTCCACCGCATATTTCAGCATAGAGTTGACATTGGTCTGTATCAGCAGCATTGTTTTGGGTGACAATGGCTTCGGGAGGTCGGGAGACTTCATGTTTCGGTACACATCTTTGATATATGTGAGGAAGTTCTTGTAGAAGGACTTGTCCACCTTGTCCACCATGAGACTGGGACGGTTGATGTGAGCCAGATACGACTTGACGATGTTGACGGTGCTCCTCATATGCTTCTGATACGCAAGCGAGTATCTGTCTCCCTTTTGAAGGTGGAGTAGGTATTCGTCCATCCATTTTGAAAACTCAGTAGCAGGTGCAGACACACCCTTTTCCTCAGATTTGCTGCCAATCCCCAGTATTCTCTCGGACTTTATCTTCAATGCCTTTTTCAGCGTGGCTTCGTTTACCCTGCGGTCGTTGTCTGTCTTCTCGGGAATAAGGTAGAGGTTCAGCGATTCATACTGACGCTTTCCTCCCTTTTCATAGAACTCCAGATATAGGGTCGTGTTGCCACTCTTATGCTTGCGGCTGCGTAGTTCTATCTTCATAGTTTTCGGTATTATCATCCTTTGTAAATAGGTCGTTGACGAGGTTCATTGCATCCACTTTCTTCTTGTCCACGATTTTGGCATAGATGGCTGTTGTAGTCACATTGGCATGACCAAGCAGCTTGCTCGTCGTGTATATGTCCACTCCGAGAGTAAGCATCATGGTGGCGAAGGTGTGGCGGCTGCAATGGAAAGAGACTTTCTTCTCTATCCCTGCTGCCTTTACCAATTTCTTAACGTGATAGTTGATGGTCGCATCACTGGCTGGTAAGGTAAATATAGGCTCATCCAAATCATCCTTCGCCTGCAAGCAGTTCAGTGCCTCCTGCGACAAGGGGATATTGTTCGGCTTCTGAGTCTTCTGCATGAACACATGGATGTAGAGGGTCTTGCCATCAGGAGTCTTATAGACCTTGCGCCATGTCAGTGTGCGTGCATCACTCAATCGCAAGCCTGTGAAGCAGGAGAAGACAAACGCTTTCTTCACCTGCTCATTGGAACACGGCAAAGCCATCAAGGAGCGCAGTTCCTCAATGGTCAGAAACTCCCTGTCCTCTGGTGAAGGCTGGAACTTCTCTTTACGGTCAAGGCTCTTCATCGGATTTGCCGTCAACAACCCTTCTCGCACAGCCTTGTTCAATGCTCCATTAAAGACGGCTTGATGATGGTGGGCACATCCTGGAGATATTTTCCTCTCATTGATTGTACAAACGCTGTTCTTTGCTGTTGCAAGGAATCGGAGGAAGCCACGACAGAAGTCTGCATCCACCTCGCTCATGGAAATATAAGGTGTCTTTTGCTGTTCCAGATACTCCTCAACTTTCTTCCGCATATCGACACGACCTTTCAAAGTCGATGGACGGAATCCGAAATTCTCCTGTTCGTACTTGCGCAGCCAGTCGAGCAAAGACTTATTCGACTGCTTAATCTTCTCGTACTGTTTGATGCCTCGTTCCTGCAATGCAATGATACGGTCTGCCTTGATTTTCTCCGCCACCTGTCGGGTGTGGATATTCATTTGCTTGTCCAGTGGGGTCTTCTCTGGGATGAGATACAGCCCTAAGGATTCATACTTGCGCGTACCCTTTACATAGATGTCGAGATAGAGCCCAAGGTTGCCGTTAGCAAGCTTGCGCTCCCTGAGCCTTATCGGCTCTTTTACTTTTAATGCTTTCTTGGGTCTTCCCATATTTGTCTGTTTTTATTTGTTTTGATTTGCTTTCGGCGGTGCCTCAAGCATCTGATTTTGATGCAAAGTTATACCAAATTTCTGAGAATACGCAACAAATCTGCAACAAATTTGCACCTAAAACATCAAATATAAGGAAATCAAAGAATAAGAAAGAAATAAGCGTAATACGTTATATATCAGTTATATTACTTCACTTTTGTTTCTTTTTATTAGATTTGTTATCATTCGTTTTTGCCTATACTTCGTAGGCTTCTATGTATTGCTGTTGTTTGATATTGTCATCAATATCCAGTACAATGACCTTGCAGCTGTTACCGCTACGGATGAGACCGTTGTCAATTATCTGCAAAACGCATTCTTCTCCGCTGGTTATCTGATGGCTGCAAGTGTTGTGGCATTGAAATGTCTCAATCTTGTACCTGACCTTGCTGCATGGATGATACCAGAGGGTGATACTGCTTTCTCAACAAGAAGTTTTGGTGAAGGTATAGCTACGTCAATGAGACAATCAGCCAGTCGTGTAGTCGGCATTTAACAATCTTGAAAAAGTAAACAATATGGTAATAAAAAATTTAGAGAACAAAATCAAGCTTGTGCTTATCCTCTGTTCCTTGTTTCTCGTTGGATGCGTGGTCATTTCTCTTGGCAGCATCTGGACTGCACGGACAATGGTTGATGATGCACAGAAGAAAATCTATGTACTTGATGGCAATGTGCCGATACTTGTAAACCGCAGCACAATGGAAGAGACCCTGGATGTGGAAGCCAAAAGCCATGTAGAGATGTTCCACCATTATTTCTTCACATTGGCTCCAGATGACAAGTACATCAAATATACGATGGAGAAGGCAATGTATCTCATTGATGAGAGTGGACTTGCACAGTATAATGCGTTGAAAGAGAAAGGCTTCTATGGAAACATCATGGGAACCAGTGCAGTATTCAGCATTTTCTGTGACAGTATCAAGTTCAATAAGGAGAATATGTCATTCATATATTATGGAAGGCAGCGTATAGAGCGACGTACATCTGTTCTGATGCGTGAACTCGTTACTGAAGGTTTTGTCAAGAGGGTGCCAAGAACGGAGAACAATCCTCATGGCTTGCTCATAGTCAACTGGCGTACTATTCTGAACAAGGACATTGACCAGAAAACAAAATCCAACTATTAAACATATAGCGTATGAATATCAAGAAAGTAATATTAGGGGAGAAAGTCCCGGACAAGGATGACCCCAACTACAAGAAACGTCATGAAGAAGGCGTTGAAGCTGGGAAGTCCTTTGCAAGGACTATGCGTTTGGATAAGGCGGCTGCTAAAGTTCAGCATTTTGCATCCGCCTACCCCAAGCTTTTCCTGTGCCTGATTTTCGGATTTGTCCTTTTCAGTGTTGGCTTGAACCTTTACAGAATGTCAACAGCTGTCAGTTACCGAAGCAAGCCGTCAAGTGCTGTGGTACGTCAGGAGAAAGAGTTACACTTCAATCGCCATCATGCCAATGACGGAGAGAGAAAAGAAATAAAAACAAACAACAACGTTCAAAGAGAAGAATATGGGCATTAAAGACAAGATAAACTTTCGGCAGCCGAAATACATGCTCCCTGCCATCATCTATTTCCCTCTCCTGTTCTTTGGGTATTTCTTCTTTCGTTTTTTCGATACAGAAAAGGCGGAGGTGAATAATAAGATGCAGACAACGGAATACTATAATGACAAGTTGCCAGATGCGAACCTCAAAGGTGACGGTATCGGTGACAAGTATAGTAATATGGTCAACAATTTCGGCAAGATAAAAGACGAGTCAGCTGTAGAGAACATAGAGAGGGGCAATGAAGACCAAAAAGAGGAATACAATTCACAATATAGTGATGCCGAGGTTGCCGCTATGGATCAGCAAAGTGATGAAGCGCAGCAATCCATGGAAAGACTGCGTAGATTACAAGCACAGATTAAGGAGCAACAGGCAAAAGACGAGAACGTCACTGGATCACGGGTTAGTGGCAATACTGAAGATGAGGAACAAACCCTTGAAAATCTCCGCAAGGCATTGGAAGAAGCTCAGAATGAGGGCAAGTCTCATGTCGGAACCACAGAAGGAAGTTCTGAGGAATACCACAATCAGTCCGTTCAAAAAGTCAAGAAGAACGACAATGAAGACAAAAAGGTCGTAAACGAGCATTCTGTCAGTGAGATTCCAGAAGATGCCAAGGCAGAAGAGGTTGTCAAGAAACAGAAAGAGACCTCAGACTATTTCAATACCATTGTTTCCAACGAACCAGAGCATAAACTTATCAGAGCCATAGTCGACGAGGATGTCAAGGCGGTTGATGGAAGCCGTGTCAGACTGAGACTCCTCGATGATATAGATATTGGTGACAGGACTATCGCCAAAGGCAATTATCTGTATTGCACATTGAATGGTTTTGGGCAACAGCGTGTCAAGGGTACTGTCAAAAGTGTTCTGGTGCACGATGAACTTGTAAAAGTCAATCTTAGTATTTATGACACAGATGGACTTGAAGGATTATATGTCCCCAAGAGCAGTTTCTCGGAAACAGCAAAGGACATTGTCAGCGGTACTGCTAGTCAGAATATGAACATCAATGACGGATCATCGACAAGTTCTACAGGTAAATGGGGAATGCAAGCCCTACAAAACGCTTATCAAAAAGCTGCCAATGCCTTATCCAAGAACGTTCGAAAGAATAAGGTCAAGGTGAAATATGGAACACAAGTGTATCTGGTAAACAGTAGAGAGAAAAGAAAATAAATAAAATCATTGGAACGAAAACAATAAAACATAATGAGAACATTCAAACATTTTTGTGCCGTTATGATAGTGGCTTTATTGACGGCAGTACAATCAAATGCCCAGAAAACGATGGATGGCATGCAGCTTCTTACTGTCAATGAGAATATCACCACCGTCATCACTGCCAGTGAGCCGGTACGTTTTGTGGACATCAGTACCGACAAGGTTGTTGGTGACCAACCGATCAACAATACCATTCGCCTGAAGCCCAAGGAAGGCGTGGAGGTAAACCGAGACGGAGACATCTTGGCTGTAGTTACCATTGTGACAGAGCGATACCGCAGTCAGTATGCGTTGATATACACATCGCATAAGGAAGAAGCCGTTACAGACAAGGCTATAGAGATTGACGAGCGTGTAGCATACAACAACCCTGCCGTTAGCATGTCAACCGAGGATATGGCAAGATATGCAAGAAAGATATGGTCTTCTCCGGCTCGTTATCGCAATGTTTCCACCAAACAGCACCGTATGACAATGCGTCTGAATAACATCTACAGCGTTGGTGAGTATTTCTTTTTGGATTTTTCTGTTGAGAACAGAACCAATATCCGCTTTGACATCGACCAACTAAGGGTTAAGCTCAACGATAAGAAGACAGCAAAGGCAACTACTGTGCAGACCATAGAACTCACGCCGGACTTTATGTTGGACAATACCCAGTCGTTCCTCTATGGTTATAGGAACGTACTTGTGGTAAAGAAAATGACTTTCCCCAATGACAAGATACTCACCATAGAGTTGAGTGAACAACAGATAAGTGGCAGAACCATCAGCCTTAGTGTGGAATATGAGGATGTGCTTAATGCAGACTCTTTCAACAAAGCATTGTTATATGAATATTAAAGGTTAACGGTATGGACATCATTCATAATATCAAGGTGGTGGCATTAACCATTTGCCTTGTCTTTTCAATCTCTGTTGGTTTTGCGCAAAGCAATAGTAACCGTATCTCACTTGGAGTTGGCGCACTCTATGAACGTGGTTTTGACGCTACGATTTCTGTAGAGCACGAGACAAAGAATCACAATGCTTGGGAATACTATCTGAATGGCTATGTCAAATATGCCAAAGATAAGACAGTCGGGCATATTACGAAAGACTCATTCTGGCACAACTATCGCACATGGGGATTAGGTATTGCCTACAAACCATGCGTGTGTCGTGCAAAGAATGCTTATGGAAGCCTACGATTTGGTGGCGGTATCGGTAGTGACACCAAAAAGGTTGTTGGCTGGGCTAATGTAGGCTATGAGCAGAACTATGTTCTCAGACATGGCTGGCAATTATATTGGCAGGTGAAGTCGGATGTTTGCATCAACGGCAAGGACTTGTTCCGCACAGGTGTTGTGTTAGGTTTCAAGTTACCTACATGTTCAAGATAAAAAGGAAAACAATGAAGATAAACAAGTATATCATGGGACTGCTTATGTCACTCCCTTTTGTAAGTTCGTGTGATAACCACGTCTACGAGGATGCCTCTTGGCACTCATGGACACCCGGCATGGTATATTGCTCCAATGGAGAAATCATGTCATATGAAAACTGTGTTTCCAAAGGAAATACACCAGAGGCTGTACTCTTTTTTGTGGATAAGGAAGGTGTTTTCTCTGGAAAAGCGTATGCTGTTGCATTGAATGACTATCCGGATAAAGAGTTCATAGACCCAGACACAACTTACTTTGCGCAAGGTACGTCTGCCGACATCATGCAGTTTGACGGTGAAAGCAACACCGTAAAGCTCAGGTATTTTCAGGTGCAGTCACCGATAGCAAAAAGCGTAAGCCCAAAGTTCTTCATTCCCTCTGTGGCAGAGATGTACAAGCTTTACGTTTCAAAAGATGTGATAAACTCAACCATCGAGAAGTGTGGCGGTATGCCTCTAACATTTGACAAAGATGAGTGTTGGTATTGGACCAGTACGGAGTGTGATGGTGCCGAGACCGATAGGGCGTGGCGTTATAGCTTGTCCTCTGGGCGTTTCGAGATGGCTGACAAGCATAGTAGTTATGCGACACGACCGATTATAAGTATCAAGTTAAACAAGGAAGAGTAATCCGCATGGAAGAAAGCAAAGACCTTCAAACCCTTTATAAGGTATTTCGTACTTTCATATACGTTTCGCTGATAGTCGAGTTCTTCGAGTATGCCATAAACCCCGATGTGTTGGATCATTGGGGCGGCATTCTCGTAGAAATCCACGACCGTCTTAAATTGTTGGATGTGTATCAGAACGGTCATCTGCTTCACAGTAAGGTGATGACGCTGCTGATTATATGCATAACCTGCATAGGAACCAGAAACAAGAAGCATTTGGAGTTCAATGCCAAGAAAATGGTAATCTATCCTATTTCTATTGGCATTGTCCTGATGTTCCTTTCAGTATGGGTCTTTTACCAACATTGGGCACCCAATTTCTTCACCCTATATTGCAGTACATGGTTGTACTTCTTCATGTCAATTGTTGGTACTATCCTTTGTCAAATAGCTCTCGATAACATATCGAAATATTTGAAGGACGGACTTTTGAAAGACCGTTTCAATTTTGAGAATGAGAGCTTTGAGCAGATGAAAGATAAAGTCAGCAATAAGTACAGCGTTAATATCCCCATGCGTTACTATTACAAGGGGAAGTTCCGGAAAGGATGGGTCAATATCGTGAATCCTTTCCGAGGAACATGGGTAGTTGGTACTCCAGGCTCTGGTAAGACATTCTCCATCATCGAGCCATTCATCCGTCAGCACAGTGCCAAAGGCTTCGCTATTGTCGCCTACGACTACAAGTTTCCAACCCTTGCTCAAAAGTTATATTACCATTATAGGATAAACAAAAAAGCAGGACTTACGCCAAAAGGCTGTGCTTTCAATATCATCAACTTCGTCAATGTGGAATACAGTCGTAGGGTGAATCCTATACAGCTGAAATACATCAGCAATCTTGCAGCAGCCAGTGAAACAGCTGAAACATTGTTGGAGTCATTGCAGAAAGGTAAGAAAGAAGGTGGAGGTGGAAGTGACCAGTTCTTCCAGACATCAGCTGTCAACTTCTTAGCTGCTTGTATCTATTTCTTCTGTAATTATGAGAAGCGACCTTACGATGAGAATGGACAGGAGATGAACTACGACAAGACCATTGACCCTGAAACTGGCATGATAAAGCCAACAGGTATTGTCCGTGATGCAATGGGCAACGTCAAGGAACCTGCTTATTGGTTGGGAAAGTATAGTGACATGCCTCATATTCTGTCATTTCTGAATGAGAGCTATGAGACTATCTTTGAGGTTTTGATGACCGACACGGAGGTTGCACCTCTTCTCGGTCCTTTCAGAACGGCTTTTGACAATAAGGCTATGGAACAGCTTGAAGGTATGATAGGTACACTTCGAGTCTTCACATCCCGACTGGCAACAAAGGAGTCGTATTGGATTTTTAGCAAGGAAGGTGATGACTTCGACCTGAAGGTCAGTGACCCTAACCATCCGAGCTACCTGCTCATAGCTAATGACCCTGAGATGGAAAGCATCATCGGAGCCTTAAATGCACTTATTTTGAACCGACTTGTAACGAGGGTAAACACTGGACAAGGTAAGAATGTGCCGGTCAGTATCATCGTCGATGAGTTGCCGACACTTTATTTCCACAAGATAGACCGCTTGATAGGTACGGCACGAAGTAATAAGGTAAGTGTCACTTTGGGCTTTCAGGAATTGCCACAGCTCGAAGCTGATTATGGCAAGACTGGTATGCAGAAGATTATCACGACCGTCGGTAATGTTGTTAGCGGTTCTGCACGAGCCAAGGAAACACTTGAATGGCTATCTAATGACATCTTCGGCAAGGTTGTTCAGTTAAAGAAAGGTGTGACTATCGACAGAGACCGCACCTCCATAAATATCAACGAGAACATGGATTCACTTGTTCCTGGTTCCAAGATTGCTGATATGCCAACTGGCTGGATATGCGGTCAGACGGCAAGAGATTTTGTCAAGACCAAAACAGGACGTGGTGACAGTATGGACATTCAAGAAGCAGAAGAGTTCCAAACCAGTAAATTCTTCTGCAAGACCGACTTCAATATGGAGGAAATTTGCAATGAGGAAAAAGACTACGCCAAATACCCACTTCCCAAGTTCTATAAATTCCCTTCTGTAGAAGCCAAAGAACGTATCTTGTACGCCAACTTTTTGAAAATTAATAAGGAGGTAAAGGATATGATCTCTGAGATACAGGAGTTCAATAAGAAGTGATTACCTATATGATGTGTACTGCAAAAATAGTCGCACATTCGGCTATTTTTGCAGTTGAATATTTAATCTTTCTATAGCCATAAGATATATCTTGCTATGCAAAAATACAGAAAAAAGTCGAGAACAAAGAATAAAATGTCCCAACCATGTGCACTTTTATTCATAAATTAGCACGTGGCAAACTACAACAACATAAATTGACACTACCAACCAAAGAACTTGCCACCATCATCACAAGTTTTCTCCCAATCGGATTTGCCCCACAACGTTCGTTTGTGGCGTTTCTTTTTTTGGTTGTGTTTTGTAATGACAAGCAACACTGCAATGATTATCAATATCGGTCCCATATGTTCACTCCTTATTTAATAATTGTTCTGTAACAAACTTCAGTATCAACATTGGATTAAAGAATTTGCCCCTCTCATTTTTCCATCTGCATGAAATGTGAAGATGTGGGCCTGTCGTCCTTTTACCAGAGTTTCCGCTGATGGCGATAATATATCCTGCCGTGACACGCTGTCCTGTCCTTACCAATATCTTTGACAGATGTAAGTAGGAGCATACACATATGCCATGATTGATGGTCACATAATATCCACCATTTGTGGAGTATGATGCAGCCGTAACCACACCTGGCAGCATTGAATACACCTCCTCAAACTTCGCTTTCAAGTCAAGCCCATTATGTATGCGTTTTGTCCGCTTGTTCATTGGGTCTTTCCGCACTCCAAATGGTGAATTGACTTGGATATGCTTCAATGGCAATGAAACAGACGGAACAAACTTTCTGATGCTATCCATTGGTGGATTGGTGATGTCTTCAACATTCGCAACTTCATCAACAGCATCAGCAGCTCTATCCTTAACATCCTTGTTTCTGTTTTTACCATAAGCATCTCCGACTGTGTTGAACGGAAAATGTCTATTGGTCTGTGCCATACTTTGGGAATGTGAAAACACGCCTAAGCAGACAACAAGAGCAACGAGGCGATTCCTCGTATACAAAGGTATAAAATATTTCTCACGTATCAAAATATTGAGCAATGTATTTGTGGGTTATTTATTAAAATGTGCGTTTCTGATTACAATAATATTTTGAGCATTAGTCGCAAAATAATCTATTGTATATTGACTTTGCCATCTTTGCTACTTTGGTGATATATCGAGGGTCTTCCGCATATCCGATTCGTTTGAGAAAATTCAAGTAGTTTCCTCCCTTATACCTATACTGTATCATCTTCCCATAACCCACCACACTATCTTCCCATCTTTCAAAGCGATAGTAATCCCTGTTCTTACTGTCATACAAGCCGAATAGGTTGTTGTATTCCTTACAGACCCTGCTGCTGAAATTACCAGTTTCCAGCATTGCTTGCGCAAGAACAAATAATTTGTTTGAGAGACCTACTTCAGTTATTACGTCAGTCAAATTCTTCAGATTAAGTTCTCTTGGGTCCCATTGGCGATAGCTATGTATTCTTTTGCTGTTACCGACTGATGGAACACGACTTGTGCTTTTTCTTAAAGATATTTCCCGTTCATATCTTTCTATCGAAGATTTCAACTCTTCAATAGAGTAAGATGACTGTTCTGTACTGGCATTCTGCTCTGGAAGTACAGGACTCGATGGTGACGAAATGCTGTCATTAGGATCGTCAAGGTGTACATTCTTCACGCTTGTTCTCTTTATATTCGTATTACCCAATGAATAAAATCGTCCTGATGAAATTTGTGCGACACAAGCAGCGTTGAATGACAATATAACTATGATTGCTGATATGAGTATTCTTTTCATGTTGCAAAGATAAATCACATGAGCATTACATATAATAAGGCAATCTTATAATGCGTAATTTATTGAGCAATACAGCTTTATTGGTTCTATTCGGTGTGATGAATAGAACCAATGAATGAAAAACCATACAAATCTCAATGGATTGAGCATAATTCTATATAAGTGAACATAAACGAAAGTAACTTTGCTAAAGATTACATTCACAAAAATACGTTTATGACGAATAAAAGATTTCATAGGGACGAATATCCATTTGACATTCTCGGTGAGTTCGGACTCACTGAGAACATGATTTATGATCTCCCTGATTATGTTCACGAGATTATTGAGATGGGTGGAATGTCCCCATTATTACCCATATCAATCAAGCAACCGTTTGGTTGCACTCACTGCTACGCCAAATTCTGCCTCATAGAAGTAGAAGATGGCGTAGATGTGTTGTTTTCGCCAAAACTGAAGGAAGCAGACCTTTCAAATTTCTTGAAACAAGACCGACAGTTGCTTCTGGAAGGAAAGACCATCGTTTCAGAAGTAGAGGAAGCCGTCTTGTTGGATGATGGAACGGAAAACAAGAGAAAGGTAAAGGCATTTGTCCAATTGGATAAAGAGACAAACAGCGTAGTCTATGCCCCTACACAGATTATTGGCCGAAACCTACAGACAGTCACCAATGAGTTTGATCTATCGGAGAGTGAGCTTCAAGGATTTTGGAAAGGTGAGCTGGTCACTACTGAAATGTCCGATGAGGATAAAGTGACAGCCAATATCACCATAGGTATAGACCTCTTTTCTGAAAAGGGTGTGGTCTTAATTCCTGGTGGTGCAGCCCAATGGAGACGAGTCGTTCATAAATCCATGCCTGAATATAATTTTGGCAATGATGGATGTTGGGTTAACAGACATGGAATGTTGGAGTATGTTCCAGAGGAGAATTTTACACAAGACATTCTGGAAGCTCTGGAAAGACAAGCGCGTCAATCTGGTATACCTAAGGAGAATCTTCAGAACATTTCTGTCGGACATACCTTCTCAAATAGTGAAGCATACGATGATGCCCGACAAATCACAAGATAAACCAATCATTAAATTAAAACAAAATGCCAATGAATTATCCCGATTATGACACCCTGCGTGAAGAATATGAAGCAGGGAACATCACTGCTGTTGATTTCGTATTGCAGCAATCAGATGAGGTAACAGAAGACTATCACCAGTTCTGCAAGGACGAGGGACTTTCACCAACCTCCGTAGAATCTGCAAAAGCCTTCATGGACTTTCGTGAAGAGCTTTTTGAAGAGAGCATCAGCAACTAATCATTCAAACAGAAGCGACTATGAGCATCCGTTCAGAATCTTTGCCTTATCGTGGAGAACTCTCGTACCAGTTACAAGACCTTCTCCGCAGAAATGGTATGAAAGCCCAACTTGTCGTAGAGCAAGACCAATACAAGTTGTTGGTACAGGGACATGACTCTCCTTTGTTAGAATACCCCATCAGCGAGAAGCAGTTCAAGGCTCTCGCTGACGGTGGAACCAACTATGCCAACAAGAATGCCTACAAGACGTTCAACAACATCGTCGGAAAGGATTTCGATATGCCGTCATCCTATGTGGCAGCAAGAAATGTCAACGGTCGTGTTGCCATGGGACTTCATGGTTATAGAGAAAGATTCTATGAGCGCCATCCCAATATTCCGCCACACGCCTTTGGGAGGGATTTCTTAGATTGGACACCGAGAATGCAGGAAGGTTTCCATTTACGTAGAATGAGCGGCGTTGCCGTTTCACCGATGGTTGTAGAACATTCCGATGGACGTTTACGTCCTGGAGAACTCAACAGTGGCAGTTATGGTTATTACTACAAAGGTGATAGCAAAAGTCAGAGTGTGGATCCACTGAAAGATATGCAAGCCTACTTTCCTGCGGTGGTAACACGTCCAAGACCCCAAGAGCCAGCCAAGCCATACAAGGAGCTTATAACCTCAAATGTTTATTTCACCAGTGAAAAGTGGCAAGAAGTGCTTTCGTCCCATGGTATCATTGTGGATGCCGATAAAAAGACACTGACGATACAGTCCAATGGTACACAGCAGGATTTCGTTTATGACATGACCGACAACGAAGTCAAGAAACTGACAGACAATTCGTTGAAGAGCACTTCACTCAATGAGCGACTGAGCATCTTGAACAATGCCATCAGCGGAGACTTCAAAGACAAGGTAACGATGGATATGCTCAATAGCAAAGAGCGCATCTCTATCACATTGAAGCCAGAAGTGGAAGAGTCTTTCCGCAAACAACTACAGGAAGATGTGCAAGTTGTCAGTGACTCGTTGGAAAATGAGCAGCATTTTGCACCGACACTAAATCCGGAACAAGGTTACGCAAATGGCAAGGAGCTTGAAGCCATGAATGGGCGTAAGGGGTGGTATCGTGAAGGTAAACATGGCCGTGAAGTTGAAGTCGGTGACATTTGGGTGGAAAAGGGTCCTTCAAAAGTTCAACAGGAAGCCAAGCAACCTCAAAAAGATCAGAAAGACGACGAGAAGTTCACCTACCGTATGAGTGCGGTCATCAACGGAGAAGTCATCACGCATGAAATCAGCAAGAAGCAATACGACAAGTTCATGGCCGTGGATGACTATCAACGCCAGCGCATGATGTCAAAGATATTCAATGAGGTTGACATGAAAACCAGGCCGGAAATGCGTCAAGGGTTCAACTTGGGAGCATTCCTGGGTGCCGGGCTTACCGCTATGAGTGAAGCAACCTATCTTGGCGCAGACATCGCACACAATGTTGAGCATATCAAGCATCCCCATCCATCCCCAGAGATTCACCAAGAAGTTCATGGTAGTGGACGCATATATGTCAAGCCGGGAGTTGACTCACCGCAGGACATCGCTGAAAGGGCTTTTGAAGCTGGACTCAATGTAGGTGCGCATAGCCATGGTATGGGACACGGAAGATAAACAACAAAATAATTAAAACAATGAAAAAGAAAAAAAGACAAGGTAAACAGCATTCAAACGTATCTCCAGAAGAAATACAGCGTATTGAGGAAAGGCTCGGAGTTAAGTTTGTTGATTTCAGCAAGGGTATATTCAAATCCAATGGTATAGTATGGAAGCCGGTGAAAAACGGTATCGAATTTCTGTGTGCAGCTTGGGATAACGTTCCGATGTTACAAATCTCATCAGGACGTTCCGCTTGCCAATTCGTTCCTTTGGAATGGGAACCATAAAAATGCAGTCAAAGTAACTTACTATAATTTTGGCAGACCAATTATCATACGACGATTTCAAGGCACGGATTGACATTCAAGACGTGTTGAAGGACGCAGGCTATCACTTCTATCGACGTGATGGCTTGCGCTATCCCTCATATGTACGTCTTGACAGCAATGGAGGCCGGGTCAGAGGAGACAAGTTCATTGTGACAGCAAACGGAAAATGCTGTTTCCAACCGCCACAGCAGAAAGTGTACAATGTCATTTCTTTTATCACGGAGCATCCTGATTTTTTTCAGGAATACCATGCCGGTATCAATCCTCATCATCTTGTATATCTTGTCTGTAACCGTCTACTGAACAATCCAATAGAATACGATATGCGCAACATCATAGAACCCAGACATAGCGTCAAGCCTTTTGACATTAAGGATTACACAGTCCTAAAATTCAAAAAGCACGATATGGAGAACGTCAAGAAGTTCTATCCATTCTTCAAGAGTCGCATGATAGATATTGCCACTCAAAAAGCCTTTGGCTCATCGTTCATGCTTACCACAAGACAGGCTTCTGAACAGAAAGGACGGTATTTCAAAAATTTATCCTTTCCACTGCACGTACCAGGGCAGACTGCCGTTGTCGGTTTTGAAGAAAGAGGCAAGCCACGTCTTGACGGCACAAGCGGCTACAAAGGAAAGGCTCTTGGCAGCAATTCGTCTGAAGGACTATGGATTGCAAGTCCTAACGGTACGGAACTCAAAGACGCAAAAGATGTCCTGTGGTTTGAAAGTGCCTATGATGCAATGGCATATTACCAACTATGCGCACACAAGGACAAGTCACTCGCCGATGCGGTTTTCCTCTCAACTGGCGGCAATCCAACTGTCATGCAGTTCCGTGGAGTAATCAAAGAAGCTCAGAATGCCTGTCACCACTTATGTTTCGACAATGACATGGCAGGAAAACAGTTCGTTTTGAATTTCAATACGGAGCTTAAACACGTCAAGGAAAGCATCCCCAAGTATGGTGAAGACATGGCGGAATACATGGACTCGCTTATGGACAAAGACAACTATCTGTCAGGTAATGAAGATTTGTTACCTGATGATGTTGGCAAGCTCTATGGCAAGTATGAAACGGAAGCTGAGGAATACATGTCCATGAAATACAGTGGTCTGTGTTATGAAGGCGATGTCAAAGACCAATTGGATAAAGCCAACCGCTTGCATAAAGAGTATGTCAACAAGATGAAAGAGAAGCTATGTATCGGAAGCGAGCAGGGACATCTCAAAGACCTTGGCACATACGACATCCCTGATTGGGCAATCTGCGCTATTGAAAATGGTGACTATGAAGGATTGACAGAGGAAGAGGAAACACTTGTAACGGAGTTCCTTGAAAAGCATTTCCCTGAAGGTTATGTGTCAAATATAGACTTTGACAATTATAACGAGCTCAATCTCTATCCTGCCTTTGGCACGAGGAACAGCAATGCTATGGTCAGTCACGGAGAGTCACCATATGAAGCGGTAAAGACCTATTCCGTACAGTTCTTCCATCCTACACAACGTGAAAGTTATGCCCTGCCAAACCTTACGGTTGTCCGTGAAGTCCCTGAAGATGGCAGCAAAGATTGGAATGACCAGCTAATCCGTCAAGAAACAGAACGGATTGTGCAAAAAAGTCAAGGCGGTGAAGACGATAGGACTGTAAGTGCAGGAATTGACCTTAACAGCGACGGTGAGATTGAAATCAGCGAGAGTGATGAGAAGAAGCACCGTCACAATATAGGCAGATAATATGAGCATATCATATCCATCCATAAGAATACATCCTTCAGTGCTGCAGTTCTACACAGAAGAAGGAATGACTATTGCCGGTGTTATTGTCCTGGTTGCGTTGGCAGGTTATGACGGTCTCACTCCAAGGTGGCTGCCACCTTATATAATAGGTGTAGCCGTCATCTTAATCCTTTACTTGCTCTATCGGTATCTGTATGTGACTCGAACGGTATATGTAATCACATCGGAGCAGTTGAAATACGAGTGTGGAGTCTTCTCTTGTAGCAGGGATTTCATTGAATTGTACAGGGTCATAGATTACAGTGAGCAGCGTTCCTTCCTCCAGATGTTATTGGGCATTAAAACAATCAGCATTTATAGCGGAGACAGAACCCACCCACGTCTTGACCTTGTAGGCATTAGCAATAAGGTGGACCTGATTCCCACGATACGAGAACGAGTTGAATTAAACAAAAAGCGTCACAACATACATGAATTTACGAACACATAAAACACTCCGCAAATTGGAAAATCGTTTGTTTCCCTTTGGTAAAGATGATGCCAACGGCAAATGGCTCATTGTGTCTGTTGTCGCATTGATACTGCTGTTGATAACAAGCGGTCGAACATATGGGCAGGTTGTAACCTCGAACCCTGGCGAATACACAATCCTCGCTACTGGCAACAATCTCATTAACGGAACCGTCAAGTCGGAAACCCAAGCGCAGCTTAATACTGCACTGGCGCAAAATGTGATGGCAGGAGAATTTACCAAGATGAAGCAATGGGAGAAAGATTATAACAGTTATCTGAAAACTGCCACAAACTATGCTTCCGCATTAAAGGCTGCTACGCACATCTATGATGATGGCGTGCGCATATTGCTGACACTTGGAAAACTAAGCAAAGCTGTCAACAACAACCCACAAGGTATAGCCGCTACTGTAAGCATGAACAATCTCTATATGGAAACAACTACAGAAATGCTGTCGGTGTTCACATTGTTAAAGGATGCCATTGCCAAAGGCGGATCAACCAATATGCTCACTGGAGCCGAACGTTCCAAAACCTTATGGGAACTGGAAGACAAGCTGTCCTCATTTTCACATAAGCTGCATTTGTTGTATATCAGTATACGTCATTACCGGATGAGCGATGTCTGGAACCGAGCTACAGCAGGAATGATCGAAAGGGACAAGCATGATGTGGCATTGCAGTCATTGTCACATTGGAAGCGTTATGCCAAGGAAGTTTCACTGTATTCAAAGTAGCGTATGAAGACCATTGTATTACCCATATTACTTGGCTTACTCGTATGGATGAATCCTACAAGAAGCTATGCACAGATGGATCCAGTCTTGACCGGTATGATTATCGACTACACCAACAAGGCAAAGTCGCAATACAACTCACAGTTGAAAACTATGGCAACAGAAACCGAGGGACATGTATGGCTGAAGCAGGAAGTGGAGAGTACAGCCAACTATCAGAAGCAGTTTGACAACTATCTGAATTCCTTCCGTAGCATCATCTCATACGCTGCACAAACATATGGTTTCTATTATGAGATCAATCATCTGTGTGAGAACATGAACAAGTTGTCTGTACAGATAGGCAATGCGCCGACAAATGCCGTGGCCGTAGCCTTGCACAACAAGCGTAACGACATTTATGTCAGCATCATAAACAAGAGCGTCGGCATCGTCAATACAATCCGCCAGGTGTGTATCAACAATAAGATGACCGAGAAGCAACGCGTAGAACTTGTGTTCTCCATCCGTCCTCAGTTAAAGGACATGAACTATCAGTTAGCAACATTGACAAAACTTGTCAGATGCACGAACATGGGACTTGTATGGCACAACATTGAATATGGCTCCTTGCCACATAGAACTGGTAGGGCAGGAATTATAGAAGACTGTCTGAGTGTGTGGAGAGTAAATGCAAAGAGTGTAAAACCTAAAAAATAGAAAGATATGGGTTGGTTATCATTAGCAACAAGGGTTATACCCAAACTATGGAGAAGTGGAGTTATAGTAACGTCCACGCTATGGAAAGGCGGTAGTTCCGTTGTTGGCGCTGTCGCAAGAAATCCGAAAACCACAGCAGTTGCAAGTGTGGCAACTTTCGCAGGATGGCAGAAACTTTCGCATCCAGACGAATCCATTGGCACAGCTGTAGGTAAAACACTCCGTGGTGGAACAGACGGAACTGGAGACTTTGCGCACGATGTCGTAAACGGCTATACAGGCGAAAACACGGTAGAGCAAGTAAAGGACACCACAAACAAGGTCATTTCAGAAATTAAGGACACCGCAGCGGAAACAAAAGGATTGCTGGGAACTTTTGGGGACACATTGAAAGGCATCAGCTCTTTCATCGGCAACCTGTTTGGAGGCAACGGAACCAATATGTTTGGTAATTTCTTCAACAATCTTGCTTCGGGGAAAATCTCCGGTTGGGGAATAGGTGCTTTGATAGCTGCTGCCTATATGGTATTTGGTCGGACTGGACTACTGGGAAAAGTCGGTGGCGCATTGATGGCCATGATGATGATAGGCAACAACTCACAACGGCAGACACAGACAGTTGCCCAAGCCGAAAATCAAGAGATGATGCAAGATGAACAGCAACAACGAAACAGGCATCGGTAATATCAGTAACATCAATAATACGAATAATATGAGAAAGACATTAACAGTATTTGGAGCAAGCCTGTTTGCAAGTCAGGCATTTGCAGACAGCATTACAGATGGCATTGGGACTGCAGGGGATGCCATTTATAGCTATACGCCGTATGTTCAAGCATTGGGTTATGTCCTTGCAAGCATCATAGGCATAGTGGCAGCATTTGTCATCTATTATGCCATTGCCAACAATGACAGAAATGTAAAGAAGCGCATTCTCACATGGGGAGGAGGTTGTGTAGCCATGTTGTGTATGACCATTGCCCTTCCTAAGTTCTTCGACTATCAGGAGTCGGGCTTGCTTGCAGGAAACACAAACTCTTCGGGAAGTTCCTCTGGGGACTTTGCAGGTGGAGACCGTTGGGGAAAAATAGACATAACCATTCCCGACATCAATAATCCGATCTGGCGGCCAGACCATAGGTTTGACCCAATCTTAATACCTGGCACAGGTATCGTCAAGTCGGACATAACGCTCAACTAAACAAATAAGCAAAGACATGGAATACAAACAGTCTATGAATCTTGTTTCTCCAAGCGGTTACGCCATGCCATTTGAGTTGTCAGAAACGACACCTTTGGAGATAACGCTCGGCTATGGTAAACAGACACACCCTGTGACTGGCAAGGAGTTTTTTCATCATGGAGTAGACTTCAAGGTCTATCCCCACACATGGCTCAAAGCTCTTGCCACAGGTGTAGTATCTGGAATAGCCAGTGACCGTGAAAAAGGATTCAACATAACAGTTAACTATCGCAATTATGCAGCAGGAAGCTCCGCTGTCTATGATGTGGTCTATTCACATATCAAGGAATCAATTTGCAATTTTGGCAAAAGCGTAAATGCTGGTGACAACATTGCTGTGTGTGATGACACCCTTCACATTGAAGTTCGTTTCAATGGTGATGAAATAGACCCGATTGAGTTTCTTACGATGGTGAGGGACAATCTTATAGTTTATGATCAGAAGACCATTCAAGGGAACAATCCTGAAATTGCCACATTAGACTTCAAAGTGGAAACTCCATACGATAGCCAGCAACCAGAGATTGACCAAATGTATCAGAGGTTCTTCGGCAAGTACATGATTGACTTGCTGACAAACAGATACAAGGTACCCAACGGAACGGAGCAAGTCCTACGTGATGTCTTGGCAGAGGGTGCAAGTAGTGGAGCTTATTATGAACACACACCGAGTATGCTCAACCCCTTGGGCCTGGGAGAGCGTAGCTTGGGCATCATAGGACGCATACAGACCATCTTGACACATGACTTTCTCAACTACCTCGCTCTTATGCATGGAGTGTTCCTCTCTACAATGACGGAGTACGAAAAAAAAAAGCTACTGACAACGCCATAGCAAGCCAAGGGATAATAGACCCATTCGAGAATATCGACATAGACATTCAGAGCTTCGACATACAGCGTACCGTCAGCGTCTATCCCGACAAGGACGGCATCGTGTGGTGGACAAAGGCTTGGTTCAATGGCAAGAAGAAAGGAGAACGGGCAGTTGAAATCAATCGCCAGTTAGCCATTAAGTTCATACAGGACAATGTGGCAAAGGACGAGTGGTTGGAAGAGTTTTTCCCTCGTCAGATGGAAGTCCTCCATGCAGCCCTTGCTCAAACTAGAGAACAGGTAATCAATCAGTTAAGACAGTCATTCATATAATCATGACAACAGCAAATAGCGACAAGCAAGACATCTTCACATCCAAAGTCATCCCCATCATGAAGAAAGTTCGTGATGACCTAAGCCGTAAACAGATGGAGGAATATGGAAGATATAGTTCTTCATTGGGAGCTGTTTTGGCGGGGGCGGCAGGGCCAGATGGAGGTTCGGTAGCCACTGACACATACAATAATCGTCTGAATCAGACTGGAGAATGGAACCGTAAGACAGTTGATGACTATATCGGCATGGTCAAGGATGAGCTGAAAAGACAGCACATAACCGTTGATGCTGTGATGGAGAAAAAGATGATAGACTACCTTGTCAAGCAGCAAATGCCAAAGTCAAGTGCAGACTACATACTCCGTAAAGCGGCAGAAGGAAGTATCTTCTATATTCCCGAAAGGGTCAGAACAACCTCATTGCAAGACCATATCAACAAGAAAGCTGAAGAAAAGTACAACCCTTCTCTTCTTGAAGAAGTGGCAGGAAACATCGGCTCATGGCTTATCAACGCCGCTGCCACATGGGGCGCTGGCGGTTTCTTCGGACAGTTGGCTATGGATGGTGGTACGGAAGTGGTTGAACACACGTCCCAAGGCCAACAAAAAAAGTATGTAGAACAACAGAAGCAACAGGCAAAGAAGGAGGTCGCAGCTGCAAGCAAGAAGAAAGCCAGTGTCCCTAAATGGATGCTTGATCAGATGGGATTCAAAAGTTGTGCTTATGCTACAGACAAACAGTTGAGCATTGCTTTGGACTGGGCAAACAAGAATGGTCAGAGATATAGGAATAAGGTCAATCAAGCCGTCAATTCTGGGGAACGAACGGTGAAAGCAAACGGCAAATCCACCATGATGTCCGTTTCTGATGCCACTTTTCGTGCTATGGAATACGAGACATTCGCCAAAGTAATACAGAAAGAACTCGTAGACCGCAAAAATGGTAAAGATGCAGTGCATTATTCCAATATAGCGGAAGCTGATGATTATACGGCTTACAAGACAAATGCCAATGAAGCGGAGGCCGCGCAAGCAACAATGCCAGGTGTTCCTACTGGAGAATACGCAGGATGGGACAACTTGATTGGTTCCATGGGAATGGGTGGCATGGGGGACACCATGCAACATCTGGGAATCACACTGTCCATGCTGCCAGACATGTTAGTCGGTGTGTTTACGGGAAAGACAAGGTCTATAGGGCTGAACAAGGAAACAATGATGCCTTTGGCGGCCCTTGTCAGTGGAACATTCATCAGTAATCCTTTGATGAAGATACCGCTCATGTTGTATGGTGGTGCCAGTCTGTTCAATACTGTTGGACAAGAGGCTCTTGCCGAGTATCGGAAAGAGAATGGCGAGCAACCTGTTTCTCGCTATAAACGGTATGCTGATGAGGAGCTTGACAAACGACTGAAGAACCCACAGATAGAAGGTAACGTGTTACTTGTTGACATGGATAACGTTCCTCGTCTTGTCACTTTGCCGCAATCCGTTATCGAAGCATACAATGAGGGAGCCTTGACAGTGAACACGATTGCCAACCATATACTTGCCAAGGCAGATCAGGCAACAATATCCAACAGACAGGATTTGCGCAATGCCTCAGAAAGCTATGAGCAAAAACAAGAGCACGAACAAGTGAGAGGAATACGATAATAACAAGAAATAGTCATGAAGAAAGAAAAACTGTATATTGCAATCGTAGAAAACCTTGAATACTGGTTGACTAACGAAACATCAGATTGGAGGGTCAAAGAATACATTGTAAGAGCACCGAATAGGGAAACGGCAGTAAAGCTTACCAAAGAACATTTGACAGTCAAAGAGAAAACGTATATCTATAGCGAAGATGTCTGGGGGCATGATATGCTTATCATAGACCCATCAATAAACAAAGACAAAGGAGTATGGACAAGTGTCTTTCTAAGAGAACGCTTCCGGGACAAAAAAGGGAAATACCGCTATAAGAATAGTCGTTTACTGGTCTTTGCATCAGATAATTTTGAGGCAAACACCAAATTCTTGAGACGATATTTTCAAGTCAACAATATTGATTGGATTAAGTATAGTGCTCGCGAACATCCCTATCTCCAAGGTGTCCTTGAAATGAATGAAAAATAATAGTATAACACCATTAAATGATACGATAATATGGCAGAAGAAAACATCAACAAAAAAACAGGTGCAGAGCGACAGGCGGAAGTCTTAGTTGCAGCCCTTGAAAGAGCTAACAAGAATGGAGGCACCTTGCTTAATGCAGGGCAAAAGGCGATGCCTCAGTTCTATGACAAGACATTACGGATTACTCCAGTCAATGCGCTTATCATGGCCATGCACAGTGACAATGGCGAGTTCAAGACAAACAGCTACACGATGTTCAATGAAACCCATGACCGCAGTGAGGCCGTTAAGAAAGGACAGAAAGGAGTCCCTTTCGTTTGGCAGAACCTCAACCAGTACGTCAACAAAGACAATGCAGAGGATAAAATCAGCCGTGCTGAATACAATTCTCTCGCAGATGCAGAAAAAGCGAAGTACAAGGTTAATCCTCGTGAGGATGTGTATACGGTCTTTAACATCGACCAAACCACCATGTCCCATGTTCATAAGGAAGAATACGCCAAGCAGGTGGAGCAGTTTGGACCAAACAGACCGACAGATGAAAAGCTCCTTCGAAGTGATGTCAATAAATTCATCCAGAGTATGAAGGACAATCTCGTCCCTATCCGCAAGGATGCCACTGGTATTGCACATTATGATAGCAAAAAAGACACATTATACATCCCTGCTCAGAAGGATTTTCCTTCGTATGCAGACTATGTGCAAGAGGTAACCCGGCAGATTGTTCATGCGACTGGAGTTCCACAACGCTTGGGACGAGAAGGACTTTCCGTCGATGGCGTAAAGACACCGTCAGAAGTACAGCAACATATGGAAATGCTTGTAGAAGAGATTGCGTCTGCACACAGAATGCTTGAATTGGGCATGACAGCGAAGATGCGTCCGCAGACCGTTGAACAGTTACCGAATATCATTTCCGAACTGAAAGCGGAACCGACGATGGCGCAAAAGGTTCTCCATGACGTGAACCGCACAGTTGGGATGATAAAGAAGGCAGAGAATGGAGAAAAGATCAAACTCGTCGAGAAGCCTTCTGAAAAACACCAACAGGCATGGGCTTCACAATTTCCTATCGACAAGGTTCCATCAACCTTTACACAGATATCAATGCTGAAGGACGATGAAGGCAAGTGGACACTTGCTGCAAAGCCTGAGAACGCCCGTACTTTTGCTGTTCATCCCAGCCGTGAGGATGTCAGCCTGTATTTTGACATGATGAAGAATGACCATGATGAGACTCGTGTGAATGAATTCAAAACCCAGTTCGCTCAGAAATACTACTCAGTAGTGGCAGCTAATCCCGAAAAGGAAGCCAACATCTTCAGAAGCAATGCCTCGCAAGATGCGTTAGGCCTTATCAGCAAGGTCAATGCCTTTAAGACAAAGGACAACAAAATCATGCTTGTTGCCACCATCGGTGACGAGAAGCAGAAGTCCGTGCAGATTAACCAGTCGCAATGGCAAAGAATGTGGCTTGCAGATGACAAGCAGGACTACAAGACACACCTCGCAGCCATTCTGTATTCTGATGTCCTTGCAGGAAAACTGGAGGAGATGAAGCGTTCTGTCTCTCCTGACGTGGAGGGTACTCAGCTCCATGAGGAGAATGAGCACCGTGAATACCACGAGGAGGAGAAACGGCAGCAACAGCAGATGTCGAATGTACCCCCGATCATCAAGCAATACAATGATTTGAAGCAAAAGCACCCAGATGCATTATTACTTTTCCGTTGTGGTGATTTCTATGAAACCTACAAGGAGGACGCGGTAAAGGCCTCCAATATCTTAGGTATCACACTCACAAAGCACAGCAAGCGTATGGATGAGGAAGGAAAGCCGTTAAAGATGGCCGGTTTCCCATATCATGCCCTCGATTCTTACCTTCCCAAGCTTATCAGAGCAGGAGAACGAGTTGCCATTTGTGACCAGTTGGAATCTCCAAGACAGAAAACCTCACAGCAGGAGGAAAATAAGCCAGAAGCCAAGCAAGAGGTTAAGGAAGTTGTCTCCGCTCAGAAAGAGGAGCGTCATGGTATGCACAGATAAAGCAGTATGATATGACATCATCAAGACAGCAATACATAGAACGGTATGCAGAGTATGCTATGGAGCAGATGCGGCGATATGGCATACCTGCATCCATAACTCTTGCCCAGGGCATCATCGAGTCTGCCGATGGCAAAAGTACACTGGCAAACACTGCCAACAATCATTTTGGCGTAAAGGGTACATACAACGGAAACTATGTCCTGGCTGACGATGACAAGCCAAACGAGAAGTTCAAGAAGTATGACAATGTTGGGCAAAGCTATGAAGACCATTCCAAGGTACTCATGGCACAGCGATACCAGCAATATGTCAGAAATCTGTCTCCCGATGACTATAAAGGTTGGGCTGCAGGTATCAAGAAGGGCGGTTATGCGTCTGATAGCAACTATGTGTCCACAGTGGTTAATGTCATCGAAGGTGCAAAACTCCAACGTTTTGACAAAATGGTGATACAACAGATGAATGCCGAAGGAAAGCAATTCGGTGTTCATTCCAACCCATTGTCAAACAATGAAGGTGCAAAAGTCAAAGCTACTGGAATGAATTTGCCGCAATCAAGTTACAGTATGCCAGTACAGCGCAGGGAGTTCATGCTCATTACGTCTCCTTACGGTCAACGTGAAGATCCTATAAACAAAGGCAAAACGCAGATACACCACGGCATAGACATCAAGACCAATAAGGACAATGTCCTTGCCACAGAAAACAATGGCGTGGTTGTCGGTGTCGACCATCGAACTACAACTGGTGGCGGTAAAACCGTTACGGTGGAGTATGCTCGTGAAGACGGAACTAAAACAAGGGTGCAATACATGCATCTTAGTGAAATATCCGTCAAGAAAGGCGATACGGTCAATGCTGGTCAGAAGTTGGGCGTTTCGGGTAATACCGGCACACGAACCACTGGTGAGCATCTTCATTTTGGTGTCATTAACGTCTCGGCAGACAATAAGTTGCAATGGGTCAATCCAGCTGCCTACCTTGCAGAAATTAGTCAAAAGGGCAATCTCAACATTGAGGCACAGCATAACGGAAAGAACATACTTGCCGAATACATGACTGCCGGAACGAAAGCTGTAAACACCGACGAGCAAACACCAGAAAACTGGATGAGTAAACTCCTCGGCTCTGAAGATGCAGCCCTCGGCATTGAAGGTGGAGGTGACAAAGGTCTCTTGGGAAACCTTATGCAAATGTTCATGACACTGCTTATGCTTACAATCCAGATGGAGAACAAGAGTAAGGAAGAAAAGATGCAAGCGGTCAGTGATGGTGTTATCAATCGTCATATTGACATCAGCAGCTTTGTCCCCAACCTGAAGTCTGCTGTGTTGAGCATCAATGACAAAGGAAATGCGGTTCTTGTCGTTAATGACGGCAAGAAGGAATACTCCCATGAATTGACCAATGCAGAGAAGAACAGTATCTCCAACATTCTTCAAAGCGACAGTGACGATACTACAAAGCGACAAAGGATTGGTTGCATTGTCAATGCCATAACATTCTCTTATCAGGCATCCTACAATTATGAGCAGATTGAAGCACAGCAACAATCCCAGCAACAGACCATTCAAAGAAGATAATAACAATCAAACTTACAAGATATGATTAAAGCAGAAGCAAATGTCATAGGTACGATAAGGCGCAGCGCAAATATTCGTACAGACAAGAACAACAATCCGTATTTGTCATTTGTCATGACAGTCGTTTTAACGGATGCTAAGACAACAAGTAAAAGCATCGATGTGTTTGTCTCGCTTCCAAACGCCAAGCAGGACGAGGCGCAGTCCTATGTTGAAGGACTGCGTGTGGCAGTATACGGCAATTTGGACATCCGCAAGAAAGAAGACAATTTGAATTTCTATCTGACAGGCAACACCATAACTGCCCAGAATGTGGCTGAACTTGACTCTATTTCAGGTACACTCTCATTCCGTGGTTATATGAAGAAAGAGAATATCTATCAGCTGAAGACAGACAAGAATGGTCATCCGTTCATCGTGTTCTCTGCCTATTCCTTGGAAAAGAACGGGCAGGAGTTTCTGAGCACATGGGTTAATTTCATGCGCTTCCCAGAAAAAGGCGCAGCCGTCGAGAGCATCATCCCTGATTGGATGCACTCCAAGGCACATGTTGACATAACCGGTGAATTGCAGGTTTCAGCCTACAATGACGTGGTAAGACTTTCTTGTCGTGTGCATGACATGACCGAATACATCAACACCCAACAGTAAAGCAGAGCGTATGAAAAAGAATACATACAATACCGATGGGCTTAGTGCGGAAGACCGCGCTTTGAACACCTTTGCGGAACTTATGATTGAAAAGATCCGCAACTTGCAGGAAGATTGGAAGAAGCCCTGGTTTTCACCGCAAGTAGCCCAACTGCCCAAAAACCTCAATGGTCGGAACTACAATGGCATGAACAGCATTGTTCTGATGCTCATGCAGGAAAAGAATGGATGGCAGACATCCCGTTATGCCACCTTTGACCGCATTGTAAGTCTGAACTTCACAAAAGACAAGGATGGCAAGAAGGCTGCTGTAGACGAGAACGGCAACAAACTCTCTCGTGTTGGCATCAACAAAGGAGAAAAGAGCACCCCGGTTATGCTGACCACATTCACATGTGTACATAAAGAAACAAAAGAGCACATCAAGTACGACGATTATAAGCAGCTCACTCAAGACGAGAGGAACAACTACAATGTCTATCCCAAGTTGCAGGTTTATAATGTCTTCAATCTCGACCAGACCAATCTCAAAGAAGCACGTCCAGAGATGTATCAGAAGTTCAAGGATGAAGCCGTTGGGCAGAGTCTGCGAACCACAGAAGGTATGGTTGATTTCCCAGCTTTGGATGCCATGATAGAGAAAGACCTCTATGTATGTCCCATAAAGCCCATTCGTGGGGACAATGCCTATTATAGCATGAGTAAAGACGAGATTGTCATTCCCGAAAAGGCACAGTTCATAGATGGTGAGTCCTTCTACAGCAATCTCTTACATGAGATGAGCCATGCCTCAGGTTCAGAAAACCGCTTGAACCGTTTGGTTTCTGGCTCCACCTTTGGAAGTGAGTCATACGCAAAGGAAGAACTTGTCGCAGAGCTTACAGCAGCACTTGTCTCTTCACAGTACGGAATGGAGAAACATGTAAAAAGTGACAGCGCCGCTTACTTGAAGTCTTGGCTTGACAGTCTGAAGGAAGACCCTAATTTCATCAAGACCTCTCTAATGGATGTCAAGCGTTCTTCCTCATTCATCAGTCAGAGGCTTGATGCTGTTGCGCAGCGTCTTGAACGAGACGGTTGGGAGGCTGATTTCTCGGACATCCGTGAAAAAAACAAGGCTTTCACTCCTGTTTTTGGTAACAAGGCTGAGAGACCGACAGTGTCAAGTCAAGAAAGTCAGTCTACACAGGAGCAAACCAAACCACAAGTCCAACATGAGGAGGTAGCAGCAAGAAGCACCGAACAGCCCCGATTTCATCGTTAAACTATATGAGCCGAACCCTAAATTAGAAGTGTTGTTCACCATATCTGAAGAAGAAGGAGCAGAGATGTATCTTGGAAATACGCCAATAGAAGTTGATTTGAGTACAGCGATATATATGTTACAGCAGAAAGACAATATGCCAGAAGGGATGGCTTGGGGTAACTATTTCCCTGCCGTTATCAATCATACCAGTTCTGCCATAGCACGCAAACATCCTGATTTCCATGCAGCAAAACATGGAGATTATGATGCAGCGTTACGCTTGGTCAACGACTTGGTTAAGGACGATAAGGTTTGCTATATTGCAAGATGCTATCCCAATGCCCATATTGCTTATAATCACAAGATGCAAGACAGTAAGGTCAACATGATACCGGCTGCTTACGCTGCAAAATTCTCGGCAATAGGGATGGATGTTGAACATAATATCATTGCGATTACAGATGTCTCCCATACCAATGCTTCTGACATATCAAGGATTAGCAAACGTGTACGTTTTGAAGGTGAGGTCAAGAAAGGGGTAGACTATATCCTCGTGGATGATTTTATCACATCAGGTGCCGAACTTAGAGATATGAGGGACTACATACAAAGCAAGGGTGGTAATGTGGTGATGATGACCACATTCGGTCATGGCAGCTTCGGCAAACTCAAAGATATAAGAATAGACAACAGCTTTATCGAAAGACTAAAGGCATCGGGTATCACAGACCAAGATTTAAGAAAATATGGAATTGCATCAGAAATCAGGTGTCTCACCATCGGAGAAGCTGCAAAACTCTCCAGAATGGTTAACGCCAAAGCAAAAACAACAGTTGCACAACTCTGCGCAAGAGTTCAACGAACACACCAAGAACAGCCCAATCTGCCAGCAATGGAGACAGAAGTTCCAAGAAATGGGGTTCAAGGTGTCAAAACTAAAGAGATAACAGAAGAAAGTAAAACAATCAAATTCAAATTATGAAGAAGTATGTATTCATGTTTCTGCTCAGCCTGACATCTATGGTGTCTATGGCGAGAGACAGTATTGTAACGGCACGGCAACGATGCCAAATTGAAGCAAGGGACAAGGCCGAGTTACTTGTTCCCATCACTCCGACTTACCTTGAAGGGGTTACAGCAACTTCTGGATGGGATAATAACTGGTTCGTGGAAGCAAAAGGAGGAACCTCCGCTTTCATCGGCACTCCTATAGGGTGTGGAGACCTTTTCGACCGTGTTATGCCGGTGTTGCAAATCGGTGTTGGCAAGTGGTTCACTCCTGCCGTCGGTGGCAGAATTGGTTATCAAGGGATTAAATTCAAGAACGCTAACTTACAGTCTATGAAGTACCAGTTCGTTCATGCAGACTTCATGTATAATCTCACGCACAACCTGCAGTGCAACGAGTATGGTTTGTCGAAATTTGATGTAATTCCTTACATCGGTGTCGGTATGATACACAACTCGTCAAACATTCCTGGTTATTTTGTAACAGACAATGTCCCTTCCGGCAACCATCCGTTTGCTTTCAGCTATGGTGTCGAGTTTCGCTATCTTCTTGCTGACCGTCTTCATCTTGTCGGTGAAGTCAGTGGTATGACAACCATGAAAAGCTTTGATTGTGTCGGTGCTTCAAGCAGATTTGGTGACCACATGGTCAGTGCCTCTGTCGGTTTGTCGTACACCATTGGCAAGAGAGGATGGAAAAAAGTCGTTGATGCACGTCCGTACATCAACCAAAACAACTATCTTCTGAAGAAATATTCGGAACACTCACAACAAGCCAATGCTAACAACAATATCGAAGCACAATCCACAGACAAGAACAACTATAGTGGTCTTAACTCCCTCCGTTATAGAATGTCGTTAGGAAATGAGAACAATGATAGTTCTTCGGATAGCATGTCACAAAACACAAAAGTAACCATAGGAGTTCCCATTTACTTCTATTTCAAGTTGAACACAGCAAGGTTGGTAGACAAATCACAGTTGGTCAATCTTGATGAGATTGCAAAGATTGCAAAAGAACAAAACTTAACCATCCATATATCGGGAGCAGCAGATAGAGCAACTGGCTCAAATAAGCGCAACCGTTATTTAAGTATAGAAAGAGCCAAGTACATTGGTAAGCAACTGATAAAACGAGGCATAAGTAAAGATTCCATGAAAGCCACCAGTTTAGGCGGCATAAACCAGTTTTCACCGAAAGAAGCCAACCGTTTTGGAGTAGTCCTATTAACACGCTAAGATCAACACGTTTGGTAAAAGTAAAGCATCATGGCAACAGTAAAAATAAAATTCCGTGCATCATCCGTAGCAGGAAAGGAAGGCACATTGTATTATCACATCATCCATCAGCGTAAGCTACGCTGGATCAGTACCGACTATCATGTCTATCCCGAAGAGTGGAATGCCAGAAAGTCATCTGTCATTGTTAGCAACAGTAACAACCGGCAGGCACACCTGCAACTTATCCAGTCACAAATAGATTGGGAGATGAAACAGATGCAGTGCATCATCCATGACAAAGAAATGGATGGAGTTTCATATTCTGTCGATGATCTTGCCAATGAAATACAGCAACTTCCAACGAGCCAAAGCGTGTTCACGTTCTTCAGGAAGCAGATAGCCAAGAAAGAGCAGATGCAGTGTGTCGGTACCAAAAACAACTATACCAATGCCGTCAACCGCTTTGTTGAATTTCGTAATCAAAAAGACCTCACTTTCTCTCAGATGACAGCGGATATGATGGAAATGTACCAGGCATGGCTTTGGAATAGAGGTGTCGGGCAAAACACTGTTTCGTTTTATTTGCGCACCCTTCGCACCCTCCACCACAAAGCTGTGGAAGCAGGACAAGCCACACCCAATGACATCTTCGCTCATGTACAGACTACCAATGTGAGAACTGCTAAGCGAGCCATCTCTGTCAAGGATATTCGCAAGATAGAAAAGCTGGACTTGCCGAGAGGTTCATCCCTTGACAAGGCACGAGACATGTTTTTGTTTAGCTTTTATCTACGAGGGATGGCGTTTGTGGATATGGCATTCTTGAAAAAGAGCGACTTGAAGTGTGGCTTGGTGAGCTACAACCGTCGCAAGACCCACCAAAATCTCAACATAGAATGGATTAAACCGATGCAAGCCATCATCAACAAGTATGCCCAACAAACCAAAGACTCACCTTATATGCTGCCCATCTTGACAGGCAAAGAAACCTCGCCATACACCCAATACCGCAAGGTTGAGTACAACACGAACTACAACCTGAAGAAAATCGGCAAGATGATAGGCTTGAAGATACCGCTGACCACCTATGTGGCACGTCACACATGGGCAAGCATCGCTTTGCACATGAACATTCCCATCGCCACCATCAGTGAGGGTATGGGGCATAACTCCTACAAGACTACTCAAATCTACCTGGAGTCAATAGACGTGGCAACCATCAACGAAGCCAACAGGAGAATCATAAGAAAAATCTTGAAAGATTTGTAAATAGCCCAAAAGCTTATTAGGAAAACTTCTTGTCAAAAAACATGTACTTCATGTTCAGCATGCAAATATTGTCTAAACAGTAAAAACATGTTACAAAATAAAAATTGATTCTATAGTTCAGGTTTGCTGTTTTTACTGCAGTATGCCGTATAAACAGCACCCACGCTTAACGATAAGGCCTCTTTTACGGTCTGATAGTGCCACTATTAGAGTGTAAAAGAGGCCTTGTTGTATGACAACAGTGGCTGTATGGGAGTGTAAAAGTGGCTCATTGGCAGAGGAAAGTGGCTCATTGGCGAGTCTTATTTCATAACGCTTTCGTTAGAAAACCTTATAACGAGCTGTGTATAAACATATTGTCTCCAAATGCTCAAAACTCACGAATTTCGCACCAAAGATTTTGTTGTGCGCTGAGTGAGCAGTATTGAGCATCAGAAATGCAAATATTGTATTAGTTAGAAAGTTGAAATTTTGAGTTCTTGCTTTGACAAGCGGCAAAGCCGAGCAGTGAGTTTTGAATTGTTTAGCAAACGTCACGCTTTCTTCTTATAAAAGAGTGAACTCTATGCAAAAGTACGAAAAATAGTTGGATTATGTATCAGATTTTATCCTTTTTTGTATGCCATTACAAAAAAATCGCACTATTGTTTAGCAAATCTGTCTCGGACAATCCTCGCAAACGGCTGATTTGCACCTGTTTCAGTTGTTTTTGCACTTTCATAAGAAGAAAGTGTGACGAATGTAGAGTAAAGAGACATGTGCAAAGGCTGCAATGTCTAATACTCATATATACGATTAAGATTATGCACAATAAAGCCGAATTAACTAGGCTTCCACAACCGTCATGTGTGGTTGTAGCTGAGGACATAAAGTAGAGCAGAATTTATGAAACCGGAAGCTATCAGATTCTATCACAATATTTGTGAGGAACGATATTCCAGTCTAAGCAATAATGATGTGCTTAATATTACCCAAACCCGTAGGGGAAAGCTTATAGTAACAACGCAAAGTGGAGGGATAAATATTCTAGAGGGACATGGTGATTTGTCTGAAAAGTTAATTTTTGAGCATTACAATGCAACGATAGGGCAAGTTTCTGATTTGACTCTTTCTACTATTGAGGATAAGGAAGGAAATATATGGGTTGTTTCAGAGAATAAAATATCAAAATACGATGCAGAAATGAATTTGTTGGGTGAGCTTAGTGATCAAATATTGATGGCTGAAACCAAGCCGGTTCTGCTATCTTCCGGTAAATTGTTTTTAGGGTCACTATATGGTGCGTTATGTATTACTCCTGATGAACTGCATAAAAGTGATTTTGTTCCTCCTATTGTTTTTTCTCATCTTGATATTTATTTGAACAATACCTCTCGTCGTCAGGATATATATAATCATCGTGAGGTCCAGTATTTACAGGCTGACGAGCGCAATTTTATTATCACCTTTGCCGCTTTGGATTATGTTAATTCTCCGGCTATTAAATATGCATATCGAATCAAGGGGCTGAATGACCAGTGGATAGACCTTGGAAATAACCGTTCTGCCAGTTTGGTGAATATACCTGCTGGTGATTATTTGTTTCAGGTCAAATCGACTAATGCTGATGGAGTATGGGTGGATAATGTAACTTCTTTATCTATACATATTGCTCCTGTATTCGGTGAGACTATTTGGGCGATACTACTCTATACCATCATAGCAGTGGGGATTATGTTGGTAGTGGTTTACATAGTGATACGTATCACTAATCTGCAACGCAGAGTGGATTTTGAACAACAAATTTCCAACTTGAAGCTGCGTTTTTTCACTGATATATCTCATGAACTTCGTACACCGTTGACGCTTATAACCAGTCCTATTGACGAAGTCATCAGCAATGAGAAATTATCTGATGTTGGCATGGAGAATATGCAAGTGGCCAAAAGAAATGCGGACAGGATGCTGCGGCTTATCAATCA
>OOCQ01000218.1_pt1 | contig 51649 bp, 47 predicted proteins | sample 1671121 | NCBI WGS metagenome assembly OOCQ01 (sample SAMN06348124, study PRJEB24527) | human gut metagenome | biome: human gut; feature: ankylosing spondylitis patient; material: feces | host: Homo sapiens | place: China | collected 2015-10 | reverse complement strand
ATTTGGGAAGGCGAATATACCTACAGATGTATACTGACTAACGATTACAAGTCGAGTGCAAGAGACATCGTGGAATTCTACAATCTTCGTGGTGGCAAGGAACGCATCTTCGATGACATGAACAATGGCTTTGGCTGGAATCGATTGCCAAAATCGTTCATGGCACAGAATACTGTATTCCTGCTTATGACAGCTCTCATCAGAAACTTCTACAAAGCTATTATGCAGAGATTGAAAACCCATGAATTTGGATTGCGTGCCACCAGCAGAATCAAGACCTTTGTGTTCAAGTTCATCTCTGTTCCTGCAAAATGGATTAAGACGTCACGTAGGCATGTATTGAACATTTATTCAGACAACTATGCTTATGCAAACCTGTTCAAGACAGACTTTGGTTAAAGGCCATGCTTTTCTGGTTAAACCGGCGTATTACCTCAAGTCGCTTTATGGGGTAAGGGAATTTTGTGTTTACGACGTTTCTGTTATGCCCAAGGAATATGTACAATAAAAGAATTTTTGTCGTTTTACAAGTAAATTCCCACGAAACCCTATAGGTTGCGGATTTGAGGTTCAATATTTACTAAGTTGCAAAGGTAATAAAAAAACTCTTTTCTATATATAAATAAGGTGTAAAATTATGTTTTTTTTATGATTGGAAGGAAGAAAGGATGTGATAAGAGGGGAGGAAGGTGTCTGTTTTTTGGATGAAAAACAGCTGTTTATGAGGGGGTAAACTTGCAAACGTTTACGTTAGTTTTCGAATGAAAAGTATTATTTTTTTTGATTTCTATCAATATTTGTCGTACTTTTGCAGGCGGAATTAGAAAACTGATTTTCAAAGCACAAATCATAACTACATAAAAAACACAAAACTGCTGTAACATTCAAAAACTTTAAAAGCCTCGACGGGAGTCGGGGCTTTGAAGTTCAGAGGCTCAATCCGGGTCTCGTTTTTCTCTTATTTTGTTCTTTTTACGCTATTTTGCGGGAATAAACTTATTTTTTGAACGGAAAAAACGATTTATTCCGCAAAAAACATTAATTTTGCAGTGTAGAATGAACAACCTATATAATAAACAAATAAAATGAAGCAAAAAAAAATTTTGAGTGGTATTTTGTTGCTCAGCGCTATTTGCGCCCAGGCAAACAACTACACAGTGACTTCTCCTGATGGCAGACTCGCCGTAAATGTGGAGTGCAAGGAAGGCAAGGCTTTCTATACAGTGAATTACGATGGCAAGCAGATGATGGGTGAATCGGCTCTGGGATTGGTAGCCAACTATGGCGACTTCTCGCAGAACCTGACCATGGGTGCCTGCAAGAACAGTAAGAAACATCTGGCCTACAAGATGACCCGTATCAAGAAGGAAAAGATAGAGAAGGATGCCAGCGAGGCTACCATCGGATTCCTCAACAGCAAGAAGGATTCCATGACTCTCCATCTCCATGTATCCAACAACGATATTGCCTACAAATACGAGATGATCCGTCCTAAGAAGGATAATCCTAAGTCGGTGATTATATATAATGAGGTGAGCGGTTTCAACTTCCCTGAGCAGACCACCACCTTCCTCTGTCCTCAGATTACTCCGATGACGGGTTGGGAGCGTACCAAGCCTTCTTACGAAGAGGAATATACTCCGGATGCTCCGATGAACGTGAAGTCGCAGTTTGGTGTGGGCTATACCTTCCCTTGTCTTTTCAAGGTAGGCAACGACGGTTGGGTGCTGCTCAGCGAGACGGGTGTTTCAAGCGCTTATCCAGGCTGCCGTCTTTCTGATTACGAGCCAGGCAAGGGCTATACCGTAGCCTTCCCTCAGAAGGGTGAGAACAATGGCATCGGTTCTGAATTTGCCGGCATCCCATTGCCTGGCGAAACTCCTTGGCGCACCATCACCGTGGGTTCTTCGCTGGCTCCTATCGTAGAGACCACCATCCCTTACGATGTGGTTGAACCATTGTACGAGGCAAGTCAGACTTACAAGCCATCGCGCTATACCTGGAGTTGGCTCATCTGGCAGGACAATTCCATCAACTACGATGATCAGGTGAAGATGGTGGATGTAGCTGCTGCCCAGGGTTACGAAGCCATCTTGGTGGATAACTGGTGGGACAAGCAGATTGGCAGAAAGCGCATCGAAGAGTTGAGCAAGTATGCCAAGAGCAAGAAGGTAAGTCTGATGCTCTGGTATAATTCCAACGGTTTTGAGAATGATGCTCCTCAGACTCCTCGTCAGATTATGAACAATTCCATCGCCCGCAAGAAGGAGATGGCTTGGATGAAGAAGATAGGCGTGGTAGGCATCAAGGTGGATTTCTTCGGTGGCGACAAGCAGGAGACGATGAAGCTTTACGAGGATATTTTGAGCGATGCCAACGATTATGGCTTGGAGGTGATCTTCCATGGTTGCACCATGCCACGTGGTTGGGAACGCATGTATCCTAACTATGTATCCAGCGAGGCTGCCTTGGCTTCAGAGAATGTATATTTCACGGATTATCATGCCAAGAAGGAGGCTTTCGAGATGACGATGCATCCATTCTCAAGAAACGCCGTAGCTAGTTTCGACTGGGGTGGCGTGATGATGAACAAGTATTTCTCTAAGGATAACAAGAGCCGCCACCAGCGTTATACCAGCGATGTGTTCGAGATGGCTACTGCCATCACCAACCAGAGCAGTGTAAACTGCATCTGTCTCTATCCTAACAATTTGCAGGATGTACCACAGTGGGAGTTGGATTGGCTCAAGAATGTACCAACTGCATGGGAGGATACCAAGTTTATTGCCGGTTATCCTACCAAGTATGCGGTAGTGGCTCGCAAGTCGAGCGTAGAGAATGGTTCTGGTGCAGCACTTACAGCCGGCAGATGGTTTGTGGGCGGTCTGAACGCCACAGAAAAACCTCTTGCTCTAACCTTGGATTTGCCGATGTTTGCGGGTAAGACCGTTACTTATATCACCGACCAGCCAAAGAAGAAGGGCGAGAAGTTCTTCACTTCTGCTAAGAAGACTTTGAAGGTAGGAAAGAATGGTAAGGCAAAGGTGGTAATTCAGCCTAATGGCGGTATCATCATCGAATAATCTTCAAGTTTTATAGGCATCGATTGCCTACGTGATAGTTTTATATGCATCGATAGCCTACGTGAAAAAGTTTTTTTCTCGAAAAAAGTATCAAAGTCTCATTTTTGCTTGAAAAATGTGGTTTAAATACTTGATATATAAGATAATAACGAAAATGAGACTTCTCGGTTTTTGAGCCGAGAAGTCTCATTAATGTATCATGGAAGTCTCATGGATTTTTTTTACCCTATTTCTCCTCTATAACGATGGAAAATTGGGAAAAAGTGCCGATAGTGGTGCCAATATAATCAGGATAAGTCACGGTAATGTGTCTATTTTTTCAGTTCATCAGTTAGTCTCTTTATGCCCTCCGGTTGGTCTGTTTGTGCCTGTCATACGGGCATCCGTTGCCCGTAAAGCGGGCATCGGTAGCCCGTAAGTGGGGCAACGAGTGCCTATATTATGGGCAATGAATGCCCAAACTGAGGGCTTGTTTTTGGGCAATATTCTTTTGATACTTTATGATGTTTAAACGGTCTTTTTGTGATGTTAAAACTAGCTTTTTGCGATATCTAAACTGATTTTTCTCGTGCATCGTGCTGTCTTTAATGATACTTCTATGGCATTTCATGATACTTCTATGATACTTCTTCCTGCTTTTTCAGAGAAGTCTCATTGATTGTAAATATCTATATATCAGTAATATAATATGAATTTTCTAGCGAAAAATGAGACTATGATACTTTTTTTTTGTAGAAAAAACTTTTATGTGCGCGTAATCGGAGGGTGAATTTGTCGGAGAATCGTACCAAGTAATGTGACCATGAAAGGGGGAACTTGGGGTCAATGATGTTGGTCAAGTTCAATTGGGTCTGCGATGTAGACCCAATCTTAGGAGAATAAACATCTGTTGTTGCACCCGCTAGGCGTCCCGGCGGAATTACTGTATAACCGTCAGTCTCAGTTATATACAGAAAAAGAATCTATTGCGAAATTTAACTTTTACCTTGAAATGCAAGAATGGGTTGGGGCGTTGTTAGTGGTTATTAATGGTGAGGATTTGAGTAAGACTCTATTCAGACATGTTACTATAAGAAGTAGGATTCCTTAAAAAAGGAAATCCTACTTTATAGAGCAACATGCCTAAAATAATCTTTTAACCACTTATGATTCCAAATCCGGCGGGACGCCTGGTGGGGTTAAAATCCGCTTGGAACGCATCCTTTTGTAAGGGGCTTCATAAAATGAAGGTCACCAACTTTCGCTTTATGCATTGTGTTAGCTCTTGGGATGCTATCGGCTCGTATATTACCATGTTTTATCTTTCTGTTGTTAATAATAAGCCTATATAGTGTTGTTAATAATAAGCCTATATAGTAAGGCTAAGCGCTCCAAATTTCTTCGACATATCCTGCAAGGCTGTTCTGAGGATTGCAAGCTCGTCAGGAGAGAAATGGGAGGTCTTTCCGTTAACGATGTTGCCGTTCATCTTTTGTGCTAGCCAAGAGCGCGATTTTCCAAAGTAAGCCTTGGCGATGTAAGCCATGGAAACCATATCTGTGATTTCGCCCAACTTCTCAGCCATAGTCAGTTCCTTTACCTTTTGCTCAGTATTCTTAGCCATATATCCAACAGCCACGGCAAAAGCCTTAGGGTCAATACTTTTGAGAATATTCATCTGACGACGAACCTCATCTTTCTCCTCTTCTGTTTGGGCTGCTCTGTTTTGTACAGCTAGAGCTTTCACCTTATCAATCATCTCTGTATATTCCATAATCTTATTTTTTAAGTTTTAAAGGAATGAGATCCGCATGAGACCTTATTTCTTTTTGTTCTTTATTTTATTCTCTAACTCTTCGATTTCTTTTTCTGCTACCCTCTTGAAGGTATCGGGAAACTCTTGCCAATACTCTAGGTAGAAAAGCAAATCGTCTTCATTTTCCTTGAGTTCCTTAGATTTCCGTCTTGCCATACGCTTTATTTCACTATCATGGTGCAAAGATAATAAACTTTTGTTGAATACCAAGGTGTTTCTATGTTATTTTAAACATTTGTGTATTATTTAACATTTGATTAACAGAGAATTACCATTTTACCTGAAAGTTGGTATCTTTAAGTTTTTCACCAAAGGCTGCTGCAATGTGGGCTAAAATGGCAAATCGTAGTTTGGCATTTCTTCCCCGAGCATGAATCCTGGAAGCATGCCTTCCTGCTGCTCCATTTTCTCCATCACCTCTATGTCTTTGATGCGATGCCGATAATCGTGGAGTATCGCCATTGACTCCAGCTCCTCTCTTCTAGCCTTGCTAAGTTCCAGATACTCCTTTTCCTGGTCGATGCCCAGGAAGCGACGTCCCAGCAGGTTGGCAGCGATGCCGGTGGTACTGCTGCCGGCGAATGGGTCGAGAATCCAGGCTCCTGGTTTGGTGGAAGCCAGGATGATGCGGACAAGGAGGGCTAGCGGCTTCTGCGTAGGATGCTTGCCCTGCGATTTCTCCCATCTTGCGATGGCTGGCAGACGCCATACATCCGTCATCTGCTTGTCTTCGTTCAGCCTTTTCATCAACTGGTAGTTGTAATAATGCGGCACCTTCTTCTCCTTCCTTGCCCAGATAATGAACTCGGTGGAGTAGGTGAAGTATCGGCACGAAATATTAGGCGGCGGATTCGTTTTTGCCCACGTAATGACATTCAGAATTTTGAATCCCAGTTGCGTTAGCTTGTTTGCAACAGAGAAAATGTTGTGATAGGTTCCCGAAATCCAGATGGTACCATCCTCCTTCAGATGTTCCCGGCAAGCCGAAATCCACTCCTCGTTGAATTGGTCGATATGTTCCGGCGAACCGCCCTTATCCCATTCTCCCTTGTCCACGCACACCACCTTTCCGCTCTGTACGCTGATACCTCCATTGGATAGGAAGTAAGGAGGATCGGCGAAGATCATGTCGAACTTGAAATCAAATTCGCCCATCAGCCGGATACAGTCTCCGTGGAGGAGAGTGAAGTCATCAGCCCTATGATATATCGCCTTTTTATTCATCATTTCGGGTGCAAAGGTAATGCAAATATTTGATTTATAAATGATTAGATCATACTTTAACTTTCGTGATCAAAAAAGATCAATTCGGCAGGAAAAAAAGAAAAATTAATAAAAATGAATAAAAGCAGAAAGTTTTTCGTTTATTTTTTTTGTTCTTTCTGAATATTGATGTAAATTTGCAAAGTGTTTTTTATATAGGCTTTAAACGAAATAAAACTTAGCGAGATATGAAACAATACGAAGCTGTAATAGAGACCTTGAAGAGGTTGGGTGGATGTGCTACATTCGGTCAGCTGAATCAGGAGGTGTTCAAGATTGAGGATTGCACATGGAATACCAAGACTCCATTTGCATCCATACGTCGTATTGTGCAAGACCGCAAGGAAATCTTTCGCATTCGTCCGGGATTATGGGCTTTGGAGGAATATAGAAGCCTCTTGGCGGATAGGGGGATTGTGGCACAAGATGTGACGAATTCGGATTCTGAGCAGGTGCAGGAATTCAATCATTCCTATTATCAGGGACTTCTGCTGTATATCGGCAACATAAAGAAACTTGAAACCTATGTTCCTGCACAGGATAAGAACAGGAGATGTATCAATGTGAAGCTGGGCGAAATCTCCACATTGACGGAAGTTCCGCCTTTCTCCTATCAGGAATTCGTGAATAGGAGTAGCACGATAGACGTTATGTGGTTTCAGCCTAATTCTTTGGGCAGCGAGGTGATGATGCCCGATAGTTTCTTTGAGGTAGAGCATTCTACGGATATTCAGAATTCTCTCTGTAAGTTTTCTGACCTCCAGTGTTTCAATGCCCAGATGTTTATCGTGGCTGATGCTAGGCGCCATGATGAATTTATAGCCAAGTTGAGCCATGATTATTTCAAGCCTATCTCGGATAGGGTGAAATTTGTAAGTTATGACAAGCTTGATAGATATTACGAGGGCTTGATGACGCAGAAGAAGAGTTCGCTTATTCTCTGATGGTAGGTAAATAGCACTTTTTCATTAAAAACGAATGGTATATTAAATATTTTTTTGTATCTTTGCATCCATTAGGAAGATATGTACTGGCAGAGATAAACGTACAGACACATAACTTGTTGGACAACTTCACAAATATCCAGCAGGCATTTCTAAGTGGAACAAGCATTAAAGAATTGCATTATGACAGAAGATACTTTTAAAGACCTGTGTCTTTGTGGCGAGACCACGAAAGTACAGTTTAAGGAATCGTTTACTTCCCAAAAGGAAATAGCAAAGGAGATGATTGCCTTTGCCAATACCAAAGGTGGAGTAATCCTCTTTGGTGTGGAAGACAAATGCGGCAAGCTTGTAGGTTTGTCGTATGATGAGATTCAAGTAATCAGTCGTGAACTTGGCAATGCTGCCAATGAGCAAGTGCGCCCAACCATCTATATTGAAACGGAGGTTGTGCGCATGGAAGAAAAGCATTTCCTGATATGTTCTGTCGAGGAAGGTAAAAACAAGCCTTACAAGAATCTCAATGGAGAAATTTGGGTGAAGCAAGGAGCCGATAAACGCCGCATTACAGAGAACTCGGAGATTCTTGCCCTGTTTCAAGATTCAGGTAGCTATCAGCCAGATGCCGCAGGTGTGAACGGTACGACGTTTAATGATCTTGACCGCTACGCCATTGACGAATACCTTCAGAAGGTTTATGCCACGACATTAGACGGATTTGGAGGTAAGGCAGAGCAGGTGTTAAAGAATATACATATTCTAAACCATCATGGTGTACCGACGCTTGCCGGATACCTGTTCTTTGGCAAACACCCAGAGTATAATTGTCCAACTTGCATGGTAAAAGCCGTATCGTTTTTCGGAAATGATCTTGCAGGTACACAATATCGTGACTCCAAAGAAATATTGGGCAATATGCCACAGCTTTACGATAAGAGTATGGCTTTTCTTAAAGCTAATCTGCACAATGTACAGGAAGAGGGTGCTTCATTCAATACGTTAGGCAAGCTGGAGATAGCGGAAGAAGTTCTGGAAGAAGTTGTTCAGAATGCACTTGTGCATCGTGATCTGCTTCGTCCTGCTCCCATCCGCCTTTTCGTCTTTGACGACAGAGTGGAGGTTATCAGTCCTGGAGCTTTGGCTGGAGGACTAACAGAAGAGGATATACGCAATGGTAAGACCTACCAGCGTAATCCATATATGGCTACCTTTGCCACCAATGCCTTATATTATAAAGGTATAGGTTCGGGTATCGTCCGTATTCTTGCAGAATATCCTGATATTCGATTGGAAAACGATGTAAACGGAAAAGAGTTTAAGGTAACAATACCGAGAACTATCCAAAAGAGCGATTCTACTACCCAAAAGGAGCAATTTGAGGATATAAGTACTACCCAAAAGAGAGAAATTGCTACCCAAAAGAGTGATTCTACTACCCAAAAGGAGCAATTTGAGGATATAAGTACTACCCAAAAGAGTGAAATCGCTACCCAAAAGAATTTGGATACTACCCAAAAGGAAGTATTGGAATATTTTAAAGGCAATCCTAATGCAACCAGAGTAGATGCTGCTAATGCACTAGGTAATATTACGGAGGATGGAGTAAAATTCATTATAGCAAAATTGCAGAAGAAAGGCTTGCTGAAACGTGTTGGTGGAAGAAAACACGGAGAGTGGCAGGTTTTATAAATAAAAAAAGGTTCCTTCAGGGATGTTACTCCTCGAAGGAACCTTTCTTTTTATTGTGTGAATCGTATGTTCTTGAACTCAATCTTGTTTACAGATTCTTGAACTCGATGCCGTTTGCCTCTGAGTAGTCGATGGTAATTGGCTTCTCGCGACTTACTTCCTCGGCAAGAATCTTCTTGCTCAAATCGTTCAGAACGTAATCCTGGATGGCACGCTTTACAGGGCGGGCACCAAACTCTGGGTCGTAACCTACCTCGGCAAGATAACCGATGGCGGCTGGAGTCCAGCGGAGATCGAAGCCCTGAGGCTCCAACATCTTCTTGGCTCTGTTCATCTGCAACTCTACTACCTTGGCAATCTGATCCTTGGTCAATGGCTGGAAGGTGATGATGTCGTCGATACGATTCAGGAACTCAGGACGGAAGGTCTTCTTCAACATCTCACGGCTCGCATTGGAAGTCATGATGATGATGGTGTTCTTGAAGTTGACTACACGGCCCTTGTTATCTGTCAATCGGCCATCGTCCAATACCTGGAGCAGGGTGTTGAAGACATCTGGATGAGCCTTCTCAATCTCATCGAAGAGAACCACACTGTATGGCTTGCGGCGAACAGCCTCGGTCAACTGACCACCCTCATCGTATCCTACATACCCCGGAGGCGCTCCAATCAAACGGGTGACACTGAACTTTTCCTGATACTCACTCATATCAATTCGCGTCATCATCGACTCGTCGTTGAAGAGATACTCGGCAAGAGCCTTGGCAAGCTCGGTCTTACCTACACCGGTGGTACCTAGGAAGATGAAGCTGGCGATAGGACGCTTTGGATCCTGCAAACCGGCACGGCTGCGGCGTACGGCATCACTTACGGCAGTGATTGCCTCGTCCTGACCGATGACTCTCTTGTGGAGTTCCTCCTCTAGATGGAGCAGTTTCTCACGTTCGCTCTGCATCATTCGGCTCACTGGTATTCCGGTCCAGCGGCTTACTACCTCTGCAATATCATCGGCAGTTACCTCTTCGCGAATCATGGCTTCTCCGCCCTGGGTGCTCTTCAGCTGCTCCTGAATCTTCTTGATGTCCTCTTCAAGGGCTACCAGCTTAGAGTAGCGAATTTCGGCTACACGCTCGTAATTGCCTTCACGCTCCATGCGCTCAGCTTCGAACTTGAGGTTCTCCATCTCTTGCTTGTCTTGCTGAATTTTGTTAACAAGAGCCTTTTCGCCTTCCCACTTTGCACGGAAGTCGTGCTCCTTATCCTTCAACTCAGCAATCTCCTTGTCGAGCTGCAGAATCTTAGGTTGGTCGTTCTCACGCTTAATTGCCTCACGTTCAATTTCCAACTGCTTCAAGTGGCGGGTGATTTCATCCAGTTCCTCTGGCACGGAGTCACGTTCCATACGGAGCTTGGCTGCGGCTTCATCCATCAGGTCGATGGCCTTATCCGGGAGAAATCTGTCAGAAATATATCTCTCAGATAACTTGACAGCTGCTATGCAGGCATCATCCTGAATACGAACCTTGTGGTGGTTCTCGTAACGCTCCTTGATACCACGAAGAATGCTGATGGCATCTACCTCGTCTGGCTCATTCACCATCACAGTCTGGAATCGACGCTCCAGTGCCTTATCCTTCTCGAAGTACTTCTGATACTCGTTGAGGGTAGTGGCACCGATGGCTCTCAGTTCGCCACGAGCCAAGGCAGGCTTCAGGATGTTGGCTGCATCCATGGCACCCTCGCCACCGCCAGCACCTACCAGGGTATGAATCTCATCGATGAAGAGGATAATCTGACCATTGGCATTGGTTACCTCCTTGATGACGCTCTTCAGGCGCTCCTCGAATTCACCCTTGTATTTGGCACCGGCAACCAGTGCACCCATATCGAGCGAATAGAGCTGCTTGTTCTTCAGGTTCTCAGGCACGTCGCCACGAACGATACGCTCAGCAAGTCCCTCAACGATAGCGGTTTTACCAGTGCCAGGTTCACCGATAAGGATAGGGTTGTTCTTGGTGCGGCGAGAGAGAATCTGGAGCACACGGCGAATCTCTTCATCACGGCCGATTACTGGGTCGAGCTTGCCGCTGCGAGCCTGTTCTACCAGATTCTTGGCATATTTTTCAAGACTCTGATAGTTCTCGTCGGCACTCTGGCTCTTCACGTTCTGACCCTGTCGCAAAGCCTGGATGGCTGCGGTGAGGTCCTTCTCGTTGGCACCGGCATCCTTGAGGATTCGGGCAGCGGTAGAGTTGCCTTTGAGGATAGCGAGGAGAATAGGCTCCACGCTTACGAATTCATCTCCCATCTTCTTGGCGATGTCCTCGGCATTAAGCAATATCTGGTTGGTATCGCCCGAGAGGTATGGCTGACCAGCACCCTGCACACGAGGCAGATGCTGCATCTCCTGCTGAAGGAGCATGGCAATCTGGTTGCCGTTCATGCCCAGCTTCTGGAAGATATAGTTGGTTACATCAGGTGCTTTCTCGATGATACCACTGAGAAGATGCACCGGTTCGATGGTCTGCTGACCATTTCTCTGCGCTATGTTCACAGCGGCCTGCACCGCTTCCTGCGCCTTGATTGTAAATTTGTCGAATGTCATATCTTAATCTCCTTTCTATGATTTTATTATTTTCAATACTTAGTTTCGCTTCAGCCCTTGCAGGCTTTCAGCTTCGCCGACGGTAGGAGCGAATAGTGTGCCCATTGCCGGAGTTGAGGAGATTTTCTGACGTTTTGTCGGCTTTTTCGTAGAAAAGGCTGAATTTTTATAGAAGTTTCTGTCAAAATGGCTGAACAGCGACTTGATTTATCGCAACCCATGCTTCAATAAATCGCAAATATCACTTAAATAATGTGATAATAGCCCCCAAATGTTTGCGTATTCCAAATATTCTTCGTACCTTTGCAGCGTTTTAAGAAACAGATTGAATAAGAAATTGAATAAGAATTCGTAATATATCAAGTCAATGGCTGAAACAAAGAAGATCAAGACAGCTTTGGTGTCTGTCTTTCACAAGGATGGCTTGGACGAGTTGCTCGCCAAGTTGAATGAAGAGGGTGTTAAATTCCTGAGCACAGGAGGTACTCAGAAGTTTATCGAATCTTTGGGTTATGAATGTGAGAAAGTTGAGGATGTCACCACATATCCATCAATCCTCGGTGGTCGTGTGAAGACTCTTCATCCAAAAATATTTGGAGGTATCTTGGCCCGCCGCGACAATGAGGGCGACCAGGAGCAGATGAAGGAGTATGAGATTCCTTCTATCGACCTCGTTATCGTAGATTTGTATCCATTTGAGCAGACTGTGGCCAGCGGTGCCAGCGATGCCGACATTATCGAGAAGATTGATATCGGCGGTATCTCTCTGATCCGTGCCGGAGCCAAGAACTTCAAGGACGTGGTTATCGTTCCTAGCAAGGCTGAATACAGCGTGCTTCTCGACATTCTGAAGAAGAAGGGTGCTGAGACCGACATCGAGGACCGCAAAATGTTTGCAGAGCGTGCCTTCGGCGTAAGCTCACACTACGATACAGCTATCCACGCTTGGTTTGCTAAGTAATAACTTGGTTTGCTAAGTAATGCTTGGTTTGCTGAGTAACAAGTAACAAGACGAAGCAGCCGAGTAATCTCGCTACCTCTTCCCGTTCTGCATCCCAGGGCGGGAAGATGACTACAAAAGAAAAGATTTTAAGCTTAAAATATTAGATTTTACATTAGAAAATGGGATTTTTTTCATTTATTCAGGAAATCGCAATGGACTTGGGTACCGCCAATACCATCATTATCAGTGATGATAAGATTGTAGTGGACGAACCTTCTGTTGTTGCCCTCGACCGCCGCACCGACAAGATGATTGCCGTGGGCGAGAAGGCTAAGATGATGTACGAGAAGACTCATGACAACATCCGTACTATCCGTCCTTTGCGCGATGGCGTTATCGCAGACTTTACTGCTTGCGAGCAGATGATGCGTGGACTCATCAAGATGGTCCACACAGGAAGCCGCCTGTTCTCACCTTCACTCCGCATGGTGATTGGTGTTCCTTCTGGCTCTACCGAGGTGGAGCTCCGTGCCGTTCGTGACTCTGCCGAGCATGCCGACGGTCGCGACGTTTATCTGATTTTTGAGCCTATGGCTGCCGCTATCGGTATCGGTATCGATGTGGAGGCACCAGAAGGCAACATGATAGTTGATATAGGTGGTGGTTCTACCGAGATTGCCGTTATCTCGCTCGGTGGTATCGTTTCCAACAACTCTATCCGCACAGCGGGTGACGACCTCACCGCTGAAATCCAGGAGTACATGAGCCGTCAGCACAACGTGAAGGTTTCTGAGCGTATGGCTGAGCGTATCAAGATTCACGTAGGTTCTGCCTTGACAGACCTGGGTGAGGAGGCTCCGGAGGACTTTATCGTTCATGGTCCTAACCGTATCACAGCCCTCCCAATGGAGGTTCCTGTATGCTATCAGGAGATTGCTCACTGCCTGGACAAGACCGTGGCTAAGATTGAGAATGCCGTGCTCTCTGCCCTTGAGAATACTCCACCAGAGCTTTACGCCGACATCGTGAAGAACGGTATCTGGCTCTCAGGTGGCGGTGCATTGCTCCGTGGTTTGGACAAGCGCTTGACAGACAAGATTAACATCCCATTCCATATCGCCGAGGACCCATTGCACAGCGTGGCTAAGGGTGCCGGTATCGCATTGAAGAATGTGGACCGTTTCTCTTTCTTGATGAGATAAAATTTTATTAGATAAGTTTCGTGACTTTGTTGGGAAGGTTAAATTCCCCCCAAGTGGCGAAACTTTAATTTTATATAATAGTATGCACAACCTTTTAGAGTTTTTGCAGAAATACAACCATTGGTTTGTCTTCGTGATTCTCGAAGTGGTGAGCATGGTGTTCCTGTTTCAGTATAACAGCTATCAGGGCAGTACGTGGTTTTCCACTGCCAATGCCGTGACGGGAAAGATTTATGAGTGGGATGCCAATGTGGAGACCTTCTTCTCGCTGACCAAGGTGAACCAGGAACTCACCCAGCGAAATGCCTATCTGGAGCAGCAGGTGCAGCATCTTTCCGACAGTCTCTATGCCGTGACCAAGGATAGTGCCATCTATCACCGCGACCAGTTTGCCCTGCTCAAGAACTACAGACTCATTCCTGCCAAGGTGGTTGCCAACAGTCTGGATAAGCCCGACAACCTGATGACCATCGACAAGGGTAGCGCCGACGGCATCCATAAGGATATGGGTGTAATCAGCGGCACCGGCGTGGTGGGCATCGTATATCTGGTGGCCGAGCATTACAGCATTGTGATTCCGGTGCTCAACGTGAAGTCGAACATCAGCTGTACCATCCAGGGCAGAGGCTACTTCGGCTATCTGAGATGGAAGGGCGGCGTATCGGAGCTGGCTTATCTGGAAGAAGTGCCACGACATGCCCACTTCAAGCTGGGCGACTATGTGGTGACCAGCGGTTACTCGGCTGTGTTCCCTCCGGGTGTGAGAGTGGGCAAGATACTGCATGTGTTCAACTCTGCCGACGGCCTGTCTTACCGCGTACAGTTGAGGCTCTCTACCGATTTCGGCAACCTGCGCGACGTATGCGTCATCGACGACACACTGATGAAGGAGAGAATAGAGATTATGCGTGCTGCACAAGACAGCATCAAGCCCGATGGCAATACGGGCAGTAAAAACTAAAGTAAGAGGAGATATAAAGAAGCAATGAGTATAGATATTTTAAGACGACTCGGCATCTTCGTGGTGCTCGTGCTGGTGCAGGGACTGGTGTTCAACCATATCCATCTGTTCAATTGCGCCACCCCCTTGCTGTATATCATCATGGTGCTCCATTTCCGCAGAAACCACCCACGCTGGTCGGTGATGCTCTGGAGCTTCATGCTGGGACTTTGCATCGACGTGTTTGCCAACACGCCGGGTGTGGCTGCTGCATCGATGACAGCCATCGGACTGCTGCAGCCTTATCTTTTTGAACTCTTCGTGCCTAGAGACAGTGCAGAAGACCTGGAACCATCGATGCGGACCATCGGTGTGGGTTCGTATGTACTCTACACGTTGATAATAGTACTCGTTTATAATCTGTTGTTCTTTACGCTCGAAACCTTCAATTTCTTCAATTGGGTGCAGTGGCTGCTGTGCATTGGCGGCAGTAGTGCCATTACCATGGTGCTGATCATGGCGCTGGAGAGTTTCAGAAAGTCGTAACGGCTTCGGGGGGTATAAAGAATGTATATATATAATAAGGTATGGTAGATTACAATCTTGAGAAGCGCAGTTATGTGATTGGTGGTGTGGCGATAGCTATCGTGGTTATCTACGTCATCAGGCTCTTCACGCTCCAGATTATGAGCGAGGATTACAAGAAGAATGCCGACAGTAACGCCTTCCTGAAGCAGATAGAGTTCCCTTCGCGTGGTGCCATCTACGATAGAAACGGAAAGCTGATGGTGTATAACCAGCCTTCCTACGACCTGATGGTGGTGATGAAGGAGCAGGAGGGCCGACTCGACACCCTCGACTTCTGCAGTTCGCTGGGCATCACCAAGGAGGCTTTTGAAAAGCGAATGGAGGATATCAAGGACCGCAGTAAGAATCCGGGATATTCCCGATATACGCAGCAGCTCTTCATGGCGCAGCTGTCGGACAAGGACTTCAGCGTATTCCAGGAAAAAATGTTCCGATTCCCGGGCTTCTATGTGCAGAAGCGAAGCGTGAGAGAATATACCTATCCGTATGCAGCCCATGTATTGGGCGATGTGGGCGAGGTTTCGGAAAGCGACATCGAGGAAGATGACTACTACCAGCCGGGCGACTACATCGGAAAGCTGGGTATTGAGAAGCATTACGAAAAGGAACTTCGAGGCGTGAAGGGTGTGAAGATTCTGCTCCGTGATGCGCGCGGAAGAATACAGGGAAGCTATCAGAACGGAAAACTCGACCAGCGACCTATTGCAGGAAAAGACCTGACGCTGGGTATCGACGTGAACCTGCAGGCTCTGGGCGAACGGTTGCTGCAGGGAAAAATAGGCAGTATCGTGGCCATCGACCCTAGAGACGGTTCGGTGCTGGCAATGGTTTCCTCTCCATCTTACGACCCTCGTAAACTGGTGGGAAAGAACCGAGGCAAGATGCACCGATGGCTCTCGCAGAACCCATGGAAGCCTCTGCTCAACCGAAGCATCATGGGACAGTATCCTCCGGGTTCTACGTTCAAGACCACTCAGGCACTGACTTATCTTACCGAGGGTATCATCACTCCGGGCACAGCCTTTCCATGTAATCACGGATTCTCTTACAGGGGATTGCACGTAGGTTGCCACGGTCACCCGTCGCCAATCGCACTGGTGGATGCCATCAGTACTTCGTGCAACGGTTATTTCTGTTGGGGACTCTACTATATGCTTGGAAACAAGAGCAAGTATGGTTCTGTGCAGAATGCGATGACCATTTGGAAAGACTATATGGTGAGCATGGGATTCGGCTACAAGCTGGGCATCGACCTGCCGGGCGAGAAACGAGGACTGATTCCTAATGCACAGTTCTACGACAAGGCCTACAAGGGTTCCTGGAACGGACTGACCGTAATCAGTATCTCCATTGGTCAGGGTGAGGTGAACCTGACGCCTTTGCAGATAGCCAATCTGGGTGCTACCATCGCCAACCGAGGCTATTACTATGTGCCTCACGTAGTGCGCAAGGTGCAGGGCGAGCCGCTGGATACGCTCTATACCCGCCGACATTATACCAAGGCATCGAAGCGTGCCTACAACTATGTGGTGGCTGGTATGAGAAGTTCGGCACTGAGGGGAACCTGCAAGATGCTTTCACGCTACGACTTCGAGGCATGCGGCAAGACGGGTACGGCTCAGAACCGTGGTCACGACCACTCTGTGTTCATGGGCTTTGCTCCGATGAACAACCCTAAGATAGCCATCGCCGTGTATGTGGAGAATGGTGGTTGGGGTGCCGATTATGGTGTGCCTATCGGAGGCTTGATGATGGAGCAGTATCTGAAAGGAAAGCTGTCGCCGGCTTCAGAAAGTCAGGCTGCCCAGATGCAGGCTCGCAGAATCGCCTATGGTTCTTCTAGCAGATAGTTTTCAGTTAATAGTTTATAGTTGATAGTTTATAGATTATGAGCGATAATAAACAACCGGCTGGTGTACTCCGTTCGCTTGACTGGTGGACCATCGGCATCTATCTGGCGCTGCTCAGCTTTGGCTGGATTAGCGTCTGCGGTGCCAGCTACACCTATGGTGACAATGATATTTTCAGTCTGGGTGCCCGTTCGGGCATGCAGATTGTGTGGATTGGCACTTCCATCGCCTTGGGCTTTGTTATCCTGATGATGGACGACAGGTTTTTCGATACCTTCTCGTATGTCATCTATGGCGTGTTGATATTGCTGCTTTTTGCCACGATATTTAACCCGCACAGCATCAAGGGTTCGCATTCCTGGCTGGTTCTCGGACCGCTCCGACTGCAGCCTGCCGAGTTTGGTAAGTTTGCTACGGCGCTGGCTGTGGCGAAGTTTATGTCGAGCTATGGTTTCAACATCCACAACATGAAGCATTTCATGGCGGCGGTGGGCATCATCCTGCTGCCGATGGTCTGCATCGTGGGACAGCGGGAAACGGGTTCGGCGCTGGTGTATTCCGCCTTCTTCCTGATGCTTTACCGCGAGGGAATGCCGGGAGCGGTGCTGTTTACGGGTGTCTCGATGGTTGCCTACTTCGTGGTGGGCATCAAGTACGAGAATGTGATGATGTGGGATACCTATACCTCGGTGGGTAAGTTTACGGTGCTCCTGCTGGTGCAGATATTCACGGCGGGCATGGTGAATTCCTATACGGGCAACAAGAAGCATGCGCTGATTATCCTGGCCTATTCGTTGGGCATCACGCTGATAGTGGCGCTTTTCTCCACCTTTATCATTCCGTTCGACATCGTATGGATTCAGCTTCTGCTCTGTGCGCTGATGATAGGTTTCCTGGTATATCACGGATTGAGGACCAGATTCAGGAATTATTTCCTGATTTCGATATTCTCGCTGGGTTCCATCGCCTTCTTCTATAGTGCCGACTATGTGCTGAACAATGTGATGGAGCCTCACCAGAGGGTTCGTATCAACGTGCTCCTGGGATTGGATGAGGATTTGGCTGGTGCGGGATATAACGTGCACCAGAGTGAGATAGCCATCGGTTCGGGCGGTTTGCAGGGCAAGGGATTCCTCAACGGAACCCAGACCAAGCTGAAGTTCGTGCCAGAGCAGGATACCGACTTTATCTTCTGCACAGTGGGAGAGGAGGAAGGATTCCTGGGTTCGGCTGGTGTGCTGCTGCTTTTCCTGCTGCTGATATTGAGGCTGATAAAACTGGCAGAGCGGCAACCGTTTAAGTTTGGGCGAATATACGGGTATTGTGTGTTGAGTGTGTTCCTATTTCACCTATTTATTAATGTGGGAATGGTGCTGGGCTTGACGCCTGTGATAGGTATTCCGCTTCCATTCTTCAGTTATGGCGGTAGTTCGTTATGGGGCTTCACGATACTTCTCTTTATCTTCCTGAGAATTGATGCAGGAAGAAATCTGGTTAGAAGCTGATATAATGTATAATGAATAATGCATAATGAATAATGCATATATCTTGTATAATATATAATAAAAGGGCAAAAGCATTGTTTTGAGATGCTTTTGCCCTTTTTTTGTTTTTTATTCAAGAACGCAAGTCCGCTTTTTCTTTTCCTTTATTGTGCCAATTCAACTTTTACTCCGATATCGCTGACACCTGGAAGGATTTCTCGCTTCATATCGTGGCGCACGGTGATATGGATGGAGTCGCCCTGGTTCATCTTATACATGTTGATGGGGAAGTTGTATTGATAGTAGCTGATACCCTGTCGGGAACTGGAACCGTCTTTTCCGATGAGTTGGCAGAGCACGGTATCGGCTTTTTCTATACGATCTTCCTGCTTGTTGGCGGGATAGATGGTCTGGTTCACGATGAGCGTTAATCCCGTGAAGGGATAGGCTCCCGTGATTCTCAATCCCAGGTTCTCCTGATAGTATCCTGTGGTAAGGATGGGAGGGATATCGAACGACAGGGTGTCGTTCTTCTCCCATCCGGCGATAGGTGTATGGGCGTATTCATCATACACCGTTCGCTGGAAACAGGAAGCAAGCACGAAGGCTGCTACCATCAGGAAGATGAAATTAATCAGTCTTTTCATTTTTTCCATTTCCTCCATTTTGGTTCTGTCGAGGACCTTTGTTCTTGTTATCCTTACGGCGATTGCCATTTGGTTGGTTGCCGTTCTTCTGCTGGTTGCCGTTTTTCTGAGGATTTCCACCATTCTGCTGGTTTCCGTTCTTTTGCGGATTTCCACCATTTTTTGGGTTTCCATTCTTCTGAGCGTTTCCACCATTTGGCTGCTGGCGGTTTTCACCCTTTTGTCGGCGGTCGTTTCTATCCTGCTTGTTGCCACCCTCTTTGTCCTGACGATTGTTATTCTTGTTCTTTTTCTTCTTTTTCTTCGCCTTGTCGAAGCGGCTGAGGTCTGACTCGTTGAGCAGGTCGATATGCTTGGAATTTTCCTTCACCTTACCGTTCTCCATCAAACTGAGTGGCTTTTCGCCCTTCTTGTTCAACTCGATAATCTCCTTGGCACGGTCGGCAGTGATGGTTTCGAGGTTGGAAGCCAGATTCTTGTCAGAAGAGTAGGTGATGAGGCCAGCCAGGATATCTACCTTAAACTGATAGAACTCTCCATCTACGGTTTCGAGCACGGCATCCTTAGGCGGCATCTTGCGGCTTGCCTCCACATAGTTATCCACCTCGTAATTGAGGCAGCACTTCAGCTTGGCACACATACCTGCCAGTTTCTGAGGATTGAGCGAGATGTCCTGATAGCGTGCAGCATTGGTACCCACACTCACGAAGTTCTTCATCCAGGTGGCACAGCAGAGCTCTCTGCCGCAAGGACCGGTTCCACCGATTCTGCCCGCCTCCTGGCGCGCACCAATCTGTTTCATCTCGATGCGTACGTGGAAGGCCTCGGCAAGCACCTTGATGAGCTGGCGGAAATCCACACGCTCATCGGCGATATAGTAGAATATCGCCTTGTTGCCATCTCCCTGGTACTCCACGTCGCCAATCTTCATCTTCAAGCCAAGGTCCTTGGCTATCTGGCGGCTCTGGATCATGGTGGCGTGCTCACGGCTTTTCGCCTCCTGCCACTTGTCGAGATCCACCTGCTTGGCAATGCGGTAGATGCGCTTGATATCATCCTGCGACTTGAGGTTTGCCTTCTTGATCTGCAACTTCACAAGTCGGCCGGTGAGTGTAACCACACCAACGTCATGACCCGGATTTGCTTCCACGGCCACGATGTCGCCCTTTCTCAGGTCGAGGTTATTCACATTGTGATAATATCCTTTTCGGGTATTCTTGAATTGCACCTCTACGAGGTCGGTGCTTTCAGCGTTTCCTGGCACGTCGGCAAGCCAGTCGTATGTGTTGAGCTGTTTGTCCTGTCGTCCTACAGCTTTATAACATAGACCTCTGTCGCAGCCATTCCACAATCGGAATTTCATATTTTTGTAGTCCACGATGTGTTCTGTTTATTGTTATTAAATAATGTATCTTATGATTTTGCCCTTACAGGGCGTCATTTTTGCTACTACGTAAACCCAGGGTGTTGCCCTGGGCTGGATGCTTCTGCCCTTTCAGGGCGTGCTGTTTACAACTTTGCCCTGGGCTGGATGCTGGGTTGTACTGCTTTTACTTTCTAATCAGCAGGACGATGATTTTCAGCGCCATATCGAAGAAGACAATCTTTGGATTGGCATTCTGGGCGATGAATTGCTTGCTCTCTTCAAAGAGGTCGGAGATGTCGATGATGTTCGCCTCATTGATGAAGCGGGCGAAATTCTGGGCAAAGTTTTCCTCTTCCTGCGTCATATAGACCAACTCCGGCTGGCGGAAGTTGTACATGAAACTCTCGCGAAGCATGTGCATGAAGTAATCCAGCATTCGCTTCTGCTTTTCTCTTCCAAAGGTGGCAACCACCTCGCTCCATTTCTTCAGGTCGTGTATGTTGCGCAGGTATGCCAGACGCATCAGCATGATGAACATATCCAGATGCTGGCGGTTCTCATTGCCGGAGTCCAACTCTTCCAGCGCCAGGTTCCAGTTGCCGTTGGCAATGCGGGCAATGCGGTGGGCGGTGTTCTCATCCAGCAGTCTTCGCTCTATAAGCGCCTTCTTCACCTCCTCGTTGTCTATCTTCTTGAAGTCGATGCGCTGGGCACGGCTTCTGATGGTTTCGAGCAGCAGCTCCGGATTCTCGCTCACCAGGAGGAAGAGCGTCTGGCGTGGCGGCTCTTCCAGGAGCTTCAGAATCTTGTTGGCACTGGTCAGGTTCATTCGCTCCGGAAGCCATATCAGGCTAATCTTATAGCCGCCCTGGCTCGACATCATGCTCAATTCCTTCGAGAGATTGTCGGTTTCTTCGGCAGTGATGATGGCCTGCTTGTTGAAGTCGGCATCCACCTTTCCCATGTGCTTCATCCAGTCGCTTATCATGATATAGGGACCTTGCGTCAGGAGCATCTCTCGCCACTGCCTGATGTAGTCGAGGCTCACAGGCGTTTGGTCGCTGCTCATATCCGAGGTCTTGATGGTAGGGAAGGTGAAGTGCAGGTCGGGATGCTCCCATTTGCCGAGCATGGAGCAGGCACGTCGCTTCTGGTCATCGCTCATGGGCGGCAATGCCTGGGCTGCAGCATCGGTTTCGTCTCTTTCGCCCAGCAGGTAGCTGGCAAAAGCCAATGCCATCGCTAGTTTTCCACAACCTTGGGGGCCGCAAAACATCAGTGCATGAGGCACACGATTCTCCTGAACCATCTCCATCAGGCGGTTCCATATATCTTGCTGACCTATGACTTCCTTCTTTAACATTTTATTTCTTGTATTTTAAAATAGGATTTTTGCAATCTGCTTCACGCTATCCACTGCCGAAACAGTGAAGAAGTGGATGTGGCTGTAGCCATGCTCAAACAGGTCTTTCACCTGGTTGGTGGTCCACTCTATGCCAAGAGCCTTGGCATCTTCATCCGTCTTGCACTTCAATACCTCCTGTGCCAGAGCCTCAGGAATATCGCAATGGAAGGTCTTTGGCACCACGGTGAGCTGGCTCAGCTTGGCGAAAGGCTTCAATGCCGGTACGATAGGGATGGTGATGCCCATCTGGCGTGCCTTCTCTACGAACGCATAGAACTTCTCGTTGTCGTAGAAGAGCTGGGTAACGGCATAAGAGGCACCTAGCTGCTGCTTAAGGAGCAGCTGCTGCATATCCATCTCCAGGTTAGGAGCCTCCTCGTGCTTCTCTGGGTAGCAAGCCACACCGCAGCAGAATTTTTCTCCCGGGTGCTTGATAGGCGTTCCGTCGAAGAAGAAACCGTCGTTAAACTGGTTCACCTGTTCCAGAAGGTCGGTGGCATGCGAATGCCCGTTAGGAGTAGGGGTGAACTGGCGGTCTTCCTTCGCCTTGTCGCCACGGAGCACAAGGATGTTGCTGATGCCCAGGAACTGGAGATCGAGCAACTCATATTCGATGTCTTCCTTCGACGCACCGCTACAGATGACGTGAGGGATGACTGGTATGTCGTATTTGTTCTGGATGGCGCCGGCGATGGCAACAGTGCCAGGGCGGCGACGCACACGCTGACGAGTGAGGAGACCGTTTTCCAGTTCCTTATATACATACTCGCTGTGGTGTGTGGTTATGTTGATAAACCTTGGGGCGAATTCCTTGAGGCTGTCGATGGTGCGGAACAATGCCGCCGTGCCATTACCCTTGAGTGGTGGCAGAACCTCGAACGAGAAGCCTCGCTTGTCGCCCTGTTGATGTAAAAAATCTGCAATGTTCATATTACGTAATATCTATTTTCCCTTATTTGGTTGCAAATTTACAAAAAAAATGGGGGAAAACCGCAAGTTATACGTAATATTTATAGAGAAAAAGATAAAAATCAGAAATTAAAAGATAAATTACAACCTAAAGTAAAATGGAACAGCAAGAAAAGGGCTCAAAGGCCTATTTAATTTCAATTGTGATGGTCGCCGTATTGGGCGGCTTGCTTTTCGGTTACGATACCGCAGTGATATCGGGTGCCGAGAAGGGTTTGCAGGCATTCTTCAAGGGTGCCGGGGATTTTGAATACACCGATGTGATGCACGGATTCACTTCTTCCAGTGCATTGATTGGATGTATCATCGGTAGTTCACTTTCTGGTCTCTTCGCCAGCCGGTTTGGTAGAAAGCGATCGCTCATCTTTGCGGGTATCTGCTTCTTCCTCTCGGCGTGGGGATCTATGGAACCGGAAACGTACATCCTGCCGCAGGGACAGCCTGACTGGACGCTCCTGGTGGTGTTCAACTTCTATCGCGTGCTCGGCGGTATCGGTGTGGGTATGGCTTCTGCCATCTGTCCGATGTATATCGGCGAGGTGGCTCCTAGCAACATCCGCGGTATGCTGGTAAGCTGGAACCAGTTTGCCATCATCTTCGGTCAGCTGGTGGTTTACTTTGTCAACTTCATCATCATGGGCTCTCATGCCAATCCTATCTATGATGCTGCGGGTGCCATCGCCAACATGGTGGATGCGCAGTGGACCATCGAGACGGGCTGGAGATACATGTTTGGAAGTGAGTGTGTGCCAGCCGGTTTGTTCACCTTCCTCATCTGCTTTGTACCAGAGACTCCACGTTATCTCGTGATGGTGGGACAGGATGAGAAGGCATACGGCATCCTTGCTAAGATTAATGGTGCAGAGAAGGCGCGCGAGATTATCCACGACATCAAGAACACGGTGACCGTGAAGACCGAGAAACTGTTCTCTTACGGATTCATGTGTATCTTTGTGGGTGTGATGCTTTCTGTATTCCAGCAGGCTGTGGGAATCAATGCCGTGCTCTATTATGCGCCTCGTATTTTCCAGGATATGGGCATGGGTAACCCGATGGTTCAGACTGTGATTATGGGTATTGTGAATATCTCGTTCACGCTGGTAGCCGTGTTTACCGTAGAGAAGTTGGGCCGCAAGCCATTGCTTATCTTCGGTTCCATCGGTATGGCAGTGGGAGCATTGGGCGTAGCCCTTACCTTCGGCAATGAATCGCTGAGTACGGTTACGATGTTGAGCATCATGGTATATAGTGCCAGCTTCATGTTCTCATGGGGTCCGATTGCGTGGGTGCTTATTGCCGAACTTTTCCCGAACACCATCCGTGGTGCAGCAGTAGCGATAGCCGTAGCCTTCCAGTGGATCTTCAACTTCATCGTCAGCTCTACCTTCGTGCCGATGTTCAATATGCACTTAACGCCGGGCGATGACTTCGGCCATTGGTTTACCTATGGTTTGTATGGAGCCATCTGTATCGTAGCCGCCCTCTTCGTATGGAAGCTGGTTCCAGAGACCAAAGGCAAGAGTCTGGAGGATATGAGTAAGCTTTGGAAGAAGGATTAATTGATTAGTGGAAGAAGGATTGAATTATCTTCAGAAAAAGGATTAATTTATCTTCAGAATATGGTATAAAAAGTGGCGCGATAGTCATTCCTGACCATCGCGCCTTTATTTTAGTTTTCACACTGAAAAATCAGAGCATATATTTGTAAGTTGTTTTATTTAAGAGAGTATTAACTATATATTCTATTAGAGTATTTTGTATCTTGTGAGAAATGTCTCTCTAACTTAAGAGTTTTCGTTTTCTTATTACTTGCCTGTCTTCTTCCATGCGTTGCGAACGGCGAAAGCAACAGTGCTGTTAGAACTATTGGTTGAGTTCTTGATGAAAGCAGTCTGTGCGCCATCTACCCAAAGCTGTACCAAATAGAACTGGAAGCCCAGCTTTCTTGGCTCCTTGAGTGTGCAATAACCATAATACATCTGGTCTGGCATGAAAGCCAACTGCACCTTGTGACTCTTGTTGTCTGCGCCATAAGCCAAATTCAACTCAATGACGTTAGGACATGCGATGTAATATGCCACTTCTGAAGTGCTGTTTGGCATCACGTTATACTTGCAGGTGATGGTTCTTGGAGCCTCCTTAGCGATGGCAGCAGACAAGTCCTTGTCAGAGATGTGCTCAGCAAGTGCAGCTATTGGAAAGTTTGTGATGCGCATGGTGCTATCGTTGTACATACTTACGTGTACCGATGAGCTTACTGAGTCAATCTGGTTGTTCACATTAGCATCGTTCTTCTTTGTATAAAGAATAACCATGTCGTTGTATGAACCAATAGACATAAGTGACTGGAATGTTTTCTGTGATTCTGGAGTCAATGGAGTGTAGCCATTGTCGCTATCAGTGTTACATGATGTGAAAGACAGGGCTGCCACGAAAGCGGCCAGAATTGAGAATAATGTAATCTTCTTCATTTTTCCTTGATGATATTTATTTCTTATTTCTTTTCTTCAAACAGTATTAAGCACGGTTTCCCATGCAATCTTAATTAATAAACTCCCGAATTGCCGAAAACTTGCATCTGGTATAGTTAAAAGCAGTTAAAATACCGAAGAATATCTGCAAGATACTTCTTTTTTGTCGGATAATCTTGGCAGAAATGGCAGAAAGCACTACTTTTGTAATGCTCTTTTGAAACATCAAAGACTCAAGAATGAAAGGATGAATGAATGAATAGAAGAATGAATAAAAATATAGAATTAGGAATTATGGAAAGAAAAAGTAGAAAAATCAAGATGTGGATGATGGCGGGATTTATCGCCTTGCTCTCATCCTTTATGTTGTCTTCGTATGAATTGCCGGTTGCTCAGGCGGATGCTCCGGGTCTGGAGATTCCTGTGGTTCAGAAGAAGGCTGTGAATGGCAAGGCTGCGAATGGTAAGGCTGCGAATGGCAAGGCTTCTGGAACCATCAAGCGCCGATTCGCCTATACCGTATCTTATAACCATGGTACCCGACAGCCTAACTGGGTGGCATGGACTTTGACCCGTGCCCATGCATCGGGAAAACTGAAGCGTGGCGATTTCGAGGATGATATGGATATGCCATCACCTAAGGGTACGAAGGCAGATTATTTCAACACGGGCTTCGACAGGGGACACCTGTGTCCGGCAGGCGATAACAAGTGGAGCCAGAAGGCGATGGATGAATGTTTCTTGATGACGAACATGTGTCCGCAGACACATGCCCTGAATGCGGGCGTATGGAACAGCATCGAGCAGCAGTGCCGCACTTGGGCTAAGAAGTATGGCAAGGTATATATCGTTTGCGGACCTATCTTTCTGAACAAGCAGCATCGCAAGTTGGGCAAGAACAAGGTGGTGGTTCCCGATGCCTTCTTCAAGGTGATTCTCCGCACAGGCAAGAATCCTCAGGCCATCGGCTTTATCTGCAGAAATCAATCAGCCAAGGGACTCCAGAAGAAGGACTTCGTGAATTCTGTAGATGAAGTAGAGCGCATCACAGGCTACGATTTCTTCTCGAAACTTCCGGATAACGTAGAAAGGAAGATAGAGGCGAAAGCCGATTTATCCAATTGGTAAAAAAACTCCCGAAAAGTTTGGAGATTTAACCAAAACACCTTATCTTTGCACCAAAGATACAAATATCTAAAAAACTTAGTATCAGTGTCAAAACAGATATAAAACAGCAATGAGTATGAAACAGGTAGAAGAAAGATATATCAGCTTGCTCACCGACTTCGGTTTCAAGCGCATTTTTGGAACGGCAATGAATAAGGATTTACTTATTTGCTTCCTCAACAGCTTGTTCAATGGAAGACAAGTTGTTAAGGATGTGAGGTATCTGAATCCAGAGAACGTGGGCGACATCTATACCGATAGAAAAGCCATTTTCGACGTATATTGCGAAGGAGAAAATGGCGAGAAGTTTATTGTGGAAATGCAGAATGCATACCAGACATACTTCAAGGACCGTGCCTTGTTCTATTCCACCTTTCCTATCCGAGAGCAGGCTCCAAAGGGGAACGAATGGGATTTCAAGCTCAACCACATCTACACGGTAGCCCTGCTCAACTTCAATATGAACGAAGATGCCTTTAATAAGGAGGAAATCCGACATCACGTGCAGCTATGCGATACTGCTACGCACAAGGTTTTCTACGATAAATTGGAATTCATCTACGTGGAAATAGCCAAGTTCAACAAGTCGTTGGACGAGTTGGAAACGCTCTACGACAAGTGGCTCTATGCCCTAAAGAACCTCAACAAACTAACCCAGCGTCCTAAGGCCTTATACGACAAAGTGTTCGATCGCCTCTTCGAAGAAGCCGAGATTGCGAGATTCACTCCGCAGGAGCAGCGGGAATATGAAGCCAGTAAAATGGCGTATCGCGACATCAAGAATTCGATTGATACCGCTAAACGAGAAGGAAAAGAAGAAGGACTTGCTGAAGGTATAGAGAAAGGCTTGGCTGAGGGAATGGAGAAGGGACTTGCCCAAGGAATGGAAAAGGGCTTGGCTGAAGGAATGGAGAAAGGCTTAGCTCAAGGTATGGAGAAGGGTATGAACCGGAAGGGACTGGAAATAGCAAAAAAAATGTTGGCAAAAGGCATGGATGAAACCACCATTATGGAAATGACAGGTTTGAGCCAGGAACAAATACGTTCTATTATGTAAGGGCAAAAGTATGGTGCTTCGGCGGATTATACCCCTCAGTCAAAAAGTTCTAACCTATTTTTGCTCTGGGATTTTGCAGAGTGTCTAGAGAAAACAAAAGAGGATGCGTCACAGTTTTATGGTGCACCCTCTTTTGCTTTATTTTATCATGTATTTTATGTCATATAACCCAACAGTTACTTCATGATTTTAAACGATAACTTACTGCTTTTTACGACATATACGCCAGAAGGAAGTTCGCTCATAATCTCACTAGCTGTTTTGCTGCCGCTAATCTTTTTAAATACCTGACCAGCCATGTTATAAACAATAGCATGGTCAACTACGGTGTTTGCTTCTATGCCTTCAATACCAGTAGTGGTAGTAACCGTAAGTTGCGAAACTCTTTCAGAATATGTACTCAGTTTGTATCTACTATGTGCACATTCCGCTTCGTTCATCAAAATATCATAAGTACCAGGTGCAACATCTTCTCCAACCTCAAAAACTATATTAGCTACAATACCAGCTTCTTCTGTTGGAACACCAATGCTATAGCAAAGAACAAAACGACCATTATCTGGTCTGTCACCAGTTCTAAATGTGAAAACATATTCATCCTCTTCATCTCTCAACTTCACAACATCACCACGAGTTATCTTCTTGATGGTGACGCCCTTAGGTGGATAAACTGCAAACTGGAGACCAGAAGCAGTACCTGTCATTGTAACAGGAACAGTAATTGTCTGTCCAGGAGTAGCTGTAGCATCTGCAATCACCAAATCAGCAGTTCCTTGTGCCATAACTTTGCCACAAAGGCAAAGGAGCATCATAATGAGTGATAAAAACTTTTTATACATAATTTATATTTTTAAAATTGTTTTTTTTACTTATATTTATTCCTTATTTGCCTCAATTATCATGGTAGCGATGGTTGTAATATCACCAACGGTGACCTCACCATCTCCATTGGCATCAGCTGCCGCCTTATTGATCACTGTATCATCGTTGTCAATAAGATACTGTCCTAAAGATGTAATGTCAGAAACGGTAATGATGCCATCCTTATTCACATCACCAAGGATGCAATCAGCTACAGTAAACATACTATTGACAAAGTCAACCTTCTTTGATTCTGTTCCGAATGCCATCTCTTCCTTTTTAAGAATAACGCCATATTCACCAGCCTCAATGTTTTCAGGTACATTCACCTCAACCTTAGCGATTTCAATATCGCCCTTTGGCATGGCTGTATTGGTTACAGAATAACAAAGGAAGAAACGAGAACCGTCTTTTTTGTCAGAGGTCTTGAAAGTATAGATGTTTTCGTCATTTTCATCCAATCCTGAAATACCCTCTCCTCTTGAAATCTTCTTGATAGAGAAGCCTTCTGGAAGTAACATGTTGAATTGGAATCCAGCAACATCTGTCTCGTGCTTCATTCTAATAGACAATGTGGCGTTCTTGCCAATAAACGCCTTTGTGTTCTCTACGTAAATCACGTCTTTAAACTGGTTTATGTCTGTAGCTTTTGCACCAACAACCTTTATCTTGCAATTGGCAACAAGATTGGTTCCATCGTTAGTTGTAGCAGATACGATAGCCTCACCTTCAGAAACAGCAATAAGATTACCCATTTCATCTACCGTAACAACATTTGCATCCGTTGTATTCCATGTTACAGTCTTATTTTCTGCTGTTTCTGGTGAGACAGTGCACTGCAGCTGGCTTTCACTGCCCACTTCTAAAGTCAATTCCGCTGCTCCCATTGTAATATTTTCTGCTATAGAACCTATAGCCTTGATGTTCATATCTCGCCAACGATATGTATTTCTGTAAAGATTTACAGACTGCTTTGGAACCAATATAAATACATCGGACACGTTAAAGCTACTCTCTAATGTTGCCGGTTCTGGATTGAGGATGGTTATACTTTTGAGCTTACTATTACTAGCAAATATATTATTTCCAAAGGAAATAACAGAAGCAGGGAAAACAACAGTCTCCAACTCTGGGCAATAGGAAAAAGCACCATCGTATATTTTCTTTATCGTATTAGGAACCGTATATGTTTTGCCCTTACTATTAGGATATCTGAGCAATACGGTTTTAGTTTTAGAACAAAGAACACCATCAATATCGCTATATACCGTATTGGCTTCGTCTACCTTGATTTCTTTCAATGCATAGATGTCATTAAAAGCATCTTTTCCAATATTTACCACAGAACTTGGCACAGAAACTGAAACAAGTGCTGTACTATGGAATGCTCTTGAATCTATAACTTGTAAAGAGGATGGTAAAATAATATCTGACAGAACTGTACAGTCTTCAAAAGCTGAAGTTTTGATAATCTTTAAATTATCTCCTAAAGTTACAGATGTCAAAGCTGGGCATTCGCTAAATGCTTGTCGCCCAATTGTTGTAACGGACTTTCCTATCTTCACACTGTTGAGAGTACTGTTACGAGAGAACGCATTTTCACCAATTTCTTTCACACCGTCAGCAATTTCAACAACCGAAAAGCCACAACTAGCAAAGGCTGCCCCTTTTATAGTTTCGAGACTATTTGGCATATCTAATTTGACTAGTTCTACGCAACCTTCAAAGGCATTATCTTCGATAACTTTCAAACAATTACCCAAAGCAACGATTGTCAGACCTCTGTATCCCTTGAAGGCTTCTTTTCCAACACGTGTTATTGGATAATTGATACTTTCATAGCCAATGCTGTCTGGAATGCTAACAGAATAAAGATTATTACCTACGCCACCAGTTACTGTTGCTTCCTTAGTCTCGGTATCAACTTGATACTTTAGGTCTCCAATCGAGGTGTCGATTTTCTCAGCACTTGCTGTCAGGACGGATAACATCAGAGTCGAGACAGCTAACATTCTCACAGTTAAATGTTTCATAAAATAAAAAATTGGGCGGAACTGCTCGTGACTTTTCTATCCACTAGGCATCGCCAAACGCCTCAACACGAAGAAAAGCACGAACAGTTCACGCCCAAAAAAGGACGTGAACCTTCGTCGTCTTGTTCTCTCGTGTTTGAATTTTGGCGATTTCAGTGGACGAGAAACAAGGACAAAGTCCAAGTATATCATATATGTCTAACCTCAAACTGCGACTGAGTCACAGAAAAGGAATTATGTTTCTTAAGTTCGTTTACAATTCCGCTAAGTTAATAATTAATTTATAAGTTCTCTATATACAGCTTTATTCTCTAGTGAACCGACAAAAGTGCTGCGAAACTCTAGCCTGCTCATTCTTAGTAACATAGAAGTATTCGCCTAATAATCAGCAATATAAATGCTAATGCCAAACGAATCCACCTTCTAAAACTACTTTTTTATTTGCAAATATAAACATTATCGTTGATATTTGCCATATTTTGCGTGGTATTTTGTGATTTTTTAACGGTGAGAATGGCATGTGTGATTGGTATCTTAAAAATGAGGTCGCCATCACCTTATCTATTGATAGCTTAAAACCTTTTGTCAGTATGGCACTGCAGGATATGCGTTCGCCGTTGGCGGATGACTATCCGCCAGTGCCGTATTTGTATCCGCCATTGGCGGATAGAACTTTTGAGGATATGTAAAGGGAAATCTGTAGATGCGAAAGTAGAATTTTGTATATGCGCAATAAGAAATAGATAGAAACGAAAAAAGGACTCTCCATAATGGAAAGTCCTTTTTCTGAGACTGTGACTCGCATGGGGCTCGAACCCATGACCCCAACATTAAAAGTGTTGTGCTCTACCAGCTGAGCTAGCGAGTCAATCTCTAATGCTTTGATTTCAAAAGCGAGTGCAAAGGTACGACTATTTTTTGGAATAACCAAATATTTAGCCGTTTTTTTGCTCTTTTTCTTCAATTTTATCTGGAATCAGCGGTTTTTCAGCCATTTCTTCCTCATATTGCGGCTTTTCTCGCGTCACGTATCGCTGCCAGTAGGCAATGAGGAGCGTGGTGAGAGGAAGCGCTACAATCAGGCCGATGAAACCCAATAATGCACCCCAGACGGAAAGACTCAGGAGCAGGATGGCTGGGTTCAAACCCATCGCCTTGCCCATAATCTTAGGCGTTACTACCATATCCGTAATTATCTGGACCACGCAGAACACCAGGAATGCCAATCCGAAGACTACCCAGAAATTCTGACCCGTATCCGCCGCCTTCAGCATCGCCAGGAAAGCCGTAGGGATGAGGGCAAAGGTATGAAGATAAGGTACCAAATTCATGATACCAATCAGAATACCCAAACCTATTGCCATCGGGAAACCGATGATGGTGAAACCTATGCAGAACATGATGCCCATGCAGAGCGACACCATGCCCTGACCTCGGATATAGTTGTTCAGCTCCCTTTCCACATCTTTCATCAGTGCATGCCAGAACGGGCGGTTCTTCTTTGGAAAGATGCGCACCCAGTTGGCGGTAAGTGTCTCGTAATCGAGCAGGATGAAGAACATATATAATAAGGTAATCATCGAGGCAACGATACTCATGATGATGGTAGCCGTCTGGCTCACCACCGAGAATACCTTCGGCATTGTGGTCTTGAGGGCATCGCTGAAGTCCTTGCTCTTCAGGAAATGCTCGATGGTGGATTGGTTGGCCTGCAGCCACTCCTTGATAAGAGCCGTCAGGTTGTTGGTATGGGTGGTTTGATGCACCCATTTTGTAAGAACAATTCCTAATTTGTCGAACTGGTCAATCATCGGCGGGATGATGAGCCAGATAACACAGCCCACCACTGCGATGGCCGCTCCCATCGCCAGTAGGATGGAAATGGCACGTATCTTGACATGGAGTTTGTTTTCGATAAACTTCACGACGGGGTAGAGCAGGTAAGCGAAAAACCATGCTATAAAGAAAGGTAGCAATACCTCACTCAGATAATTGATGATGTATAGTACCGCTAATACGAGGACGACGATACCCGCCCATCGTATGAACTTATCGAATGTAATCTCCTTGCTCATATCTTCTCACTTCTTATAATTCATTATGGATAGCCTTCTGGTAGCAGTCGCGGCAGAGTGGCTCATATTCGTCCTTCTCGCCCAGAAGCACACGCTTGTCGTTCTTCACCAGTCGGTGGCTTACGTATGCCAGGGCACCGCACTTCACGCAGATGGCATGCACCTTGGTTACCTCGTCGGCGATGGCACAAAGAGCCGGAATCGGACCGAAGGGAACTCCCTTGAAGTCCATGTCGAGGCCCGCCACGATGACGCGTACGCCGCGGTTGGCGAGTTCATTGCAGACCTCCACCAAACCATTGTCCAAGAACTGGGCCTCGTCGATACCGACCACGTCGATGTCGGAAGCCAACAAGAGTATCGAACCAGAAGATTCAATAGGAGTAGATCGGATAGAATTCTGATCGTGGCTCACTACATTGTCTTCGGAGTAACGAGTGTCTATCGCCGGCTTGAAGATTTCCACCTTCTGTTTGGCGAAGCTAGCTCGTTTCATTCTTCGGATTAATTCTTCGGTTTTTCCGGAGAACATCGATCCGCACACCACTTCAATTCTGCCGGGACGGTGTGCCTCCCCATAGAGTATTTCTGTCATTTCGGGGGCAAAATTACTAATAAGGTTTTAAAAAATGCAAAGATACGCAGTTTTTTTTTGCTATGAAAGATTAATTAACTACATTTGTACCCACTTATGGGCATATTATATATCGTACCGACTCCAGTGGGCAACATGGAGGACATGACAATGCGAGCCATCAGAGTTCTGAAAGAAGCTGATTTGGTGCTCGCGGAGGACACTCGAACATCGAGTGTCCTGCTCAAGCATTTCGATATCCGAAATCGCTTAGTGGCGCATCATAAGTTTAATGAGCATGGCACGTCGGCAAGCATCGTTGAGCGACTCAAGGCAGGCGAGACCATCGCATTGATCAGTGATGCGGGAACCCCAGGCATCAGCGACCCCGGTTTCTACCTGGCTCGCGAGGCGGCTAAGGCTGGCATCACCGTGCAGACTCTTCCGGGGCCTACGGCATGCATCCCAGCCATCGTGTCGTCGGGATTGCCTTGTGACAGATTCTGCTTCGAGGGATTCATACCGCAGAAAAAGGGACGACAGACCTATTTGGAGTCTTTGAAAGATGAGGTGCGCACCATGATTTTCTATGAGTCGCCTTATCGGGTGGTGAAAACCCTGCAGCAGTTTGCCGAGGTGTTCGGAGAAGACCGACAGGTGAGCTGTTGCCGAGAAATATCGAAGTTGCACGAGGAGAGCGTTCGTGGAACGCTGGCCGAGGTGATAGCACACTTCGAGGAGACAGAGCCTAGGGGCGAGTTCGTCATCGTACTGGCGGGCAAGGATCCGAAGCAGCTAAAAGAAGAATTGAAAGAAAAGCGACGCGAAGAACGAAAAAACAGAAAAAATAGAGAAGAAGAATAACTCTTCCAACTCTGTTCTTCGTAAATTATTAATCATAAATTAATAAAAGGTATAAAATTATGAAAAAGCTATTAATGATGGCATGCCTCGCAGCCTTTGTATTGACTGGTTGTAAGGACGGTAAAACTACCGCTGACAATGGTGCAATTCAGAGAGATTCACTCAACAGTATCATTGCTCAGAAGGATAGTGAGTTGAACGACATGATGGGTACCATCAATGAGATCGAGGACGGACTCAACCAGATTAACGAGGCTGAGAACCGTGTAACCCTCTTGAAGAATGGCGAGGGCGCTACCAAGAAGCAGAAGCTCACGGAGGATGTGCAGTTCATCGCTACACGCATGAAGCAGAACCGCGAGCTGATTGCTAAGTTGCAGAAGCAAGTGTCTAATAGCTCTATTCAGTCTGAACAGCTCAAGAAGACTATTGCGAACTTGACCAAGCAGTTGGAAGAGAAGGAGAAGCAGCTCCAGGCTCTTCGTGAGGAGTTGGACAAGAAGGATATCCACATTGCTGAGCTTGATGAGACTATCAACAACCTCAATACCAAGTCCAACCGCCTGACTAGCGAGAGTAACAGAAAGACTGAGGTGATCAATGCTCAGGATAAGCAGATCAACACCGCATGGTATGTATTCGGTACCAAGAAGGAGTTGAGAAACCAGCATATCATGGAGGATGGTAAGGTGATGACAGGTAATTTCAACAAGAATTACTTCACCAAGGTAGATATCCGCGACCTCTCAGAGATTAAGCTCTACTCTAAGAGTGCTAAGTTGCTCACCACCCACCCATCAAGTTCTTATAATCTGGTTAGAGATGCTAACAAGCAATATATTCTCCGCATCACTAACCCTCAGATTTTCTGGAGCACCAGCAAGTATCTTGTAGTGCTCGTGAAGTAATCATCTCTATTCTTCGAGAGAGATTTTTCTATCTGAAATGATTATCTCTTTCTCTGAAAGAAATCCTGCATGAGTGCCCGGCACTCATCTTCCAATACGCCCGATGTAACTGTTGTCTTAGGATGCAGTGCATCGGGCGCATATTTTGTATAGCCACGCTTCTCGTCGCTGGCACCATATACCACCCGGCTTATCTGTGCCCAGCCCAAGGCTCCGGCACACATCACGCAGGGTTCCACGGTTACATAGAGCGTGCAATCCTTGAGATACTTTCCGCCCAGCATGTTGGCTCCCGAGGTGATGGCCTGCATTTCGGCATGGGCAGTTACGTCGGTAAGCATCTCCGTAAGGTTGTGGGCACGAGAAATGATTCTGTCCTTGCATACTATGACGGCTCCTACGGGAATCTCGTCTTCATCGAATGCAGCCTGTGCTTCCATCAGGGCACGGCGCATGAAATCTTCGTCTTTCTTCTGATTATCTTCCATATTTTTGTTCTTGATGATTTTCTCTTTATCTTTCGCTATTTTTTGTGCAAAAATACATAAAAAACTTTGATGGGTGAAAGAAAAGTGTTATTTTTGCATGGTAATAGTGCCTTTTATGCAGAAAAGATGCTGCGCAGGGGCAAAACTAAAGAAAATAACCTATGGCAGAGCATAACGATTTGGGAAAATGGGGAGAAGATGAAGCTGCGCTTTATCTGGAAGACCAGGGCTACGTGATTATCGACCGCGACTGGAAGATAGGCCGGCGCGACCTGGATATCATTGCCGCTTCGCCCGACGGCAGCATGCTGGTGATAGTAGAGGTAAAAACCCGCACCGATGAGGAATATCAGCTGCCCGAAGAGGCCGTGACCTGCGGCAAGATGAAGAATCTGGCCATTGCCGCCAATGCTTATGTCAAGGAATGCAATGTGGATAAGGAACTTCGCTTCGATGTCATCTCCATCGTGGGATGCGGCCGTCAGGTGAAGAGCATCCAGCATCTGAAGAACGCCTTCAATCCGATGCTGGTACTTTAATCCAAGTTCCACAGGCAATAACCATATATATAATAATGTGAAAATGGAAACAAAGATGATAAGAATGCAGGAAGTGGATTCTACGAATTCCTTCCTCAAGAATTTGAAAACGTACGATGCGGATGCGCTCACCGTTGCCGTTGCCGACCATCAGACGGCGGGCAGGGGACAGGGTACGCATACCTGGGAGAGCGAACCGGGCAAGAATCTCCTGTTCAGTTTGCTGACATGCCCAACGTGGGTACCCGTGCGCCAGCAGTTCCTGCTTTCAGAAGCGGGAGCCCTAGCCGTGAAGGATGCGCTGGATACCTATACCGATGGCATCACGCTGAAATGGCCTAACGATGTGTATTGGAACGATAAGAAGATCAGCGGTACGCTGATAGAGACCTCCATCGATTCCAAAGGCATCAAGCGCTGCATCTTCGGCATTGGCATCAACATCAACCAGATGGAGTTCCGCAGCGATGCGCCGAATCCTGTATCCCTTGCCCAGATTCTGGGACACGAGGTGGATAGGGAGGAAGTGCTCCAGAAGATTATCGAGGCATTCAAGAAATATTACGAGTTGCTTCGTCGTGCCGACTATATGGATATATCGGGCATCTACCATCTCTCGCTCTATCGTCGCAAGGGCTTCCATCGCTATGAGGATGCCGATGGAGAGTTTGAGGGTGCCTTCGTAGAGGTGGAAGATGATGGCCATCTGATACTTCACGATAGGAAGGGAATGATTCGTTCGTATGCAGTTGGCGAAATCAAGTATAAACTATAACGTTAAACATTATATTATGGCAAAGTTTAAAAGAATTCTTTTGAAGTTGAGCGGTGAGAGCTTGATGGGCAAGCAGAGCTTCGGTATTGATCCTGAGCGCTTGAGTGATTATGCAAAGCAAATCAAGGAGGTTCACGAGATGGGTGTACAGATTGGCATCGTTATCGGTGGCGGTAACATCTTCCGTGGATTGAGCGGCAGCCAGAAGGGTTTCGATCGTGTGAAGGGTGACCAGATGGGTATGTGTGCCACAGTAATCAACTCCCTCGCCCTGAGCAGTGCACTCGGTGCATTGGGCGTTAAGAACAAGGTACTCACAGCTATCCGCATGGAACCTATCGGTGAGTTCTACACCAAGTGGAAGGCTATCGAGGCTATGGAGGATGGCTATATCTGCATCTTCTCTGCCGGTACAGGCAGCCCATACTTCACCACAGATACAGGTTCTTCGCTCCGTGGCATCGAAATCGAGGCCGATGTGATGCTCAAGGGGACTCGTGTGGATGGTATCTATACCGCCGACCCTGAGAAGGATCCTACTGCTACCAAGTTCAGCGACATCACTTACGATGAGATTTACACCAAGGGCTTGAAGGTGATGGACCTCACAGCAACTACTATGTGTAAGGAGAACAACCTGCCTATCTACGTATTCAACATGGATATCGTGGGCAACCTGAAGAAGGTGATGGAAGGTGAGGAGATTGGAACCCTCGTTCACAATTAAACAAAAATCAGTAGAACTGATAGGATATAAAAAAGAAAGGCTTGCTCCGTTTCAGGAAGCAAGCCTTTTTCTGCTTATAGACATAAGCCTTATTTATTTCTCATATACAATAACCAAGAGAGGAGGACATACATCAGGATGATGATCCACCAGCCTTCCAGGAAGCCTCTGATGCCTTCGGCTGCTACCGACAAGGCAAGAACTGCCACGGCAAAGCCAACGAAACCATACTTCACCTCGTTGCCCTTGAACGACCACTGCTTGAACTTCAGGGCAAACAGCGGCAACTCGCATACCAGCAGGAAGCTGGTACAGAAAATCAGCACCAGGATGAGGAATACCGACCAGCTCTGGCTGTTGATCCAGCTAGGACTGCTTACCACCAGCGAACCCCAGAACAGGGCGTTGGCAGGCGTAGGCACACCGATGAAAGAGGTGGTCTGACGCTCATCCAGGTTGAACTTAGCCAGTCTCAGCGCCGAGAAAGCAGCGATGATGAAGGCTGCGTAAGGCAACCATGGGCGCAACGGCTCCAGAAACTCAGGATACTCCATGACGAAGAGCTGAGAGAATACGATGGTGGCAGGGGCTACACCAAAGGTAACATCGTCGGCAAGCGAGTCGAGCTCCTTGCCTATAGGCGATGAAACATGCAGCAAGCGAGCGCTCATGCCATCGAAAAAGTCGAAAACAGCTCCGATGATAATCCACAACAAAGCCATTTCGGGATTACCGCCGAAGGCAAACGATGTAGCGATGCAGCCAGAGATGAGGTTGCAGCATGTAATCGTGTTTGGAATATGCTTCTTAATACTCATTTTTTTATTTCAATTTTGCTATAATTGTCTGGTCACCTGTGGTAGCCTGTCCCATCTTGACGCACACTTCCGTGCCGATAGGCAGATACACATCTACTCGGGAACCCAGCTTGATGAAGCCCAGGTGCTCGTCTATGTAGCACTCCTCGCCTTCCTTGGCATAAGTAACGATGCGTCGGGCTACGGCACCGGCTATCTGGCGGCACAATACATCCACACCCTCAGGGGTAGTAATCATTGTGTCGGCATGCTCGTTCTCCTCGCTGGCCTTTGGCAGCCATGCCTTCATGAACTTACCGTCCTCGTGCTTCACGAATTTCACCTTTCCATCCACCGGGAACCAGTTGGCATGAACATTCCACAAGCTCATGAAGATGGAAATCATCAGGCGCCTGTCGTTGAAGTAAGGAGCGTTATCTACTTCTTCTATTACCACAATCTTGCCGTCTGCCGGAGCTACTACGAGCTTCTCGGTATCCTCTACGTTCAGGTAGCGAATAGGGCAGCGGTAGAAATTGAGCACGATGCCATATACCACTCCGAAGACAACAAGGAATATCCAGAACGGTATCTTGTTGTCGAAGGCATACCATAAAATGGCTGCGATGGCTACTAATGCTATACCGCCGTACACCAGCTGACCGGTGCCCTCGCGGTGCAATCTTATCTTTTTTAATTTCTTAATTTTCTGTCCCATGAGATAGGTTTATGTTTATATCGGTGCAAAGGTACGGCATTTTTATCACTTTTGCAAATTTTTCTCGCATTTCTTTTGGCAATATCAACTTTTAGCAGTAACTTTGTTGTCAAAATACGAATTTTAAGGCAGAAAATGGAAGATTTTATACATTTACACGTCCATACACAGTATTCCATCCTCGATGGCCAATCCAAGATTCCGCATCTGGTAGATAAGGCTATCAAGGATGGAATGAAGGGTATGGCTGTAACCGATCATGGTGTGATGTTCGGCATCAAGGAACTCGTTGACTATTGTGGAAAAGTCAACAAAGACCGAAAGAAGGAAGGGCTGGAACCCTTCAAGCCTATCATCGGTTGTGAGATGTATGTGGCTAGAAGAACCAAGGGCGACCGCGAGAAGGACAAGGGTGATATGAGTGGTTACCACCTCATCGTGCTCGCCAAGAACTATAACGGATACAAGAACCTCATCAAACTGGTGAGTAATTCGTGGGTGGATGGTTACTACATGCGCCCTCGAACCGACCGTGCCGACCTGGAAAAGTATCATGAGGACCTAATTGTCTGTTCGGCTTGTATTGCCGGCGAGGTGCCAGCCAAGATTCTGAAGGGTGACATTGCCGGGGCACGTGAAGCCTGCGAATGGTATCACAATCTCTTTGGAGATGACTATTACCTGGAGCTGCAGCGCCATAAGGTGCCCGATGACCCGAGTCTGCTTGCCAACCGTGAGGCTTACGAATTACAGCAGAAGGCGAACAAGGTGCTCATAGAATTCTCTAAGGAATATGGCATCAAGCTCGTCTGCACCAACGACTGCCACTTTGAGGATAAGGAGACTGCCGAGGCGCACGACCACCTGCTCTGTATTGCCACCGGCAAGGACCTGGACGATCCTAACCGTATGCGCTATTCCAAGCAGGAGTGGTTCAAGACCCGTCAGGAAATGAACGATGTGTTCTCTGATATCCCCGAGGCATTGTCCAATACCCTCGAAGTATTAGATAAGGTAGAAATCTATAGCATCGACCATGGACCTATCATGCCGTTCTTCCCCATTCCTGAAAGCTTCGGCACGGAGGAACAGTTGCGCCAGCGGGTGTCGGAGCAGGACCTCTACAAGGAGTTTACCAGTGATGAGAACGGAGAGAATCAGCTGCCACCCGAGGAAGGACAGAAGGTAATCGACCGACTGGGCGGTTACGACAAGATATACCGTATCAAGTTTGAGGCAGAATATCTGCGTCACCTTGCCTACGAGGGAGCCAAAAAACTCTATGGCGACCCGCTGCCGGCAAACGTGGATGAGCACGTCAACTTCGAGCTCCATGTCATGAAGACCATGGGTTTCCCGGGCTACTTCCTCATCGTGTCAGACTTCATCAAGGCGGCTCGCGAAGAACTGGGCGTGATGGTAGGTCCGGGACGTGGTTCTGCGGCAGGTTCCGTAGTGGCGTACTGTCTGGGAATTACCAAGATTGACCCGCTGAAGTATGACCTGCTGTTTGAGCGTTTCCTGAACCCTGACCGTGTGAACCTTCCGGATATTGATACCGACTTCGATGATGATGGTCGAGGTAAGGTGTTGAGATGGGTGATGGATAAGTATGGTCACGAGAACTGTGCCCATATCATTACATACGGTTCGATGGCCACCAAGAACTCCATCAAGGACGTGGCCCGAGTGGAGAAGTTGCCATTGGACAAGGCGAATGCACTGTGCAAGGCGATACCCGACAGATTGCCAGATGGTGCGAAGATGAATCTTCCCAATGCCATCAAATATACGCCAGAGTTGAAGGAGGCTGAGTACTCCAGCGACCCTCGTGAGAGCAATACCATCAAATATGCCAAGATGCTGGAGGGAACCATCCGAGGCACGGGTATCCATGCCTGCGGTTTCATCATCTGTAGAGACCCTATCAGCAATTGGGTACCTGTATCCACTGCCGATGATCCTGATTTCCCTGGATTGAAGACGGCGGTGACGCAATACGACGGTCATGTGATTGAATCTACGGGTTTGATCAAGATGGACTTCCTGGGCTTGAAGACCCTCTCGGAGATGAAGGAGGCCTGCAAGGTAATCAAGCAGACCACGGGCGACATCGTTGACCTGGATACCATTCCTATCGACGATGAACTCACCTATCAGCTCTATCAGAAGGGACAGACCATCGGTACCTTCCAGTTTGAGTCGCCGGGTATGCAGAAGTATCTCCGCGAACTGAAGCCTACCGTGTTCGAAGACCTCATCGCCATGAATGCCCTCTACCGTCCGGGACCTATGGATTACATCCCTTCCTTCATCGCCCGCAAGAACGGTCAGGAACCTATTCAGTATGATATCCCGTGCATGGAGAAGTATCTGAAGGATACCTATGGCATCACGGTATATCAGGAGCAGGTGATGCTCCTCTCCCGACAGTTGGCTAACTTCACCCGAGGTGAGTCTGATGCCCTGCGTAAGGCGATGGGTAAGAAGAAGAAGGCCATCGTAGATGCGATGAAGCCTAAGTTCATCAAGCAGGGACAGGAGAACGGTCACGACCCGGCCGTGCTGGAGAAAATATGGGGCGACTGGGAGAAATTTGCTTCCTACGCCTTCAACAAGTCGCACGCCACCTGCTATTCGTGGGTAGCTTACCAGACGGCCTATCTCAAGGCGCACTATCCAGCCGAGTATATGGCGGCGCTGATGACTCGACGCTTTGCACAGATTGTGGAAATCACCAAACTGATGGAGGAGTGCCAGTCGATGAACATCAAGACCTTGGGTCCTGATGTGAACGAGAGTTACCGTGCCTTCGGTGTAAACGAGCATGGCGAAATCCGTTTCGGTCTTTCAGCCATCAAGGGTATGGGAGCCCCGGCTGCCGATGCCATTGTTGCAGAGCGCCTGAAGAACGGACCTTATAAGAACATTTTCGATTTCGCCGAGCGTGTAGATTTCTCAAGTGTCAACCGCAAGGCATTCGAGACCTTGGCGCTGAGTGGCGGTTTCGACAGCTTCGGCATTCGCCGCGAGCAGTTCTTCGGCAAGAACGCCAAGGGTGATACCTTTCTCGATACGCTGGTGCGCTATGGTCAGCTTTATCAGCAGGAGCAGCGCGAGGCAGCCACCTCGCTCTTTGGAGGTGAGGAGGCTGTGGAGATAGCTACTCCGCCAATTCCTGAGGCTGAATCCTGGAGCACCATCGAAAGGTTGAACAAGGAGCGTGAGCTGGTGGGCATCTATCTCTCAGCGCATCCTCTGGACGAATACGAGATTATCCTCCATAACATGTGCAATACCCATTGCAATGAGTTGGGCGATAAGGTGGCACTCTCCAAGAAGGAAGATGTGGTGTTTGGCGGCATCATCACCGAGGTGAAGTCGAAGTTTACCAAGACGGGCAAGCCGTGTGGCTTCGTTACCATTGAGGATTTCGAAGGCTCGGGCGAACTGGCGCTCTTTGGTGAGGATTGGGGTGCATGGCGAGGCATTATGGTGGAAGGAAGTACCATCTACTGCACGGCAAAATGCGTGGCCCGTTATGGCAACAGCAACTATCTGGACTTCAAAATCAGCACAGTGGAATATCTGCAGACCGTGAAGGAGAACCGACTGGAGAGATTCACTATTGTTGTGGATAGCAATGTGATAGACGAGACCCTGGTGAACGACCTGAAGACGGTGATAGAGAACGATGAGGGTAAGGCTCAGCTCTACCTGCAGATTCATGATGTGGAGAGCAATACCAACATCCTGCTGCGTGCTCAGGAGCGTACGGTGGGCGTGAGCAGAGAACTGATTCAGTTTGTCAATGACCATCCAAAGATGAGTTATCAAATCAATTAATATTAATAATATAAATAAGGTGTAAAAAATGGAAGTTACAATTACAACCGAGAATTTCGAGAGTTACAAGAATGGCGAGTTGCCATTGGTAGTAGATTTGTGGGCTACCTGGTGTGGTCCATGTCGTCAGATTGCTCCTATCGTGTCTGAGTTGGCAGAGGAGTTTGATGGCAAGTTGGTAGTAGGTAAGTGTGATGTAGAGGAGAACGACGACATCGCTATGGAGTTTGGCGTTCGCAACATCCCTACCATCCTGTTCTTCAAGGGTGGTCAGCTGGTTGACAAGTTTGTTGGTGCAGCTAACAAGACTACACTCAAGGAGAAGTTTGAGTCTCTTTTGTAAGAAATAAGAAAAAGAGAAATGAAGAATGGACTGGTTTCCATTTTTCATTTCTCTTTTTTATTATTTTTCTTTTTAGAATTCCACGCTTCTGGAACCATCTTCCTCCACGGTGATGGTCACCTTGGTGCAATCCTCAGGCAGCAGGTCTTCTATGAGTTCAGGCCACTCCAGGAAGCAGAGGTTGCCGCTATAGAAGTAATCCTCGTACCCCATATCATACACCTCGTCAATCTTCTTGATGCGGTAGAAATCGAAGTGATAGATAGGGTCGCCATTGCCAGCTGTATATTCGTTGACAAGTGCAAAGGTAGGCGAGGTAATCACATCTTCTACGCCCAGTTCTTCGCAAATTGCTTTTACAAACGTCGTCTTTCCGGCACCCATCTTGCCATAGAAGGCAAAGACCTTGCCGTCGCCCATGTTCTCCAGAAATTCCTTGGCTGCAACATGGATGTTGTCTAATGAATCAATCTTAATTTTCATATATTTTTACTTTAAACTTTCAACTATAAATTATAAACTATCACTAGTTTCTCTTTCTTGCTGTCAGCGTGATGAGCGGAATGAGCATTTCCTCCATCGAGATGCCACCATGCTGGAAGGTATCCTTGTAGTAGGATACGTAATAGTTGTAATTGTTTGGATAGGCGAAGAAGGCATCGCCGTAGGCAAAGACATACGAGGTGCTCAAATTTGGTGCCGGCAACTGTGCCTTGTGCGGCTCCTTGATGGTGAACACTTCCTTGGCATTGTAGGCCAGGTTCTTGCCCAATTTATATCGCAGGTTGGTATTTGTGTTGCGGTCGCCGATAATCTTGATAGGCTTCGAAGCACGGATACTGCCGTGGTCGGTGGTGATAACCACCTTGAAGTCGCTCTGCGCCAGTCGCTTGAATAGCTCAGCCAGCACCGAGTGGCGCAGCCAGCTCTGCGTAATGCTGCGGTAGGCACTCTCGTTGTTGGCAAGCTCGCGTACCATCTTCGATTCCGTTCTGGCATGCGACAGCATATCGATGAAGTTGATGACGAGCACGTTCAAGTCGTTGTCCTTGCATTCGTTGTAGCGCTCCATAAACTTGTCGGCACCCGCAGAGTCGTTCACCTTGTGGTAGCTGAAACTGTATTTCTTTCTGAATCGGTCCAGCTGGGTTTGAATCAGCGGCTTCTCGTTCAGGTTCTTGCCTTCCTCCTCGTCTTCATCCACCCAGAGTTCCGGGAACATCTCTGCAATCTTGTTCGGCATCAGTCCGCTGAAGATGGCATTTCGGGCATATTGCGTGGCGGTAGGCAGGATGCTCATATACATATCCTCCTCCATGTCGAAGCTGTCGCCGATGTCCTTGGCGAGCATCTTCCACTGGTCGTATCTGAAGTTGTCGATAACGATGAGGAAAACCTTTTCTCCCTTGTCGAGCATCGGGAAGAGCTTGGTCTTGAAGATGTCGGGACTCATCACCGGTTTGCCCTCCACGGTTTTTCCTATGTTTTTCGGATCTACCCAGTTCAGATAGTTCTTGGCTATGTATTTGGCAAAGCCGTTGTTGGCTTCCTCCTTCTGCATGGTAAGCATTTCGGTCATGCTGCTGTCGGTATCGCTCAGCTCCAGTTCCCATTTCACCAGTCTCTTATACACTTCCATCCAGTCCTGGCAGTTGCGGCAATCCATCATCTGCATGGCTATCTGCTGATAGTCCTGCTGGTATCCGCTCTGTGTCACCTCGGTAACGATGTCCTTTCGGTGGATATTCTTCTTGAGCGACAGTAATATCTGGCTGGGGTTCACGGGCTTGATCAGATAGTCGGCAATCTTGGAACCGATGGCCTGGTCCATGATGTTCTCCTCCTCGCTTTTGGTGCACATCACTACGGGAGTGGCAGGCTGAATATCCTTGATTTGCTGCAAGGTCTCCAGTCCGCTCAATCCAGGCATCATTTCGTCGAGTAGGATGAGGTCGAAGGTTTGCTGTATGCATTGGTCAATGGCATCAGCACCATTGCTCACGGTAACCACCTCGTATCCCTTTTTCTCCAGAAAAATGATGTGAGCCTTGAGAAGTTCAATCTCATCATCCACCCATAATAACAATCCGTTGCTCATACTTTTCTCCTTATATTTTTTTTCGGGGTGCTAAATTACAAAGAAATCTTGAATGGAGGAAGAATCTTATCGTAAAGAATGTTAAGTGTTTTTTGTTTTTAAGTTCAGCGATAGATAACGCATGAATTTTTAAGGAATCTTTGCGTCCCGTTATACTATAAAGGCAGGGAATCCGTTATTATTATTCAGGGGTGATTTCAATTCCCTGTATGATTGATAAATCCTGTATGATTAATTAAAAAGAAAAGAAGATAATAAAAAAGACAATGCTCAAGATTGTAATGATTATGCTATGCGGAATAGGTACGGGGTATCTGCTTCGCAACCGGAAAATGAGTTTTATCGGCCGTATCATCACGGTGCTTATCTGGGTACTCCTGTTCCTGCTCGGTATCGAGGTGGGAGCGAATCCCCGTATCATCAACGGACTTCAGACCTTGGGCCTGGAGGCTGTGGTGTTAACGCTGGGAGGCAGTGCGGGCAGTGTGCTCTTTGCTTGGGCTTTGTGGAAGAAAGGAGGCAAGCCATGAAGGGTAGCTTGATGATCGTGGGCTTCTTTGTGCTGGGCATTATCGTGGGCGTTTGCGATGTAGTTCCTGCCGGGTTGCTGGATAGCGACGTGAGTTATGTTGCGCTTTGCTGCCTGATGTTCTGCGTGGGTATCAGCATAGGTTGCGATACTTCGGTATTGAAGAGTTTCAGGAAGGTGAATCCCCGACTGATGTTGTTGCCGGTGATGACAATCCTGGGAACCCTGGCGGGATGTGCCGCTGCTTCCCTGGTGTTGGGACACCGACAGCTGACGGATTGTCTGGCGATAGGTTCGGGATTTGGGTATTACTCGCTGTCGAGTATCTTCATCACGCAATATCGTGGACCGGAACTGGGCACGATAGCCTTGCTGGCTAATATCTGCCGAGAGATACTCACCTTGCTCTGTGCGCCCTTGCTGGCGAAGTATTTTGGCAAGTTGGCTCCCATTAGCGTGGGTGGTGCCACGACGATGGATACCACGTTGCCGATTATCACCCGCAGTTCGGGCGAGCGTTTCATCATCGTTTCCATCTTCCATGGATTCTGTGTTGATTTCTCCGTTCCGTTCCTGGTCACATTCTTCTGTTCTTTGTAACATTCTATCGATTCTGATACCTTATTATATTTATAAATAGGTTATATATAGGGGCATCTTTGTTTCTTTTATAGAGACAGAGGTGCCCCTATCTTTTTTATTATATAAACATCAAAAATATACACATATTATGGCAAGAAACAAGAAAACATCAGAGTCGTTATTCAAGTTCATGAACCTCCTCATCGTCCTGTTGATGAAGAACGGGCAATACCGCACCATGCTGCATTACAAGGCAACGCTCAACAGTTTTAAGCGATACCGAGACAACAAGGATATAGCTCTGGATAAGATTGATGCAGAAGAGATGCGATCGTATGAAGCATATCTGCATCATACAGCGAAGGTATGCAGCAACACCAGTTCCTTCTATCTCCGCATCCTCCGTGCCACCTACAACAAAGCCGTGGCAAAGGGACTTACGCCGCAGCAGTATCCCTTCAAGGAAGTCTATACCGGCATAGCCCAAACCAGCAAGCGGGCAATTTCTACAGAGGATGTCAGCCAAATCAAGGGCTTGGAGTCAGTCAGGGAACTTACACCCAAGGAAGAGATGGCAAGAGATACATTCCTGATGAGTTTCTATCTGCGTGGTATCTCTTTCATCGACCTGGCACACCTCCGCAAATCCGACCTCAAGGACGGTTATCTCCATTACACCCGAAGCAAGACAGGTCAGCGCCTCACCATCCGATGGGAGAAAGAGATGCAGGACCTGCTGGAAAAGTATCAGGCACAGACCGTTACCTCACCATATCTCTTCCCATTTCTTGTTGATGATGGAAACCAAAGACAGGATAAAACTATTGACAAAATGAAGGCAAAGGTGCGTCAGTATCACAATACAGAAGCCCGCATCACCTACCATCTTAGGAAGTTAGGGGCTAAGATGGGTATCAGGGGCAAGCTCACCCTCTATGTCGCCCGTCATTCCTGGGCAACGGCAGCAAGAGACAACGATATCTCTATCTCAGTCATCAGCGAGGCATTGGGCCATCATTCCGAACTCACCACACAAATCTATCTCCGCTCCATCAAAAGTTCAGAAGTGGATGATGCCAACGCCAAGATACTGTCAGTGCTATAAGTCTAAAAACCAAAATGAACCGATTTTTCTGAATCTTTACATAAGAGACACAGAATCTCGATGCAAAAATACGAAAAATGTTGGAAACAAGCAAATTATGCGTGTTAAAAAAATAATATCTTTCTACGAAATTCAACATTTTTTCAACATTCATTCCAGACACAATCTTTTAAGTCGTTGATTGAAAGTGTGTTTTTGGCTTTTCTGTGTCTCTTATGTAGAGATTCAGAAGAATGTAGAGAAATAAGAACTGAAAATATGGCCTTTATATAAGCGAAGCGTATGATACACAATTTGCTAAACACGGACTTACTTGCATCATGTATGCAGGAGGTCAAAGGACATAAAAGTATTGAAGATTAGTGGAAGTTAGTCTATTGGTTTTTCAATGCTGTGATACATATCACACCCCCAATAATCCGGGAAGAGTAATCTTTTCAGGAGAAACCGAGGTATATACTTTTGAGTTATGTGGTTTATAGTCAATACAGACAAATTTCAAGAACAAAGAACAAAAGAATTTCTTGAAAGTACATATCCCGGCATAGTGAAGTTGGTCTATCTGCCCAAATGCCGAACGAAGTATGTCAATGCCCAGGGAGAAGAACGTTACAGTTTTCGACCATTGATATATGGATTGCTGTTCATCAAGGCGGATAGCATCAAAGTATTGAAAAAAATACTGTCACCTTGGGGATATTTTGTCTATGAAGATACCGTCCGTAATCTGGAAACAGGCGAACTGCAGAAAGAAAAGCTTGTCTCAAACGCACACCTTCTTTGCAAGGATGTCAAGGACTTAGGCCAGGAATCCATCATAAAAACAGCCACAATTCCAGATGAAGACATGGAGCATTTTATCTATTTCAGCGATAAAATGGCAGATGGCATAGAGGGACTGAGTATTGTAGATAAGCGATATGATGACCTCATTCAGGAGAATGATACCATCCGCCTATTCAGTGGACCACTGAGAGGTTGGGTAGGTGTGGTCAAGCAAATCAAGAGCAAGGGCAAGAAAGACCGTCATCTTTTTGTGCGATTTGGCAATAACCTCTGTCTCAGTTTTTCCAACGTTCGTCAATACGAAATGCAGGTAGAGCATGAGGCAACCAAGGGACCAAAAGCTGAGGCTGTAGGCGTGTGGCGAGCCATCGACCAGATGATAGGTTATCTTCAGGCCAAGCAGCCATCCGTGAATGCATATCAAGCATTGCGCTATCTTTTCTTGGAATATCAAAGGAGATTGCCCGTCTATCGCAGTCGGAGCATGTCAGATTTGGCATACGAAAACAAGAAAGAAGAGAACACCGTTGCCCAGCAGCAAAAGGTTTTGGATCAGATAGACGAAAGGATGCGAAATAACTTCCGTGTACTTTCCAATTACTTGAAGGCTGGTGAAGTCACCCTTGAAAGGTGGTTGAAAGACCTGATACCTGATGCCCAATTACGTCCATTTCTTACACCAACTTCTGGAGCAATTATCCCGGAAGGACGAGATTATACGGTGTTGCGCCATAATGGAATCACAGAGTTCATCCTCCGCTGTAATCTTCGGGAAATCTTCCTGGATAAACTGAATAAAGATGTAGAGGCAGACAAGAATACCAAGGTCTTCGATGAGGACTATGAGTATTACGCCCATTTTGCACTGTTGAGAACAGAGGCAGGCACAGTCAAGGCCATCTGTTCATGGGGAGGATTCTATGACTATTACGCATCCCAGAGCAGTCAGGAGCAAGAAGCATTTCTCGGCGATTTAGAGACGAAGAAATATACACATTTGCATTACCTGCTGAAAGGAAGTGCCTATAAGTTTGAGAAGATAAACGGCATAGGTGGTTTTTCTATAGAAACAGACATCGCTTATATAGAAGAGGTAGAGGAATTGGCAAGTAAGGCACATCAATACTTCACCCATCATTCTTTGCTCTTCACCCAACTCACGGCTGCAGCCGTTGAGGTATGGAAAGGAACCCGCCTTTTGGTTTGGCGTCAATTATTGCAGCGTTATGTACTGCTTCATAAAGTGCCAGTCATAGACCAGCCAGCCCATGATCTGCGTCATCTGCGCAATCTGCGTGAAAAGAAGTAGAAACTCCTCCCAAAATTTGGTAGTTTCACGGAAAATCCTTATCTTTGCTGCGAATTAAATATAGAAGTTATGGCACAGTTAACATTACAGGTAGATAGTCCATCTTTGCTGGAGCAATTAAAGACAGTCCTCTCTCTTATGAGAGGCGTTAAAATAGTTTCAGACTCCCCTATTTCAAGGAGTGCTGCTTTGGAAGATGTTCCAAACGCAGAAACTTTGGCTGTAATGAAAGAGGCTGAGAGTGGTCATGATGCAGGAGTAGTTCGAGTAGATAGCTTAAAAAGTTTCATGGCATCGTTGGAGGATAACCCTGAGGACACCTCTCCCGAGGTAATCCTATCAAAAGTAGAATAAAAACAATATTCCTCATTCGAGTGGCGACAAGTGCAGAGCGATACTGCAATGAGGAACCAAATATAACATCATGAAATCTTATTTCTCAATCAAGCCAGGTGCAACCTTCTTTTTAGGTAGCTCCCGCACCCTCGTCTATCATAAAGACGATGTCGAGATCATTTACAAGACCAAGACACCATCTGGCAAAACCTACTACGCCCATGTCTATTTGATGTTGGGCGGAGAAAACTCCGTTACTCTTTATGCCGATTGGGGTGATTACTTTTTGCATCTTTCAAGCATCAAAGACAAGGAGCATTTCTTTGGTATAATGAAGCGTCCGTGCCCAACCTTTGTCCAGATATGGCAAAGCGAGCATCCCGACAATATATTCGTTATGTCATCCAATGCCGGTCAAACCATGGGATTGGGAATGGATATCGAGAACGTAGATTATCGCAATCTTGCTCCAACTTACCTCCCATTCCATCCGTTGGTAGAGTTAGGTCTAGACAAGTTCCTAGATGCTGTCAATAAACTATATTTAGAACTCAATTCCCACTGCCCTCTGAAACTCTGGAAAGACCGACTGGTAGCTGTATGGGGACAAGAAACATTATAATGTTATGATAGTAATTCCAAATAAGAACTTCACAGCTGATGGTATCCGCCTGGTTCAGCTACTCAATAGCACAACGAAAGTCAACATGCTGAAAGCATGTGACAAGCTCGACCTATACGTAAGTCCCAACTTGAAGAAAGATGAGACAGCCAGGCGTATAGCTCAGGAGATGTTGGATAATCCAATCGAGATTTTGAGCCGTTTGAACAAGCAGGAACTCCAGATAGTAGATGAGTTTGTAAAAGGCGATGTTAACACCTACGTGGTACGCAAGATGCGCAAGACCCAGTACAAGCTTCAGAAGCTATACTTGGTAGCAACCTACGAGGATAAGGAAAACCAGGAATGGCACATGCTGATGCCGTCAGAGTTAACCAAAGCCTTATCCACCAGCCTCAACTTCTATTTGGATATGGCAAACAAAGGCGTCAAAGCCCCATCAGCCAAGCAGCTCCGCATGATGTCCGCTCTGGGACAACTCTTTGGAGGCAAGGAACTTTGATGACATGCAAGTCAAATTCTTTATTCGATATTTGTATGATTATAATGCTGATAGGTGTGTAACTACTAGTTGTATAGTGGGTATGCGGTATTGGTTGTATTCAAATATTTGCGAAAGATTAGAGTCGAATCCCTAAATTGGTTATTATGATAACGAAACAAGAATTATTGGATAAGATAGAACAAGCTAATTCTAATGATGAATATTTGCGAATCGTAAGAAAATACATAATACATGGAATACCTTATGTTTTTAAAGATAATTCAAACCTCTATTATGATTTCCGTGAACAGATAGCAACGCATTGGCATGTCGGCTTTCAGGAAGTTTTGATATTAGGTTCAGGAAAGTTAGGTTATAGTTATCATAAGAATTCAGTTTTCTCTGATGAGTCTGATATAGATGTGGCTATCGTAAATCAGAGCTTGTTTGAAAGTTTTTATTTGGAAATTAGAAATTTTCAATATCGGATGGAATCTGGTTTAGAACTTTTGACTTCTTATGAAAAAACTGAATATAAGCGTTTCCAATCATATATGATAAAAGGTTGGATGAGACCAGATATACTTCCTGCAAAAATTACGGGTAAGTTATCAAAAGATGAATGGTTCTCCTATTTCAAGTCAATATCTTATAATAATAATCTTGCAGGTAACTATAAAGTTTCTGCGGGGTTGTTTAAGAACTTTGACTATATGGAATGCTATTACCTAAAATCCGCAACTATCATCCAATACACGATTAAGGGTAGATTTATGAGTCGT
>OOCQ01000215.1_pt1 | contig 51903 bp, 42 predicted proteins | sample 1671121 | NCBI WGS metagenome assembly OOCQ01 (sample SAMN06348124, study PRJEB24527) | human gut metagenome | biome: human gut; feature: ankylosing spondylitis patient; material: feces | host: Homo sapiens | place: China | collected 2015-10 | reverse complement strand
ACGGGAAGAGAATTCGCGTATCTGTCTTAACATGCAGCTAATCGCTATTTTATCCCGAATTGGGGTAGATACTGATGAAAATAGTACTGATGCGATACACCATACAAGGATGTTAAAAATGACTACCATACACGGTTTTATGCCTCACGGAAGTTAGTGCATATCAACAAAAAAACTAAAATGATTGAATTTTTACGTTACAATAGTTGAAAATATAAAGCTATTTTGTAACTTTGCACCCAAATACAATTTTAATAAGACAATAGAAAGAGACAAAATGGCTGGAACAAAGAAAATCAAGACAGCATTGGTATCTGTCTTCCATAAAGACGGACTGGACGAATTACTCGCCAAGTTGAACGCTGAAGGAGTGAAGTTCCTCTCTACAGGAGGCACACAGAAGTTTATCGAATCATTGGGTTATGAATGTCAGGCGGTAGAAGACGTGACGACCTACCCTTCTATCCTCGGCGGACGCGTCAAGACCCTTCACCCGAAAGTTTTCGGCGGCATCCTTGCACGTCGCGACAACGAAGGTGACCGCGAGCAGATGGCCAAGTATGAGATACCGGAGATTGACTTGGTTATCGTAGACTTGTATCCATTCGAAGACACCGTGGCAAGCGGCGCATCAGAGGCCGACATCATAGAGAAGATTGATATCGGTGGTATTTCTCTCATCCGCGCAGGAGCAAAGAACTTCAAGGATGTGGTTATCGTGCCAAGTAAGGCTGAATACGGAGTATTGCTCGACATTCTGAACAAGAAGGGTGCCGAAACAGACATTGAGGACCGCCGCATGTTCGCAACACGTGCTTTCGGTGTGAGCAGCCACTATGACACAGCCATCCACGCATGGTTCGAGAAATAAAGTCACATATATAATAAGGTAAGCAAGATTAAGAATTATGGGATTCTTTTCGTTTATACAGGAAATAGCAATGGACCTGGGTACGGCAAACACCATCATCATCAGTGATGACAAGATTGTGGTTGACGAACCTTCGGTTGTGGCTTTGGACCGCCGCACGGACAAGATGATTGCCGTTGGAGAGAAAGCCAAGATGATGTATGAGAAAACTCATGACAACATACGTACTATCCGTCCTTTGCGCGACGGAGTGATTGCAGACTTCACAGCTTGCGAACAGATGATGAGAGGACTTATCAAGATGGTCCACACTGGCAGCCGCCTTTTCTCACCTTCACTTCGTATGGTAATTGGCGTACCGTCTGGCTCTACTGAGGTTGAACTCCGCGCCGTACGCGATTCTGCAGAGCATGCTGACGGCCGTGACGTTTATCTTATCTTTGAGCCTATGGCAGCAGCTATAGGTATCGGTATCGATGTAGAGGCACCGGAAGGAAACATGATTGTTGACATCGGTGGAGGTAGTACAGAGATTGCAGTCATCTCTCTCGGCGGTATCGTATCAAATAACTCTATACGTACAGCAGGTGATGACCTTACAGCTGACATTCAGGACTACATGAGCCGCCAGCACAATGTAAAGGTCAGCGAGCGTATGGCTGAGCGTATCAAGATTCATGTAGGTTCAGCTCTTACAGATCTTGGCGAAGAGGCACCGGAAGACTATATCGTACATGGTCCGAACCGTATAACAGCATTGCCAATGGAGGTTCCGGTATGCTATCAGGAGATAGCACATTGTATCGACAAGACTATCGCCAAGATAGAGAATGCAGTGCTTTCTGCATTGGAGAACACTCCGCCAGAGCTTTATGCAGACATCGTAAAGAATGGAATCTATCTGACAGGTGGTGGTGCTTTGCTCCGCGGACTTGACAAACGTCTCACAGACAAGATAAACATCAAGTTCCACATTGCAGAAGATCCATTGCACAGCGTAGCCAAAGGTGCAGGTATAGCATTGAAGAACGTAGACAGATTCTCGTTCCTCATGAGATAACATCCTCGGAACAAAGACATAACGATTTAACTATTGGAAGCATCGTCACCACATGGATAAATGTTGGAAGACGGTGCTTCTATATTCGGAACACCATCTAAATATAACACATTCCCTAAAAGTTAATGCGTAATTTATTAGCCTTCCTGGCGAAATATAACCATTGGTTTGTATTCATATTGCTTGAAGTAATAAGCTTTGCATTGCTGTTCAGATACAACAGCTTTCAAGGCAGCGTATTCTTTTCTTCAGCAAATGCCGTGGCAGGAAAGATATATGAATACAGATCGGATGTTACAACATTCTTCAGCATGTCGCAAAACAACAAGCGACTGACCGAACGCAACCTTATGCTTGAGCAGGAGGTAAAGACGCTCTCGCAATACATTGCACGTAACAACGGTGACTCTCTTGTTCTTGATAAATATCAGAAACAAATGCTGAAAGATTTCCGTCTGATTCCAGCAAAAGTCATTTCAAGCTCTTTAGACAAGGAAGACAACCTTATAACCCTGGACAAAGGAAAAGCAGACGGAATACATGAAGATATGGGTGTAGCCTGCGGCATGGGTATCGTAGGAGTGGTATACATGGCTTCAGACCACTATTCTATCGTAATTCCCGTAATCAACAAGAACTCGAATATCAGCGTAACGATAAAGAAACGAGGATATTTCGGCTTTCTACACTGGAAGGGTGGACCGGCAGACATTGCATATATCGATGATGTTCCACGACATGCAAAATTCGCTCTCGGCGACTATGTCGTAACCAACGGTTACTCATCCATATTCCCCCCAGGAATAATGGTCGGAAAAATCCTACATGTATTCAACTCATCAGACGGATTGTCATATAGAGTGCAGCTAAGGCTGGCTACGGACTTCGGTAACCTGCGCCACGTATGCGTTATCGACAACACCCCATTGAAGGACAAGGCCATGCTTCTGAAAGCGGCACAGGACTCTCTAAGACCGAGAAATGACAATAAATAATGATTAGACAAGCAGATATATAATGAATATAGATATTTTCAAACGTTTACTCCTGTTCGTGATATTGGTACTGGCACAGGTTCTTGTGCTTAACCACATCCACCTCATGGGATGTGCCATACCACTACTATACGTCTATTTCATACTCGGCATAAACAGATTATGCCCACAATGGGCCACACTGCTATGGGGCTTCGCTTTGGGACTAAGCATTGACACCTTCTCAAACACTCCTGGACTGGCGGCATCTTCATTGACATTTGTTGCATTATTGCAACCATACATTCTGAACATGTTTATCGCCCACGACAACCAAGACGACGTCAAACCGTCTTTCAGGACTCTCGGACCGGGGAAATACATATCATACATTTCAATTTGCGTATTTATTTTCTGTCTGATGTTCTTCTCTTTAGAAGCATTCAACTTCTTCAACTGGACACAATGGATTTCAAATATTATTGGAAGTACTTTAATTACAGTAGTATTCATCATTGTTATTGAAAACGTAAGAAGAAACTAACAGTTAATCCGCAACAATAAAAGGAGAACAATAATGAGCAAGGATTTCGGATTGGAAAACAGACAATACGTCATTGGCGGTGCAGCTCTTGTAATCATCATTATATATATAATAAGGTTGTTCACCCTTCAGATAATGAGTGAAGACTACAAGAAGAACGCCGACAGTAATGCCTTCCAGAAGAAAATAGAATACCCTGCCCGTGGTGCCATTACAGACCGCCACGGGAAGCTTCTGGTTTACAACCAGCATGCCTACGACATAATGGTCATCATGAACGAAGAGCGAGGTCGTCTCGACACTACCGCCTTCTGCCAGACACTCGGCATAACGAAAGAGTATCTGATAAAAAGGATGAACGATATAAAAGACCGTTCAAAGAATCCCGGCTATTCAAGATTCACCCAACAGCTGTTCATGAGTCAGCTGACAACCGACGAGTTCAGCATCTTTCAGGAGAAGATATATAGATTCCCAGGCTTCTATGTACAGAAAAGAAGCATAAGACAGTATATGTATCCGTATGCTGCCCATGTTCTTGGTGATGTAAGCGAAGTTTCAGAATCCGACATTGAGGACGACAGCTACTATCAGCCAGGCGACTATATCGGCAAACTCGGAATAGAAAAATATTATGAGAAAGAGTTGCGAGGAACCAAAGGTGTACACATACTCCTACGCGATGCCCATGGCAGAATACAAGGAAGCTATCAGGATGGCAAACTCGACACCAAGCCTATAGCAGGAAAAGACCTTACACTTGGCATTGACATCAAGCTTCAGGCTCTCGGCGAAAGACTCATGCAAGGAAAAATAGGAAGTATCGTAGCCATCGAACCTTCAACAGGAGAAGTTCTCGCCATGGTGTCATCACCGAACTATGACCCACGACTGATGACAGGAAGACTGAGAGGAAAGATGCACAGACATCTTATGAAAGACCCCCATCGCCCGCTATTGAACCGTTCGATAATGGGACAATATCCTCCTGGTTCGACATTCAAGACCTCTCAAGGTCTGACTTTCTTGTCAGAAGGAATCATAACACCGTCAACAGCATTCCCCTGCCACCATGGATTCAGTTTCAAAGGACTACATGTAGGATGTCACGGACATGCCTCACCACTGAGCCTTGTACCGGCAATAGGCACTTCATGTAACGGATTCTTCTGCTGGGGATTATATTATATGATAGGAAACAGAAAGAAATACAAAACGGTGCAAGAAGCCATGAACACATGGCGCGACTATATGGTGAGCATGGGCTTCGGCTACAAGCTTGGCATAGACCTGCCAGGAGAGAAACGAGGACTTATCCCTAATGCGCAGTTCTACGACAATGCCTATCATGGATCATGGAACGGACTCACCATAATAAGTATATCCATCGGACAAGGTGAGGTCAACCTGACTCCATTGCAAATAGCAAACCTTGGAGCAACCATCGCCAACCGAGGCTTCTTCTACACACCACACGTGGTAAAGAACGTAAAGGGAGAACCACTCAAAGCGGAATTCAGAGAACGCCACTATACAAAAGCGACACGCAGATCGTACGACTATGTAGTGGCAGGAATGAGGAAATCAGCCCTCGACGGAACATGTAAGATGCTGTCTCGCTATGACTTCGAACCATGCGGAAAGACAGGAACGGCACAGAACCGAGGACATGACCACTCCGTCTTCATGGGCTTTGCACCAATGAACAATCCGAAGATAGCCATTGCTGTGTATGTGGAGAACGGAGGATGGGGTGCCGACTACGGTGTCCCTATTGGTGGACTGATGATGGAACAATATATTAAGGGAAAACTTTCACCAGACTCAGAACGCAAGGCGGAGGAATTCCAACATAGACATATATCTTATGGCACAAGTGACAGATAAACAGCCAAGTGTCCTCAAATCTTTGGATTGGTGGACCATCGGCATATACATAGCCCTGCTCATCTTCGGATGGATTAGCGTCTGCGGGGCAAGCTATACATACGGCGACAACGACATCTTCAGCCTTGGCGCACGATCAGGCATGCAGATTGTATGGATATGTACATCAATAGCATTGGGATTCGTACTGCTGATGTTAGACAACAGGTTCTACGACACCTTCTCATACGTAATATATGGCATATTACTCCTTCTGCTGTTTGCCACGATATTCAACCCGCATGAGATAAAGGGTTCAAGGTCGTGGCTCGTACTGGGTCCGCTAAGACTGCAACCTGCCGAATTTGCAAAGTTTGCAACAGCCCTTGCCATATCAAAGCTCATGAGTACATACGGCTTTGACATACACAGGATGAAAGACTTTGTCGCAGCCTGTGTAGTCGTGATGTTGCCAATGCTCTTTATCGTGGCACAGAAGGAAACAGGCTCCGCCTTGGTATACCTGTCATTCTTTCTTATGTTCTACCGTGAGGGAATGCCAGGTAGCATATTGTTCACAGGAGTTGCAATGGTAGTATATTTCGTAGTAGGAATACGCTATGGTGAAACCATGATATATCCGTCACCGACACCTGTAGGTCCATTTGTCGTACTTTTGCTTGTACAGGTATTCTCTGCGGGAATGGTTCGCATTTATTGCAAAAACAAGAAACAGTCGTGGCAGATAATCGGATATTCAATAGGAGCGACAGTCCTTGCCGTATTATTTTCAGAGTTTGTATTACCGTTTAATATTGTTTACGTACAGTTGATAGTCACCTTTGTTCTTGTAATATTCCTGTTGTATCAGGCTCTTTACACAAGAATGAGGAATTATTTTCTGATTCTGCTGTTCACTATCGGCTCCGTGGCATTTTTCTATTCAGCAAGCTATGTGCTGAACAACGTGATGGAACCCCACCAGAGAGTGAGAATAAATGTACTGTTAGGACTTGACGAAGACCTGAAAGGCGCCGGATATAATGTTCATCAAAGCGAGATTGCCATTGGTTCTGGCGGTCTAAGGGGCAAAGGATTCCTGAACGGCACACAGACAAAATTGAAGTTCGTGCCGGAACAGGATACCGACTTTATCTTCTGCACTGTTGGCGAAGAAGAGGGCTTCCTGGGCTCTGCAGGAGTATTACTCCTGTTTTTGGCACTCATATACCGACTTATCAAGATGGCAGAACGGCAACCGTTCCGCTTTGGAAGAGTCTACGGATACTGCGTGTTGAGCATATTCCTGTTTCATGTATTCATAAATGTCGGAATGGTACTTGGATTAACCCCCGTAATCGGTATTCCACTACCGTTCTTCAGCTATGGCGGTTCTTCTCTTTGGGGATTCACTATTCTACTGTTTATATTCCTAAGAATTGACGCAGCAAGGAATATGGACAGGACACAGTCCTAAATCAAGAGGAGAAACATTTCAAAGCCCCATCAAGAAAAGCAAATACCCGATACATTGGCTTACTATAAGCAATGTATCGGGTATTATATTTATAATATTCTGATTAATCTCTTGATATTTTGAATCCTATATCAGAGACGCCCGGCAGAATCTCTCTCTTCATATTATGCCGTATCGTTATACGGAGCGAATCCCCCTTATTCAGCATTTCCTTACGCAACGGTACAAGATACTGATAAGAACTTACGCCATCACCGAGGAAGTTACCTCTGGCATCCGTTATATGACATTTCAGAGTATCAGTCACTACCCTCCCCTTTGGAAGGATACGCTGTTCCACAATCAGACTTATACTCGTAAACGGGAAGGCATTGGTCATACGCAATCCGACGCTCTGATTATAAAGACCAGCTTCACGAAGCTTCGGCACACAGAACGTAAGCGTATCGTTTTTCTCCCATCCCGTCAAAGGAGTATGAGAATAAGAATCATAAACAGTATTGGTTGTACATGAGGCAAGACAGACCGCCATCATGAAAGCCAATCCGAGAAACATATTATATAAGGTATACCGTCGTTGCATTATCAGGCTTCCTTGTTTTCATTTTTCTTTCTGTTCTCTGTATTTTGCTGTCCGCCATTGCGAGCCGGACGTTTTCTTTGGGAATTGTTACGTGGATGCTGTTTCTGTTTACCTACATCGTCACCACTATTTGATGTGTTATTCTGTGATTTTGCAGGAGCCCCTTGCCGCTTCTGATTCGCCCCTTGAGTTCTCTCGGTTTCATTCTGCTGACGATTGCCTTGCTGCTTAGCTTGCCTGTTATCTGTCTGTTGCTTCTTGTTGCGAGACTTTCCAGGCTTCTTTTTCTTCGCTTTGTCAAAGCGGGTAAGACTTTCCCCAGCAAGCAGGTCAACCTGTTTTGTTGAAACTTTTGGAGAATCATCATCTGACAAAGAGTCTGGTTTTTCCCCTCTCTTGTTCATCTCAATAATCTCCATAGCTCTACGTCCGGAGATAGTTTCAAGATTTGCTGCAAGACGCTTGTCAGTAGAATACGTAACAAGCCCAGCCAAGATATCCATCTTAAACATGTAGTAATCACCGTCTATCGTCTGGAGCACCACCTCGCGACTTGGCAGTTTTCTACTTGCCTCAATATAGTTGTCCACCTCATAGTTCAGACAACACTTCAGCTTTGCACACATTCCAGCAAGCTTCTGAGGATTAAGAGATATATCCTGAAAGCGAGCAGCTCCTGTGCTTACCGACACGAAATTCTTCATCCATGTGGCACAGCACAGCTCCCTGCCACAAGGTCCCGTACCTCCAATACGACCTGCTTCCTGCCTTGCACCAATCTGTTTCATTTCGATACGCACATGGAAAGTATCCGCAAGCACTTTAATCAGTTGGCGGAAGTCCACTCTTTCATCTGCAATATAATAGAAAATCGCCTTGTTGCCATCACCCTGATATTCAACATCACCGATTTTCATCTGGAGGTTAAGGTCTTTGGCAATCTGGCGGCTCTGTATCATTGTGCCGTGTTCACGACTCTTTGCCTCTTTCATTTTATCTATATCCACAGGCTTTGCAATACGATAGATACGCTTAATGTCATCCATCGATTTCAGGTTGGCTTTCTTAATCTGCAGCTTTACGAGTTTTCCCGTCAGCGTCACCACTCCGATATCATGTCCAGGACTTGCTTCCACGGCAACGATATCACCTTTCTTAAGGTCAAGTCCGTTTACATTATGGTAGTAACCCTTCCTTGTATTCTTAAACTGAACTTCCACGAGATCAGTACTTTCTGCATTTCCCGGCACATCGGCAAGCCAGTCGTATGTATTAAGCTGGCGGTCCTGTCTACCACATCCTCTGCGGCATAGTCCTCTTGAACATCCATCGCCAGTTACATATTTCATATTTTCGAAATCCATATTATATTCTTTGTTTATTATGATAAAACTTGTATATATTGAGTCTGCATCTACTTTTGTATCAACAGAACGATTGTCTTGAGAGCAATATCAAAGAACACTATCTTGGCATTAGCATTCTGCCCTATATCCCGTATTCCACGATCAAATGTCTCTGTTAACTCAACCACATTGGCTTCGTTAATGAACCTTGCGAAGTTCTTTGAGAACTCCTCTTCCTCAATGGTCATATAGTTAAGATCCGGATTCTGGAAATTATACATGAAATTCTCCCTTATCAGATGAATGAAATAATAGAGCATTCGTTTCTGTTTCTCTCGTCCATAAGTAGCGACAGCATCACTCCATTTCTTCAAATCCTTTATCTTTCTCATATATGCCAAACGCATCAGCATGATAAACATATCAAGAAAGAGTCTGTTTTCATTTCCTGAATCAAGTTCATTCAACGCTGCGAGCCAATTACCATTGGCAACACGTGCTATACGGTGCGCCACTTCCTCCGCAATGAATCTCTTGTCGACAAGAGCCTTTTCCAGTGTAGGAGTGTCTATCTTCTTTATATCAAACCGTTGGGTCCTGCTTCGTATCGTTTCCAGCAGTCGCTCCGGCTCCTCACAAACCATTATAAACACCGTCTGTGAAGGCGGTTCCTCTATAAGTTTCAGCAAGCTGTTGGCACATTCCCCGTTCATTCTTTCAGGCAGCCATATTATACATACTTTATATCCGCCCTGACTCGACTTCATGCTCAACTTACGAATCAGGGAATCGCTCTCGCCTACTCCAATCTTCGCCTGTTGGTTTCCCGCATCCATTGCCGCCAGCCACTGGTCCATACTGAAATAAGGAGAATTCACAACCATCTGATTCCATTCCTTTGCAAAGTCATCGCTTTCCATCTTATGGTCAGTGCTTGTTCCTGCAGGTCTGATTACAGGATACGAGAACAGAAGATCCGGATGAGCCAATTTTGCAAGCATAGCCTCAGCATTGCGTTTCTTGTCGGCTGTAAGTTCCGGAAGAACCTTTACAGCCTCCGACTGCAACGGGTCACTGCCGTCTCTTTCTCCCAAGAGGAAAGAGGCGAAGGCTATGGCAAGTGCCATCTTGCCACATCCCATAGGTCCACAAAGCAACATAGCATGTGGCACACGCTGTTCTGCCACAAGTTTCATAAACTGCTGCTTTGCTTCTTCCTGTCCAATAACTTCGTTGAATCCCATTCCCGTATAGCTTATTGCCTATTTCTTCAATTTTGCAAACTTACTAAAAATTCTTGACTTATCTTTCTTCTTACTCAAAAAAAAAACATCCACATTAGGCTTTTATGGTGGATTTTTTATCAAAACAAGTGGAATATATACTATTCACGTAAAAAAGAGCTTCTTTTAGAAGCATGATTCAACAATAAGCAGTAACTTTGCTTTCAGAAAAAAAATAAATACTAACCTAATAAAACAAAACACTTGTAAATGGAACAAAATCAAAAAGGTAGCAAGTCCTACCTCATTTCAATTGTCATGGTTGCCGTATTGGGCGGATTGCTCTTCGGTTATGACACAGCTGTTATCTCTGGTGCGGAAAAGGGTGTACAGGCATTCTTCAAGAGTGCGACAGACTTCGAATACACCGACTTCATGCATGGCTTCACATCATCAAGCGCACTTATCGGATGTATCATAGGTTCTGCCCTCTCCGGTTTGTTCGCCAGCAAATTCGGTCGCAAGCGTTCCTTGATATTCGCGGGAATATGCTTCTTCCTCTCCGCATGGGGTTCCATGGAACCAGAGACCTACATCATGACTCAGGGCAAGGCCACCTGGTCTCTTCTTGTCGTATTCAACTTCTACCGCATTCTCGGAGGTATCGGAGTGGGTATGGCATCTGCCATCTGTCCGATGTATATCGGCGAGGTTGCCCCAAGCAACATCCGCGGCATGCTTGTAAGCTGGAACCAGTTTGCCATCATCTTCGGACAGCTTGTGGTATATTTCGTCAACTTCATCATCCTCGGTTCCCATGCCAACCCTCTCTATGACGCCGTAGGCAATATCGCCAACTGGGCAGACTGCCAATGGACGGTAGAGACAGGATGGAGATATATGTTCGGAAGCGAATGCGTACCGGCAGGATTGTTCACCATACTCATCTGCTTCGTACCTGAGACTCCCCGCTACCTTGTAATGATTGGTCAAGACGACAAAGCACGCCATATCCTTACACGTATCAATGGTTCACAGACTGCCAACGACATCATCAACGACATAAAGAACACCATTACGGTGAAGACCGAGAAACTGTTCTCATACGGCTTCATGTGTATCTTTGTAGGAGTAATGCTAAGTGTGTTCCAACAGGCGGTCGGCATCAACGCCGTACTCTATTATGCCCCACGCATCTTCCAGGATATGGGTATGGAGAACCCTATGGTACAGACTGTCATCATGGGTATCGTCAATATCTCATTCACCCTTGTTGCCGTGTTCACCGTTGAGAAGCTTGGCCGCAAGCCCCTTCTCATCTGGGGTTCTATCGGCATGGCGATAGGTGCTCTTGGCGTAGCCCTAACCTTCGGCAATCCTTCTCTCGGCACTATAACAATGCTCAGCATCATGGTATACAGCGCAAGCTTCATGTTCAGCTGGGGTCCTATCGCATGGGTTCTCATCGCGGAGCTGTTCCCAAACACCATCCGCGGTGCCGCTGTTGCCATAGCAGTAGCTTTCCAGTGGATATTCAACTTCATTGTCAGTTCCACCTTCGTGCCGCTGTTCAACATGCATCTCACCCCCGGTGATGACTTCGGCCACTGGTTTACCTACGGTCTGTATGGTGCCATCTGTATCATCGCCGCAGTATTCGTATGGAAGCTCGTTCCTGAAACAAAGGGCAAATCCCTTGAAGACATGAGCAAGTTATGGAGAAAACAATAAGTAAAGCATCCTGATATCAAACGAGGAGCAAGGTCCAAACAAAACCTTGCTCCTCGTTTTTTATTCAACAGATATTTTACCATAACAAAAAAGCCCAGCCTTATCGACTGAGCTTCTTGTTAAAAAGTAGCGGGACCCAGGATTGAACTGGGGACCTCATGATTATGAATCATGCGCTCTAACCAGCTGAGCTATCCCGCCATCATTTCTTTTTTGCGAGTGCAAAGGTAGTATAAAAAATTTAAATACCAAAAAAAAACGGAAGAAAATTTCAAATACCATCATTTTTTTGTATTTTTGTCGCTGAAACATAGTAGTGTTTCATATTACGAACATACTAATGCTTGAAAATAATGAATAAAGGCAAGAAGCAAATACTCCTTGAATTTGAGCTCAATGCCAATTCTCCAAGTATTATCTGGCCGCTTATAAGCGAAGCCACAGGCCTGGAGAGATGGATGGCTGACACCGTGGAGCGCAACGGCAACAAGCTGTTGTTTACATGGGGCACCTCATGGCAGAACAAAGATGAGCGGTCTGCTACCATCCTTGAAGAGGTGAAAGACAAACTGATAAAGTTCAGATGGGACGAAGACGAAGACCCGGAAGCATATTGCGAACTAAGAATAGAAATCGGAGAAATAACCAACGATTGCGTTCTCGTGGTTACCGACTTTGCCGAACCGGACGACGTTGACAGTCTTAAAGAACTTTGGGAAGACAACATGGAAATGCTACACCAGGCTTCAGGAGTATAGAAAGAAGGACTTAACTTAACGGGACTATAGCCCACACAAGCACCTCACCATTTTCAGACAACAACATTTATACAGGAAAATGGTGACGGATAATGGTCCCCCTATACCTTATTATATTAGTACCAACAAAAGCGAAGTTTCCTAATACTAAAAATAACACGGCCACATTAAACTTTTCCCATCCGTTCGTGTCATATATATAGAACGTTCGAATGAGGAGCTCCATATTAAAATTATGTTCACATAAATAAAATAAGGAGATACGATCATGAATGCTATAACATAAAGGAAACAAGCCACGCCCTACGGACTACGTAAGCCATAAGGTCGCGCTTCACTAAAGAGAAAATCAAGAGTGCCACATGAGCATCGACGACAAAGACATATACATGATGATGCGGAAGGACCAGGAAAAAGGCTTCCGCATGATAATGACAAAGTTTGGTGAGCCTATATATTGGCACATCCGCCGCCTTGTGGTTTTCCACGATGACGCTCAGGATGCGGAACAAAACACCTTCATAAAGGTATTCCGCTCATTCCACGACCTGCGAAATCCAGAAGCCCTGAGCGGATGGATATACAGGATTGCCACCCATGAGGCGATGAACCTGATAGCAAAGAACAAACAGCCGCAGGAACTCTTGCAGAGCATCGACAGCACTACGGCAAATGCCGCTGCCGACAGCTACATCGACTATTCCGATGTTGAAGCAGTACGTTTGCAGAAAGCTATACTCTCGCTACCGCCAAAGCAGCAGGTTGTCTTCAACCTCCGCTACTATGACGATATGGACTATTCGCACATTGCGGAGATAACAGAAACATCGCCCTCCACGGCAAAGGTGAATTACCACCTTGCCAAAGAGAAAGTGATAAAATACATGACCACTAACGATTAAAGAGATATGGAGAAAGATTTCAGACTTGAAAAGATTGGTAAAAGAATGCCTTACAGAATGCCCGAAGGCTTCATGGAAGAAATGAGGGCCAACGTCTTGCAGGGAATCCAGAGCGACAGTGTTCCTCAAAGAGCCAAAAGCCGCTTCGCCCTCGGTATCCTCTTCCGTTCTGCTGTTGCCGCCGCTGCTGCCGTCACTCTGTTCGTAATAAGCTTCAGCACCATGCAACCTAAAAAGGCTAACGGATATTCCGATGTGGAACAGGCTTTCGACAACCTCAGCTATGAAGACCAGAGCTTCATGCTGGAGACTTACAATGATGATGTATTCATGGCATCCGCAGATTATACAAATATGTAACCAAATAGAAAAAGGAGACAAGACAATGAAAAATTTTAAATCAGTAATAATAGTCACGGTAATGCTGCTCGTCTCGCTTTGCGCCAATGCACAAAACGGCGAGAAGCGGAAAGCATCAAGAGAACAGATGATTGAGGCACAGGCAAAGCACATAGCACAGGACCTTGCCCTCGACGACAAGACCTACAACAGATTTACCGAGACTTACATAAGGTACAAAAAGGAGATGTGGGCTATTGCACCCAAGCGCTGCAAGAAAGACCGCAAGTTGAGCGAAACGGAAGAAGAAGCCGCACAGCACATGCGCCAGCGCTTTGAACAGAGTCAGAAGATGCTTGACATCCGCGATAAATACTATAAGGAGTTCAGCAAGTTCATGACCCAGAAGCAGATTGAGCTGATGTACGACAAGGAAAGGAAAATAATGCAAAGGCTCAGCCAAAGGCACAAGAAGGGTCCTCACAGAAAAAGATAAACGGACATAGAAAACGACACAAGGCTTTACCGGACCTGATTATCACCCATCACAAGAATGAGACAGACAAGTTTTTGATAGTTATTATTATTTAGAATCAGTGGTACCCCGCATCTTCCTGTATTGGAAATGCGGGGCATTTGGTTTTTATAGATATTCTCTCTTTTCCTCATCCACCGTCGCCACGAGTTTCTCCCTCCAGTCGCCGTTAAGCTTCCAGCCAAGACTTTCAAGTTTTTCTGTAGAGAACACGGCATGGCTGATAGCGGTAAACGACTTCGATTCGCTATCTGTCGGATTCTCGAACACCACCTTTTTGCCATTGCTCTCAGCTATCGTTGCAGCAAGCTCGCGTATAGTGAAGGTGGATGTATGGTCTGCCACATTATACGCGTTGCCGTTCTCTCCTTTCAATAATATATACAACAGTCCCACGGCACAGTCTACCACATAACACCAGGAGCGCATCTGCAAGCCGTCGCTCTTCATCACGATATCCTCACCACGCAGCACGTTGCGTATAAACTGACAGAACACCCGGTTGTCGCTTTCCGTGAAATGAGGCCCGTAAGTATGGCACGGCCGGGCTATCACCACATCCGCCCCATATTCTTCAGAGTATGACACACACAGCGTTTCGGCAGCACGCTTTGACGAGGGATAACACGACCTTACCTTTGCACAGTCTACATATCCGCTGTCTGTCTCGCTGAACACTCTCTTGTCCTCACCATATATCTCGCCCGTAGAAACATACAGCATGCGGCGCATACCATGCGACAGTCCATATTCCATAAGATTTGAAACGCCATACACATTTGCCTTTATCACCTCTACAGGATTGTTCTTGAAAAACACCGGACTGGCATTGCTTGCCGCATGGACGACATAATGGAAAGGGATTTCCGACTGCAATGGCTCTGAGACATCATACTTGAAGAAATGGAATGTCTCCTCATCGGCAAATGCAGCAAAGCGTCGCCTTGCCCTCTGCTCGTTTCTGCCAGCGGCATATACATGGTAGGTATGCCGCCTGCCCATCAGTATCTCCACGAGGCATCCTCCGATAAGTCCGGTGGCACCGGTCACAAGAATGTTGCACCCCTCAAGTTTCTCCCACGGCAGAGCCGCCTGCCCTGCCCTGAGGATATCTTCTGAATATGTCGCCATATAAGTATTGTTCTATTTAAGCCATGTTTCTTTTTCTATATGCATCAGAGCCTTCAGTATCTCAAGGTCCTCAACTGTGGTCACCTTGATGTTCTTTTCCGACCCTGGCACGATATGCATCTCTCTGCCACCAAGCTCAGCCATCAGCGTGCAGGAGGCTACAGAATTGGTGATGCCCTTCTGCTTTGCCTCTTCGTGTGCCGCTATAAGATTGCGCAGGCGGAAGGTCTGAGGTGTTTGTGTCCTGATGAGCTTGTCTCTCGGAATACTGGTATTCGTGGAAAATCCGTCCTCGCTCTCCAGTATTGCCTCACGGCATTTAATGCCTGTTATGGCATAACCGTACTTCTTGCATATTGCTATATTTGAGGAAATGATGTCCTGCGAGAGCAACGGACGCACGGCATCATGCACCAACACGAGGTCTTCGTCGTCGATGCCTGCTTCCTTCAGTCCGTAGATTCCGTTGTGGATAGACTCCTGTCCGTTGTTTCCGCCGTTGAATATCCATTTCAGCTTGGTGACGGAAAACTGGTTGGCATACGACTGCAACACCGTCTGCCATCCGTCAAGACACACCACGGCGATGCCGTCTATGTCGGGATGACGCTGGAAGGCGAGCAGCGTGTGTATGATTATCGGACAGTTGTCCACGTGCATAAACTGTTTCGGTATGTCCTGTCCCATTCTGTTGCCAGAGCCTCCGGCTATTATAAGAGCGTAATTCATAGTTGTATCTTTGTTTTTTATTATTAGCTATTGAATAACGGCAGCCATCATATCCTGAAGTCCACCTTCTTCCTTATCTCCTCTCTCGTCTCCTTTTTATGTATGTTCAGGTATGCCCTGTTGTGCTTCTCTATGCGCTGCTCCACTGGCGGGAACTGCATATAGTCGTTGAAGAAATGCCTCAGATACTCATCATAGCACTCCGGAAGCAGCACAGTAGTATCTTCAAACGGAAACTCCTTCCCCTTGCCGAGCCACGACTTCGGGAACACCTCCCGATGACCATACGAACCTGTATACACCTGCACGTTCTTAGCCTTGTCGTAGTCATACAGATGGCTCAGCCTGTCCATCTGCCTTATCAGATGGCGGCGCAGGGCAGAGCGGCAGAAGAAAGCAAGGGTCTTTATGGCGAAGCGTCCCCACTCCTCCTTCTTCTTTAGCAGCGAGAGATACTCGCCAAAGGTATTATGTGTGGAAACGGCGTTCAGACGGTTGATAATCTTGGTATAACGGTCCTTCAGCCGCCTTGCCTTTGCCACATCGTCATCGGTGGCATCGAGAGGGAAGATATCCACATACAGACCGATGACACACGGTATCTGCCTGTCCTCTATGAGCGTTGTGTTCCGGTTCGATATCTTTGAGAAGTAGAGCGGATAGGTCTCATCGTCATACGGGGTGATGATTTCATATTTCCCGAAGTCCACAGTCTTGGCAATCTCCAGTAGACGGTCGTAGTCGGGACGCGGCATGATGACGTCAATATCATCATCCCACGGAATGATACCATGGTGGCGCACCGCTCCGATAGCCGTGCCCGCACAGCAATAATACGTCAGCCCATTATCCTTGCATATCTTCATGAATGCCTTCAATATGTCGAGTATCGTGGCATTCCATTCTTTCTTTATATCCTTTATATCCATCATTATTGCAATAATACAAAGACAAAGGTAGTGTAAATTATGGCTCATACAAAAAGAAACCATATTTTTATTTCGCCTCTTGCCATGATAATTGTAAATTTGCAGTGCATTTTAAGAAATACAAATGGAATCATTAAAGGAAAAGACGGCAAAAGGACTATTCTGGGGAGCCATGAACAGTGGCACCATGCAGATACTGAACCTAATCTTCGGCATCGTGCTTGCGAAGCAACTGACGCCGGGTGACTACGGCATAGTGGGCGTACTGACAATATTCTCGCTCATAGCCGGCAACCTGCAGAGCAGTGGTTTCACGCAGGGACTGACAAACATCAAACACCCGACCAGCAACGACTATAACGCCGTGTTCTGGTTCAACGTCATTGTCAGCGCCGTAATATACGTCATTCTCTTCTTCTGCGCACCTCTCATAGCATGGTATTTTCATTCGCCGGTGCTCACCACGCTGTCGCGCTTCGTATTTCTCGGCTTCTTCATCTCGGCATTCGGCATCGCCCACAACGCATACATGTTCAAGAACATAATGGCGAGGGAGCGCACCATAACGGGATTCGTATCTCTCGTACTGTCGGGTCTCTGCGGCATCACGCTGGCTTGCAACGGCATGGCTTACTGGAGCCTGGCATGGCAGTCGATACTCTTTGTATTGATACAGAACATCTGCCGCTATTATTATACCTACGACAAGTGGCACCCCTCGCTGCACATCGACTTCAGTCCTATCCGGAAGATGTTCTCCTTCAGCGTGAAGATTCTCATCACCTCTATCATAAACACCATCAACAGCAACGTGCTGACATTCATCATCGGACATAAGTTCCCGATGGCAGCGGTGGGAAACTTCACGCAAGCCAACAAATGGAACACGATGGCATACAGCACCATCTCGGGCACTATAGAGCAGGTGGCACAGCCCGTGCTGGCACAAATCACCGACGACAACGAGCGCGAGAAGCGCGTGTTCCGTAAGCTGATGCGCTTCACGGCGTTCTTCTCCTTCCCTGCCCTCTTCGGCTTATCGCTCGTATCGCAGGAGTTTATCCTTCTCACCATCGGCGAGAAATGGGCTGAGTGTATACCCATGCTTCAGGTGCTGTGTATCGGCGGTGCCTTCTTCGCCTTCAACACGATGTATCAGCAGCTGGCGATAAGCAGCGGACGGTCGGACATCTACATGTGGTGTAACATAGTGCAGATTATCCTGCAGATAGCTCTCATCCTCGTTTCGTGCAACTACGGCATCTTCACCATGGTCATCGCCTACACCGTGTTCAGCATCCTCTGGCTCGGAGTATGGCAGTGGCAGGCGCACCGCATCATTGGGCTTCGTCTGCGCGACGCTCTTTCCGACACGATGCCTTTCATGCTCTCTGCCGCAGCGGTCATGGTGGCAACGTATTTCATCACGCTGCCGATAAGGAATCTATGGTTGCTGTTTCCTCTCCGCATAATCATTGCCTCCGCATTATACTTTGCTATAATGAAGATTGCCAATGCTGAGATTCTGAATGAGTGCATCCGGTTTGTCAGAAAGAAATAACCACCCTCCGTATTCCTATGGGAATGGATGTCGGCTACGCTGTCATCAACGTTTGTTTGGATACTTCTAATGATTGATCTGGATACTTCTAATGATTGGTCTGGATACTTCTAACGCACGGTCAGGATACCCCAAACCGAGCGTTTCGATACTTCTTTTTTCTCAGAAATCATACTCTCTTACAGACAGCCCCAAATTGCAAGAAAAAGAAAGTTACGTAATTTCTCATAGAAAGTTACCGACTTTCTCATGGAAAGTTACGTAATTTCTCATCGTAAGTCACCGACTTTCTAAAATTGACGATATTTGGAACCGGCGGAATATGATAAAAATATAGTATGATTTCATACGGAAAATCCGTTTCCATCATACTATAAGACTATTGTCATTTATGTAATGATATTTCTTCTGTTTCCGTCTTCTTACTCCTTGCTCAAGCGCTGATAACGCTTCTGGCATACTGTTTTATAGTCGTAGCCGAAGCCGTGGCGACAGAGTTTCACGAAGTTATAGCGGAGGGTGAACCTTAGTTTTGCCCACCAAGTGGCTTTCCGGTCACTGCGATACAGGCACGGCTCCATGTTCACGCAATAAATGTCGGCAAGGGTGTCAAAGGCTGAAAAGCTCTTTGGCTTGCCTCGGAACAGCCATTCCTCGGCAAAGAAACGGTCGCCTGCCATACGGCTCTCATCGAAGTCCGGCAGTGTGCGCACATACTGTCCCCTTGCCCACCAGAAGTTTCCGGCATAAAGATAATACTGCATCGGTGGCGGTGGAAAGCGATAGCAGCCATAAACGTCGTAGCGCTCACCGCAAGTCGGCGTATGCTGCGGCCCGTCTGCCTCGGCAAGGGTGTCGCCCGACAACAGGTTTACGGCTACCTTCCACTTGTCAAAGAGGAAATATTCCATCATCTGCCGCCACGACTCTATGTTGCGTTTGAAGTTGTTGAACTTGCGGTCGGTGGTATTGAAGTTCTGATACGTTATGCCCTTCGTATGGAAATAATATACGAGGCAGTCTTCCTCCGTACATTTCCTGCGGATAAACTGCAGGGCCGGATATTCAAACTTTCGCGGATCACGGCTGTCGGAAATGATTTCCAGCTTCTCGTCGTCGCCAACAATACGCCTCAGTTCCTGTATGTCCTCGTCGTGGCGCGCTATGATGCTCACGCAGAATCGGGTTGTGGCAGCAAAGAGTCCGCTATCCTTCAGGTGGCGGATCTGCATCTCCACCATCCGTTGCCAGTCTTTATCGCAGAAGATATGATATACTCCATATACGGGAAGCGACGTTTCGGGTTGCTTGTCCCATGCCGAGAGGTCATACATACTTGTCGTATGAAACAGCGTATCTCTGAATTTATCTATTATCGTATACATTATTCAAGAAAAATAAATGGTGTTGTATAGATGGAGGACTTACTCCTGCCTATACACTTGTTCATAACCTTCCTGCATCTTTTCTACCGAGAAATGCTCCCTGACGAAGCGTCTTGCCGTCTGAGCAAGGGCTGTCCTGTCGGCATGGGGGATGACATTGCGGAAGATCTGCATATACTCCTTATGACTGTTGCCATGAGCCGTGAGCTGCCAGTCGGCAGGAACGGTCTCGTTAAGTCCTTTGCAGTCGCTGCAGACCACGGGGAGTCCGGCGAACGATGCCTCGACGGACATCAAAGGCAGACCCTCGAATTCCGACGGCATGAGCATATAGTCGAACGAAGCGAGATAACGGGAGATGCCGAATACGGGGTTGTGCAACGACACATTGGGGAGCGTGCCGAGCTGCGCATCCACAAGATTCTGCAGCTTTCCGCCTCCCACGACATGGAAATGATACTCCGGCATATCCTGCAGCTGTCGTATTATATATATAAGGTGGGAAATTCCTTTCTGCTCGTCATAGCGACCGGCAAAGAGTATGTTCGTCTTGCCGTCTACGAGGAAGGGACATCTCTCCTGCCGCACCTCGGGTACTCCATTGTATATAATAGGTGGCACGCTGCCATACTCCCGGGTGTAACAGTCGAGAACGGATTGCGATATGGCGATATTGGCATTGTTACGCTGATAGAAGCGTTCCACTTTCATGCCAAAGCGCTTCAGTCCGGTCCACAGACATGTGTTATGGATGGTTCTCACTATGCGGCAGCGCTTCTGCAACCACGGGAAGACTCTGAAGAAAGCCCACAGACACATATCAGGGGTCTCCGTGTGGGCATGTATCACATCCGGGCGATAGCGCAACCATATATAAAGGAAGCGCAACGGGAAGAGCACGGCTGCTATCCTCTCTGCCATGAAATGATAATGGAAACCTGGCATCCATGAGCGGTGGCAATGTACTCCCGCACTGCGCAATTCGGCAAGGAAGCCATCGGTGAAATCAGAACTGCCTCTGAGGATTTCCACTATATGATATTCAAAATCCTTGTTTTCCGACTTCGCTATATTGGCTGCCACCCGCTCCGCACCGCCAAGGTCGAAATGGGAAATAAGATGAAAGACGCGCTTCTTCATCGCTCATACTTCTTTAACACCTGCGCCACTTCCGCAGCGCAACGGCGGTCGTTATACATCTGTTCTGCAAGCTGACGGGCACGTTGTCCCATCTTCCGAGCCTCATCGGGATGCTCCTGCACATAACGGATGGCTCTTATCCAGCCCTCCTTGTCGTAGTACGGCACGGAGATGCCGCATTTCTCTTTGTCAAAGTCTACCGGTATCTGCGGATTGCGACTGCATATTATAGGCAGTCCGAAGGCAAGGGCCTCCACGACGGTGGTCAGCCCTACGGTATATTTTGTCTCAAGACAGCAGATTACTACACATGCTGAATGATAAACCGTGGCACTGAGATTAGCCTGCTGATAACCGGACATGAAATGAACGTTCACATTATCGCGGACTTCCATATTGCGGAACATCTGCTCATAGTCTATACCGCAGTTGTTCTTATTAAGGTATATATCAAGCCGGGCATCCGTCTCGTTGAATGCCGCCACGAGGGTTTTCATGTCTCTCCTCTCCCTGCCTGTAGATATAAAACCGACATGCTGGTCTGCGGGATATTCTTTCATGATACGGTCGTAGTAGTCCATGTCGGCTCCCCAATGCCCTACATGCATCCTCTCCTGCCGTGCCTTCTTCGTCTTCAAGGAGTCATCATACAGCTTCTGGGAGAAGAAGAACATATCGTCGATACCACGATAGAACAGTCTGCCGAGCCATTCACGCCACTTCTTCTTTGGTGTTATTATAGGTTGGTGGTGCCAGATGACAACAGGCTTGCGAAACAGTCCTAAGGCTCGCAGGAATATCACCAGCTCCAGAAACTTATAGTGGGTGGCATAAACGGCGTCAATCTTGCCATAGTTCTTCAATATCTGCCACAACACATATACTGCCGCCCTCAGTCTGCCGCTGAAGTCACGGTGCTTATGCATTATCATGTCGATGCCATGCTCCCGCAGATGGGTGGCACCATACAGAAAATGTCCGGGAAACTGTCCCTTTTCCCATTCTCCATATATATATTGGGTATCTTCGGTATGATAAAAATATATTCTCATAACTGCAAATATACGGCTTTTTTCCTTACCGACATCCATAACAACAGAAAAAAACAACTAATTCATCAACAAGGAAGCCTGTCGCTCGACAGGCTTCCCACAAGATATATAAAGTTTTAGTTTTTGATTATATTGAAGTTCTGTGTGGTAAATAATAGTTTTTATTCGTGGGCAAAAATACGCCTTTATATTGGCTTCTACTTTAAAAAAGAGAAAAAGTTTGCAACATAATTACTTGTAAAAAACAATAATAATTTTACAAATCGGTCAATTTTTCAAATGAAATGACTACATTTGCGTTACCTAAGCGTCAATAAAACAAAATCCATGGATTTGGATATCACGTAAACTACATTTAACCTATATGCTTGAAAAGTATTTTGCCGAACTAATACAATGCGCAGGAACCGTATATCTTGCGATTTCGATATTCATCGCACTTATAAAAGCTCCGTCTGACGAGACATATAAACCATACAGAACTGCTAAAGGGCTTCTGGCTGCAGCATTTGCAGCAATGGCTCTGAATCTGTTTGCATGGTGCATTCTTACAAACAACGACTGGACACAATTCAATTACTATATCGCAAGCACAGACATTATTCTGTTCTATCTGGAAGATGTGTTGCTGTGTTATGCCTTCTGTACGTTGCTCAACAGAAAATACATAACAAAGCGACGACTGGCTATTGATACCTCTCTATGGACAGTAACGACTGTCATAGCTTTTGCTGCCACACTCGACAGTATGACTGAATACCGGAACATCTTGACTCTGGTATCATTGGCTCTTCTCATAGCGTATATAGTAAGGTTCATATACAGCTTCTACATACAGTACTTCCGCAATAAGAATGTGCTCGAGAATTATTTTACCGACGACATGTTGCATTTCGCAAAATGGATTAAAAGAAGTGTGTGCCTGCTGTGCCTGTCGTGGTGCATTGCCATCACGACAATGTTTGGGAATATATACTTTAACTGGCTTTACCAGTTTTACGTAATATCACTGAACATATATATTGCGGTAAGCTTCATAAACTTCTCAAGACCTTACGCCAAACTGTCTACTGCCGACACCGAGTCTGAAACGACCAACATGAGTATGATGGATTGGGAGAAAAAGTCTGACGACACGTCAAAGCCTTTAGGAAAGAAGCTTGAAGCATGGATAGGAACGAAAGCTTATCTCTCACAACAGTTCACGATAGAAGACATCGCGACAATTCTTGGTACGAACAAGAACTATCTGTCGTATTATATTAATGAGAAATATGGGGTAAACTTCAGTGTCTGGATTTGTAAGTTGCGCCTTGCTGAAGCAAAAAAGCAAATGCAGGACTTACCGAACAAGAAACTTGAGGATATCGCATTTAGCGTAGGATTTTCTTCTGCCTCCTACTTCTCCAAGGTGTTTTCTCTTCATGAAGGTATATCACCGGCAAGATGGAGACAGAAGAAAATTAAAGACGAGTAGATTTTTTTGCAAGTTGACGAGTAGACAAGTTGCAAGACTAATCTACTCGTCTATTTGTTTTTTGTCACATCACTTCCTTTCCTGAAAGGATTACCTTCCTGACTACAGGAGTGGTGTATGCATAAGGGATATAGCTTATTGATGGTATAGGGTCGGTGATAAAGACGTTTGCCACCTTTCCTACCGCAATACTGCCATAGTCTTTACTCTCGCCCATTGCACAAGCTGAGTTTATCGTTGCAGCATTAAGAGCCTCTGCAGGCAACAGACGAAGCTTTATACATGCCAATGACACAATAAACTTCATGTCGCCTGACGGGGTGGAACCTGGATTATAATCACTTGCCACGGCAACAGCAAGGCCGGCATCTACCATCTGACGCACCTTTCCATAAGGAAGGTTCAAGAAGAATGATGTGCCTGGCAATACGGTTGGCATGGTTGAAGTGCCACGCAACAGCTCTATCTCCTCTACCGTCATGCTTTCAAGATGGTCTACCGACAAGGCTCCATGCTTTACACCAACCTCTACTCCACCCGACGATGCAAGCTCGTCAGCATGAATCTTTGGCATCATACCCCATTTGCTTGCTGCCTCAAGAATACGGGCTGTCTCTTCTGGAGTGAAGAAACCTTCGTCGCAGAACACATCTACATAATCTGCCAGATGCTCTTTTCCTACTTCCGGAATCATCTCGTTAACCACAAGATCTACGTAGTCCGGTTGTGAATATCCTCTGCCTACAGCATGTGCACCAAGGAAAGTAGACTTGACCTTCAGAGGTGTTGTTTCCTTGATTCTCCTTATTACGCGAAGCATCTTCAACTCATCCTCTGTATTAAGACCGTAGCCGCTCTTTATCTCAACACATCCTGTTCCCTTTCTTATTATCTCATCCACACGGCGCATGGCACTGCTATAAAGCTCATCCTCTGAAAGGGTATGAAGCAAATCGGCAGAGTTCAATATACCACCGCCGCGCTTGGCTATTTCTGCATAACTGAGTCCACAAATCTTATCTACGAACTCTCCTTCACGGCTTCCGGCAAATACGATATGTGTATGTGGGTCGCACCATGATGGCAATACGGCTCCTCCACCGGCATCTATCGTCTTGTCGGAAGGAATACCCTCCGATGGCATCTCCGACATCTTTCCCCAGTCCTTGAAACGAGAGTCTTCTATCAGAAGCCATGCGTTTTCAATTGTTGAAAACTGCTTCATCTCGCTACCGCAAAGACGCAACTTCTGTTCTTTATCTAATCCTGCAAGGATTCCTATGTTTGTTATCAGCAATCTCATAAGTAATCATTTATAAAAACTGTAAAACGGCTCATACAGCTCGGACAGCCATGACATTTCTCCATATGCGATATAGAGAGGCATGAGTTGTCCGCGGTGTCTGAGCCGTCGTAATAATTTAAGCTATAAATAATTTATAGCGTTCTACCCTATTCGTTGTTTCTCAAGAATTCTATAGAATGCTGTATATGAGGATACATAACCTCATCGTTCACAATAAACGGAACAACCTTTCTATATTTCTCAAAGATAGCCTCAACAGCAGGCGATGACTTCAACGGTCTGCGGAACTCAAGTGCCTGGGCTGCGTTGAAGATCTCTATTGCAAGCACACGCTCCACGTTCAATACTATCTTATACAACTTAATAGCTGCATTTGCACCCATGCTGACATGGTCTTCCTGACCCTGAGATGAAGGGATGCTGTCTACTGAAGATGGTGTTGCAAGGCTCTTGTTCAAACTTACCACTGAGGCTGCTGTATACTGTGCAATCATGAAACCGCTGTTCAAGCCTGGCTTAGCAACGAGGAAGCTTGGCAAGCCACGGGTTCCAGATACGAGTTTATAGATACGACGCTCCGAGATATTGGCAAGCTCGCTCAGCCCGATAGCCAGGAAGTCCATTGGCTGCGCAATAGGCTCACCATGGAAGTTTCCGGCAGAGATAATCAAATCCTCATCCGGACATACTGTCGGGTTGTCGGTAGCGGAGTTGATTTCTGTGTCAATAACCGACTTTACGTATGCTATAGTATCCTTTGTTGTTCCGTGTACCTGTGGTATGCAACGGAATGAATATGGATCCTGCACATAATCCTTTGGCTTATCAGCAATCTCACTGCCCTGAAGCAACTCAAGCATGTGAGCTGCTGTATCGAGCTGTCCCTTGTGAGGACGAACCACATGTACAGCCTTTGTGAATGGTGAAAGCAATCCGTAGTAAGCATCCAGCGACATAGCGGCAATCTTATCAGCCCAATCGCTGAGCTTCTGTGCGTTAAGCAATGACCAAACGGCAAAAGCACTCATGTTCTGCGTACCGTTCAACAGTGCGAGTCCTTCCTTTGAAGCTAACTGTATTGGCTCCCAGCCATGAATCTTCAGAACCTCGGCTCCGCTCATCACTTTGCCTTTGTATTCTACTTCGCCCAATCCTACAAGCGGCAAGCTCATGTGAGCCAGCGGCACAAGGTCGCCAGATGCTCCGAGTGAGCCTTGCATATATACGATAGGATATACGTCATTGTTGAAGAAATCCACCAGACGCTGCACGGTGTCGAGCTTACTGCCTGAGTAGCCATAGCTGAGTGACTGTATTTTGAGAAGCATCATCATCTTAACGATATCGTTAGGCACACGGTCGCCCACGCCACAGGCATGCGACATCATAAGATTAATCTGAAGCTGGGCAAGCTTGTCGGCATCTACCGACACGTTGCACAATGAACCGAAACCGGTAGTCACGCCATATACCGGCTTTGTGGTCTCGGCAATCTTCTTGTCAAGGTATTCGCGGCAACGTATGATGCGGTTCTTTGCATCATCGCTCAACTCCAGTTTATAACCATTATAAACGATCTCACCTATACGCTCGATGGTAAGATGCTCTGCTGAAATCTTGTGTATCATAGAATGTGATTATCTTTAGAATTTATTTATTAGTTCATCGTCAACGATATTTGGCATCGTCACTTTAAATCCAGGAGTGCGCAACATCTCTCTTTCAATGCTGCTCATAGAGCCGCCATTGCGCGCCCAGCTACGGCGTGCTATACCGTTGTTCACATCCCAGAATAGCATTTCACGGATATGACGTGCTGAATCATCATCACCGTTGATGACCATACCGAAGCCTCCATTGATAACTTCTCCCCAGCCTACGCCACCACCATTGTGGATTGATACCCAAGTGGCACCACGGAAAGAGTCGCCGATGACATTCTGCACTGCCATGTCGGCACAGAACTGCGAACCGTCATATATATTGCTTGTCTCACGGAAAGGAGAGTCTGTACCTGACACGTCGTGGTGGTCTCTGCCCAGTACTACAGGCTTGCTTATCTCTCCTCGCTTTATTGCTTCGTTGAAGGCAAGGGCAATCTTTGTTCTTCCCTCGCAGTCGGCATAGAGGATACGTGCCTGGGAACCGACAACGAGATGGTTTCTGCCAGCCTCGCGAATCCAATGGATATTGTCTGCCATCTGTCCCTGGATGTCTTCTGGTGCCGTAGCTTTTATCTCTTCCATAACCTCTGCTGCTATGCGGTCGGTCACTTCAAGATCCTTAGGGTCACCTGATGTACATACCCAACGGAACGGACCGAAGCCATAGTCGAAGAACATCGGTCCCATGATGTCCTGAACGTATGACGGATAACGGAACTTGCCGTCTGCCAGTACGATATCTGCTCCGGCACGCTTTGACTGCAGGAGGAAGGCATTACCGTAGTCAAAGAAATACATTCCCTTCTCTGTAAGACGGTTTATCGCTGCCACCTGACGACGCAAAGACGCCTGTACGAGTTCACGGAACTTCTCTGGCTCGTCTGCCATCAAGCGTTTCGACTCTTCGAGAGATACACCTACTGGATAGTAACCGCCTGCCCATGGGTTATGCAATGAGGTCTGGTCACTTCCGAGGTCAACATGGATGTTCTCATCCGCAAGACGCTCCCACAGGTCAACGACGTTGCCTACGTATGCCATGCTCACCGTACGCTTGTCTGCAACAGCCTTACGGATTGCCGGGATAAGCTCATCGAGATTATAATGTAGCTCGTCTACCCAACCCTGGTCATGACGCTTCTCTGCTGCAAGTGGATTGATTTCTGCTACCACACTTACTACGCCGGCGATGTTTCCTGCCTTTGGCTGTGCACCTGACATACCGCCAAGACCGGAAGATACGAACAGCATTCCATGGATATCATTAGGTTCTCCGTCTTTCTTCATCTGCTTGCGGGCAGCGTTGAGCACCGTGATGGTTGTGCCGTGAACGATGCCCTGCGGACCGATATACATATAAGAACCGGCTGTCATCTGTCCATACTGACTTACGCCGAGGGCATTCATGCGCTCCCAGTCGTCTGGCTTCGAATAGTTAGGAATAACCATACCGTTTGTAACAACCACTCTTGGTGCATTCTTGTGTGAAGGGAACAAGCCCATCGGATGACCGGAATACATCACGAGGGTCTGTTCATCTGTCATCTCGCTAAGATATTTCATGGCAAGACGATATTGTGCCCAGTTCTGGAAGATGGCACCATTGCCACCATATATTATAAGCTCGTGAGGATGCTGAGCCACGGCTGGGTCCAGATTGTTCTGAATCATCAGCATGATGGCTGCCGCCTGCTCCGACTTATGTGGATAGTCGCTGATAGGACGGGCATGCATCTCGTAGCGAGGACGGTAGCGGTACATATAGATACGTCCGTACTCATGTAGCTCTTCCATAAACTCCGGTGCAAGCTGCTCATGCAGATGCTTTGGGAAATAGCGCAGCGCATTGCGCAAAGCAAGACGCTTCTCCTCCGGTGTAAGGATATCCTTGCGCTTTGGGGCATGGTTTATATCCTTGTCATAAGGCATCGCCTCCGGCAGTGTGTCGGGGATTCCGAGTCTTATCTCTTCTTGAAACTGTTCTTTTGTCATAGTATTCATTTTATTATTTATCTTTTTCAACAGCCGATTAGCCATTATTTATCACCTTATCGACAGCCGCTGTTATCTCCTTCTCTTCAGCATTAGCCTTTTCTATAAGCTTGTCTGCCTCTGCGATAAGGGCGTCTGCCTTGGTGCGGTCTTTCAGTGAAGCGGCATTGATCTTGACATTCATTCCTGCACCAAGCACTGCCGCACGTGCTGCGAGAGCACCTACTCCGGCATCTGACACACTGTTAGGATTACCTTCCGCTACCATCTGACGGCAAAGCTCAAACACTCTCGATGAAGCCTTCATTGTCTCCAGAGGTACTTCCGTTGCAAACAGCGTTGCCTGCTGTATTGCCTCTGAACGCAAAGCCTTCTCCTCGTCTGTCTTCTTTGGCATGCCGAATGCTGCCATGATACGGTTGAACGCCTCTGTATCCTCGTCAACGAGATGCAGCAGTTCTTCCTGAATTTCCATTCCACGCTCTGCCCATTTTGCGAACTCATCCCAACGGTCGTCCCAACCAGGCTTATGACTTGACAAGTTTGCCACCATAGTACCAAGCGATGCTCCCAAGGCTCCCATATATGCAGATACCGAACCTCCACCAGGTGCCGGACTCTCACGTGCTGTCTCATCAGCGAAACCTTTTACTGTAAGGTCTACAAGCTTGTTCTGCTTCTTGTCTGCCTCAAGCAGATATTCTACTACTTTCTCTTCTGGCTTGAAAGGACGCAGGTCTTCGAGTCCCATAGACTTGATGGCGATCTTCAGAATGTCTTCTTTTGGTATACCTGCTGAGCGATGCTGCTTCTCAAGGAAATACTTACCAGCCTCAAGGAGTGTGCGCTCTGGGATAAGTCCTACGATTTCAGTACCTGTAACACGCAATCCTCTGTTCTGAGCACAACGGCACACCTCGTCAAAAGCCTTATGCAGAGGAGTCACATTGATATTCGTGATGTTCATCGACACCTGTGCGATGCCGTATTCATCGATAAACCAGCCGATGGCTTTTGTTCCCTTCAGAGTACCGGGCTGCATAACGACCTTACCGTTCTCATCCAGTTTCTTCTTTCCTGTAATAGGATTCCCCTCACGTACCGGTCTGCCCTTCTCCCTGACATCAAATGCGATGGCATTGGCACGACGTGTGGAAGTACTGTTCAGGTTATAGTTCACTGCAATAAGGAAGTCGCGTGCACCGACAGCAGTACAACCGGTACGTGCCACCTGCTCGTCAAAAGGACGTGCTCCGAAATCAGGAGCCTCTTTCTCGTCGTTCATCCTTTCTGCAAGTCCTTCATACTCTCCCTTTCTGCATATTGCAAGATTCTTTCTTTCAGGCTTCAAAGCTGCTGCCTCATAGCAATAACATGGAACTGAGAGTTCGTCGGCAATGCGCTTTGCAAGCTTTCGTGCAATCTCAGCACACTCTTCAAGTGTTATTCCGCTTACCGGCACGATAGGAAGCACGTCGGTAGCTCCCATTCGTGGATGCGCTCCATGATGGTGGCGCATGTCTATAAGCTCGGCAGCCTTTGCCACTGCCTTGAATGCTGCTTCAACGACATTCTCTGGTTCACCCACGAAAGTCACCACTGTACGGTTGGTAGCTTCACCCGGGTCAACATCGAGCAATTTAACACCTTCTACACTCTCTATCTGGTTAGTAATCTGTTTGATTACTTCCAGGTCGCGTCCTTCACTAAAGTTAGGTACGCACTCAACAATTTGCTTAGACTTAGCCATGTTTTTCTAATCGCTAAATTTATAGTATTTATTTAAGACTTTGTTACTTTCTGGCAAAAGTAGACAAAATTGAAATATTATGCAAGTAAATCGAAAGATTGTTGAGTTCAAAGAATAAATAAAACCTAAAAAACACCGCAATCTCAGTCTCCAACGAGACGTTAGAACACAAATCAGAAGTCTGTTGACGAAGAGACAAGTTGTCAACTTACAAAACCGAACTCATCATCTACTTGCAAGACTTGAACCGAAATGAGTCACCGTTCTGAACCTCTACATAAGAACTAAAATACTTCACTCTCAATTAAATCCTTTACTGAATAACTTTACAATGCAGGAAAAGTGTTACTGAAACGCTTTACATTGACGTTTTCAGGTGCAATTTTACATATAAAAGACTTGTCTTATAACGCTGTAAAGAAACTAATTATTTTTGCCGAGATGCAAGAAAAACAAGCAAATGTTTTCTATTTTCAACGTAAAAATATGAGATAATTAGGCTGAAATATAATTTTAATGGAGCGAAACATCGTTTTTTTCATAATTATTATACAAAAATCATTCATTTTTAACGATAAATTAAACGCTTCGTTTACACATCATGACAGATAGATGACAGATATTGTAAATATTTATAAATCCGTCAACATGTTATTTTGTTTATTATCAGAGCGTTACATAATAAAATGACAGAATGACAGAAAAAAAACAAAAATATTTTTCATATGAAGATTATTCATAGAATTAATCTCTCACAGATTACGTAGACAAACACAGATGGTTTTCTCTGAGGATATGGAGATAAGTATTATGCAATTTGTGATACCAACTTTTTATAAACTATTTTGTCCATGGTTTTCATACCATAAGTCCAGGGGTTCCATACCGTAAGTCCATGGTTTTCATGTCGTAAGTCCATGGGTTCCATACCGTAAGTCCATGGTTTTCATGCCGTAAGTCTATGGTTTTCATACCGTAAGTCAATGGGGGGGGCATAAATTCCGCTTTGGGGGCATATTGCTTCTTTACAACAAGCCACAAGCATTGCAGGGATATTGCATCGAAGACACAAAGCTGCTGTCACTATTCTAAAGACAAACAACTTCCTTCAGCCTTCTGTTATTACCCACTACTAATGGCATGGGGAGGAGGCGTATTCACGCTACACCTAATATTATATAAGACACTCGGTAATCCCGAACTGGGGTAAAATATTATATGATTTCTTGTGTATTCATTAATATTTGCATATTTTTCACATATCTCAACAAAATACAGAGTACATTCCGGACATTTTTTCTTCTTTTTTAGAAAAGGAAACATTTCAAAATTACTAACCTATATAAAACTTAGAAAAACTATGCAAACAATTCCACTGTTAAACAGAGCATCGCTTACGGCATCAGCTCTGATGCTAAGCATTGCAAGTTTTGCCCAGTCTATTACGACAAGCGGCGTGGTGAAAGACGCATCCGGCGACCCGCTTATCGGTGTCAACGTGTATGTAAAAGGCTCTAAGCAGATGGCTGTTACCGATCTTGACGGTAAGTTCACTCTGTCGAATGTGCCTACGGGAAGCACTATCCAGTTCTCATACATCGGTTATGAAAAGAAGGAACAGAAGGCTTCTTCCACAATGAACATCATAATGCAAGAGTCGGACAAGACCCTGAACGAAGTGGTCGTAATCGGCTACGGCACGGTGAAGAAGCGCGACCTCACGGGTTCAGTGGCATCTGTAAACAAGGATGCGCTGACTGCCAATCCGGTTTCAAACGTGGCTGAAGCCCTTCAGGGAAAGCTTGCCGGAGTGTCTGTTTCATCACAGGACGGACGACCGGGAGCCGACGTTTCTATAAGAGTGCGCGGAGGCGGCTCTATCTCACAGAGCAACGAACCGCTCTACGTCGTTGACGGATTCCCCGTTTCTACCATCAGCGACATACCTGCTGACCAGATAGTATCTATAGATGTGCTGAAAGACGCATCGTCAACAGCCATCTACGGTGCACGTGGTGCCAACGGCGTTATCCTCGTCACAACGAAGGCTGCGGAGAGCGGAAAGATTTCTGTAAGCTACAACGGATACTACCAGGCAAAATGGGCTGCCAAGCAGTTCAAGACGCTTAACGCACAGGAATACGTAAAGAGCGTTTGGGCTTATGCCGCAACGCCAGGCACAGGAGGCAGCGCCGACGATATAGCCAAATACTTCGGACTTGGCGCCAAATACGGCAACCACTATGACGAATATGCCAAGATGTCGGCACACGACTATACCGACGACCTGCTGCGCACGGCATCATCGTGGAACCAGAACCTGAGTCTGTCGGGCGGTAACGACAAGTCTAAGTTCACGCTCGCCGTAAACTATTCCAAGGACGACGGTATCAAGATAAACTCCGACTTCGAGCGTCTGGGACTGAACTTCAAGTTTAACCAGAAGCTGGCAAAGGGGCTCGACATGTTCCTCGACCTGCGCTACTCAAACATGGAGATAAACGGAGCTGACGCTTGGGCTACATCAAAGGGTTCACTGCTTTCTTCAGCCTATACCTACCGCCCTATCGACACTCCTCTCGGCACCGACGACTACACTCTGTTCGGTATGGGCTCCGCCAACATCGACCCATCGCAAGACCCGGCAGCCGTGACCAAGAACCTTTACAATAATATGAATCTTCAGCGTATGCGTGCCAACCTGGCGTTGCAGTGGGAGATGATAAAGGGACTGACTCTGCGTACAGAGTTCGGCTACGGACAGAAGTGGGACGACAACAAATACTATGACGACGGTTCCATTACCAGCAGCTATACAAAGGGCTACAAATATGCTACGTGGAACAAGACGGAGCAGAAGAACTGGCGCTCTGTCACTACTCTGAACTGGCAGGTGCAGGGCTTGGGCGAGGCTCACAGACTATCATTCCTCGTAGGAAACGAGGAACTCTACAAGAAGTCTGACGTGATAAAGCTCAGCGGTGCAGGCTATCCTATGGGAGAGGCATGGAACCGCGACCGCGTATTCGGCATGATGAACATGGGCGACGCTACCAAATATCCGAGCGAGAACTTCTATCTGCCACAGATGGGCGTTGCTGAGACAACGGCTTCCTTCTTCGGCAGAGTAAACTATACTCTTCTCGACAAGTATCTGTTCACTGCAACGATGCGTGCCGACGGCTCTTCAAAGTTTGGTCCGAACAACCACTGGGGCTACTTCCCTGCAGCAGCATTCGCATGGCGCATAACAGACGAGCCGTTCATGAAGGGCGCTACAGACTGGTTGACAAACTTGAAGTTCCGTCTTTCATACGGTACATCAGGTGCCGACAACATCAGCTCAAGCCTCTGGCACGAAACATGGAGGTCGTCTAACGGTGTATGGAACGGTGAACCAGTACAGTACTACAAGCCAAGCGGACTGAAAGAGAACCCTGACCTAAAATGGGAAACGACGATATCAAGAAACGTAGGATTCGACTTCGGATTCCTTAACCGCATCAATGGAACATTGGATTTCTACTGGAACACTACCAAAGACCTGCTGATGAGACAGGAGATTGACTCTTCTACAGGCTACAGCTACCAGTACAAAAATATCGGACAGACATCAAACAAGGGTATCGAGCTGGCTCTCAACGCAAGCATAGTACGCTCAAAGGACTTCAATCTGAACATGAACCTGACATACAACATGAACTTCAACAAGATTGACAAGCTGCAGAACGGCAAGACTCTCTATGGTTCCGGTTGGGCAAGCGCATCGCTCATGCCTGGAAACGACTACATCCTGAGAGAGGGCGCACCGGTGGGAGTTATTCGCGGATACAAGAGCGACGGCTTCTATACCGTTGACGACTTCAACTATGTCAATGGAGTATATACGCTGAAGGAAGGTGTGCCTGACATACAGAGCAACGTATTCACCAACTATCCGAAACCTGCCGAGATACAGGTTCCTGCCGGACAGAGCGCATTCCCAGGAGCTTTGAAAATCAAAGACACTCATAAGGACGGCATCATCAACGAGGAAGACGTAGTAGAGCTTGGAAACGTGATGGCACACCATACCGGTGGCTTCGGATTCTCGGGCAACTACAAGAACTTTGACTTTTCCGCAAACTTCACTTACCAGATTGGCGGCAAGGTATATAACGCTTCTGCAATGTGTGAATATACCGGTGGTAAAGAGCCAGGCATCGGAAAGAACAAGCGCGACTTTATACGCGACTGCTTCCAGCTGTATGACGTGCGCAACGGAGAACTCGTTGTTGTTACCGACCCAACAGAGCTTGCTGCACTGAACAGGAACGCAACACGACCAGTGCCTTACTATGAGGCTAACACCGTGCTCTCAGACTTCATCGAAGATGCTTCGTTCCTGCGCCTGAGCAACCTCACTATCGGATATTCATTCCCTAAGACACTGTTGAAGAAGGCTTACATACAGTCGGCAAGAGTATACGTCACCGGCGGTAACCTCTTCTGCATAACCGGCTATTCGGGTCTTGACCCAGAAGTAAGCACCAACGGCGCTGCCGGCAACAGCGGTTATCCTACTCCAGGACTTGACTACGGTTCTTATCCGCGCTCACGCACTTTCACTGTAGGTCTTAACCTCACGTTCTAACAACTAACCTATTAAAATAATAAGGATATAACTATGAAGAAGATTATATATTCAATGATACTCTCAGCAATGGTTGCTGGAGTCACCACCTCTTGTTCTGACTTCCTCGACCAAAGTTCAGACTCTGAGGCAGGCACAGATTTTGTATTCTCTGATCCTACCACAGCACGTGCCGCCCTTATGAACGGATATGAGCAGTGGAGGTCATGCGGCGTGGCTTTCGGCACCGGAAGCTTCTACCACTACGTTGTGTCAAGCTCTGACATTGAGACTCAGGGCGAATCATACAGCGCACAACCTTGGCGCTGGGTGCCGTCATATTTCTATGGATATACGAACGGTAACCTGAGCAAACAAGGGCCCGGCACCTACGGACTATATGAAAACGGCATGATGAGCAGCACATGGACAGGTCTGTTCAACGTCATCGGCATCGCGAACTCTCTCATCGAGCAGTTTGAAAGCTCATCAAGCTATGAGGCAATGATAAGCCAGGGCACTCCGTCAACGCTGAGCGAAATTTACGGAGAGGCAATAGCTCTGCGCGCTTCATGCTATTATGAGCTGATGAGACAGTATGGCGATGTGCCGCTACAGACAAAAGCAGGAGTGGAACCAGAGAGGCTATCGCCTCGCGACTCTATAGCAGACTTCGTGTTGAAAGACCTTGAAAAGGTCATTCCTCTCATGTACCGTTCGGGAGAAACAACGGAAATCAACAAGACTTACATGACACGCACCTATGCCGAAGGACTGTTAGGAAGAATCTGTCTGTGGGAAGCTGGATACCAGACACGCAGACTGGACCTCGGAGGAGAAGCGTTCTATAAGGGACTGGATGGACAGCAGGTCAGCTTCGATAAGGTTTCCTCTAACAACCTCTGCTTCTACGGCAGACGCACAGACTGGAAGAAATACTACGAACTGGCAGAGAAATATCTCGGAGAAGCTATCAGCAACCACGGAAACATAATACTGCAGACCACCGACCCACGTGATCCTTCACGTTTCGGCAACCCATACCAGTATGTCTTCCAGCAGATGAACGACCTGCAGATATGCAACGAGAGCGTATATGAGATACCGGAGACACAGACTCAAGGCTCTCCACGCCCTTATGCCTTCGGCCGTCCGTCAAACGGCGGTAGCAGCAACTTCTATCCTTGCAAAACATACGGACAGGCACGTATGCACCCTCTGTATTACTACAGCTACTTTGATCCGAACGACATGCGTCGCGACGTGACATGTACCGTAACCGGTTCCGACGGTCATGGTGCAGAGGCAATACTCTCATTCGTAAAGGGCTCACGTCTGAACGGCGGTATCGGCTTAAACAAGTTTGACGAGAACCGCATGTCAAAGCCATATACCGTGAAGCAAGGACAGGCCGGCATCAATGGCGTATATATGCGCTATGCCGACATCATACTTATGCAGGCTGAAGTAAAGGCAGCTCTCGGCAAAGACGGCGAAGCCCGTCCACTGCTCGACATGATACGCAACCGTGCCTTCGGTTCTGCCGAAAAGGCAAACACCGATGCGGAGATTGCCAAGTGCGGCTCTCTGCTTGATGCCATTATTGAAGAGCGTAAGTTCGAGTTCGGCGGTGAGGGAAGCCGTAAGTGGGACCTCATACGTACCAATAAGTTAGCTACCGACATTCCTGAGTTCCACAACGAATGTGCGCAGATGATAAGCGACCTCCGCACACAGGGCTATCACAGATTCGCCAACGGCAACGAGATTTCAAACTTCATCTGGGTTAAACTCGTTGACGGAAAGAAAGAATACGGATACCGCCTCACTACCCAATGTCCTGAAGGTCAGAAGGACAACTCTGTATTGTACCCAAGCTGGCGCGGACAGAACGACGACTGGTCGAAGGTGGCAGACAACAATGGTGATGCCAAGAAAGAGGCGCTCACGGCAGGCAACCTTACGAACCTGTCCATCAAAGGACTGTTCAGATACATCGATCCGAATGGTGCTGAAGCAAGCGCACTGGAGGCTGACGGATATACCCGCGTGGACTGGGGCTGCATCATTGCCGGTATGGAGAGCGTAAACCAGAAGTACAAAGATGTGGATATGCAGTACAACGACCTTATATACAACGGCTACAAGCCAAGCGAGCCTCCTGTATATATGCTGCTCATGCACGGCAACATCCTGAAGAACTCCAAAGGTAAGTTCACTAACGGATACGGATTCAGCAATGACTATTAATCAGTTGACATTATCATAATCCCCGATTGGGGATGACAGAAGAAGCATCGGAGTGCACTATGATTGTGGGGCTCTCCGATGCTTTTCATATAACACCAAACGGTTTAATAAAAGCAAGAACATGAAAAGAACAAGAACAATACTACTGTTGGCAATGCTTCTCATCACAGCTCTGCCTTCTATGGCTGCCGACAAAGTAAGACAATGGGACTGCTTCGAGATTGCACTGAAGTGCAAGACGCAGAAGAATCCTTTCACAGAAGTGTCTCTCACTGCCACTTTCACACAGGCAGAAACAGGAAAAAGCATCTCCGTTGACGGTTTCTATGACGGTGACAATACTTTCAGGATTCGTTTCATGCCTGTGCTACAGGGAACATGGACATATCTGACAGCCTCATCGGAAAAGGAAATGAACGGAAAGAAGGGCACTATAGAATGTGGTGCACCGGCAAAAGGAACAAAGAGCATGGTGCAGACGGGCAACGACAAAGACTTCATCTTTGCCGACAGCACAGTATTCCATCCTCTCGGAACAACATCATACGCATGGATACATGCCGACAAGGCGCGACAGGAAGAGACATACAAGAGTATGGAAGAGAGCGGATTCAACAAGATGCGCTTCTGTGTCTTTCCGAATGAGAGTGTAAAGGAAGACCCTGAACTGTTTCCTTACGAGATTCTGACAAAGGGCAAGCATACAGAAGGCAGATACAAGGGTTATAACAAATACGAATGGGACTACACACGCTTCAACACGAAGTTCTTCCAACACCTCGACGAATGCGTGAAAAGACTTGAGGACATCGGTGTGCAGGCAGACTTGATTCTCTTTCATCCATACGACATGGGACGATGGGGATTCGACAGAATGACGATGGAGCAAAACGAGCTATACCTTAAATATATAATAGCCCGTCTGGGGGCATACCGCAATATATGGTGGTCGCTCGCCAACGAATGGAATCTGGTAAAGACACGTACGGAAAAAGAATGGATAACACTCTCAAACTATGTACACGACAATGACCCGTACGGACACCTGTGCTCCATACATGGCGGAACGGCAGTATACATCAACTACACGCTGCCGTGCTACACCCACTGCAGTATACAGGACCAGGGACCTCTCGTAGCTTTCGAGGGTCCGGCGACACTGCGCAACGTATACAGAAAGCCTGTGCTCTTTGACGAAGTATGCTATGAAGGCGACCATATATCAAGATGGGCGCAGCTCTCCGGCAAAGAGATGATGGAACGTATATGGATGGGACTTATAGGAGGAGCATACGTTACTCACGGAGAATGCTTCTGCGTAGAACCGGATTACTATACAGGATATGCTTTCCTCGCTACTGGAGGCAAATTCAAGGGAACAAGTCCGGCAAGGGTGAAGTTCACGCTTTCAATATTGAATGATCTACCTGCAACGCTCCGTCTTGCTGACCAGAGCTGGGATACGAGTACCGCAAGCGGTGGCAAAGGTGTTTATCTGCGTTACTTCGGACATGAGACTCCTGAAGAATGGAACTTCGAACTGCCTGCACGCAACGGCAGATTCGGAAGACTACAGGACGGCATGAAGTTCAAAGTGGAGATCATTGACACATGGAACATGACCATTACTCAATACAACGAAACCTTCACCATAAAGGCAAAGAACAAATACCGTATGGTTGACGAACATGGCAAAAGCGTAAAACTACCTGCCAAGCCTTATATCCTTCTTAGAATAACCGCGATATAAGAGAAAAGAAGTCCCATGATTCCAGATGACAATCATGGGACTTTTTTTCAAAAAACGGGTTAAATTACTTTACCTGTATTACGAGATATTTACTTGTACTCCAGAAGATTTGTGGGTTTGTGATACGAAGCACATACTGATCCTTGGCGTCGGTGGTAAGAGTATAGCTGCTTGAAGGGTGCATGGTAAGAAGCTTTGCCGACTTTGAATAAAGCTTTATCTCTTTATCCACACGGATATCAATCTTCGTGAAATAGCTCTTGTTGAAGTTTCCTTGCAGCACCTTGCCCTTTACAAGAATGTTCTGGCTCTTCAGTTCCTTCTTCGTACCGAATGCGAACCATGCTGTATTCAGCTGCTTGTCCTGCGAATCAATGGTCAGGGTCTTCTGCTCACTCTCCGTCTTCAGATCAGAAACATTGGTGTTCAGATTACTTATCGTCTGGTCAAGCTCTGCAATATGGATATCCTTTGCAGCAAGTTCCGCACGCAGCTGCTTCAGCTGGTCATCTTTCTCTTCGAGCTGCTTGATAAGATTGCTCACCGTGCGCTTGAGTTCTTCACTTTTGAATGAGCTTTCGCGCATCTGCTGCTGCAACTTCGCAATCAGAGAGCGGTTATGCTCCATACGCTGCTGTATGAACTGGATGTTCTCACGAATCTGTTCCTGTTTGTTCGCACCCTCACCGTCTTTGGCTATCGTAACACGGTCTTCCGCCTTATTAATGGCACGGAAACCCTCTTCGACGTCATTCAGGATACCCATCATATCGTTTATCTCATTGTCTCTCTGTTCAATAATCTTCTGCAAAGAGTCGTTCTGCACGATATTTTGCTGTGGCTCAGGAGTCTTACTATTCTTGCAGGCAACTATCGTTGCCATGCAACACATAACAAACAGAATCTTTTTCATAATATTTTCAATTATACGTTATTTCATTTATTCTTCATTCTCACTTTTGTCTTTACGCTTTTTCTTTTCTTTTTCGGGCTTTTCCGTTGTACCGGCAAGTACAATAACGAACTCTCCCTTGGGCGGTGTCTCCTCGAAATGGGCTATTACCTCTTCGAGGGTTCCCCTTACGCTTTCCTCATGAATCTTGGATATCTCCCTGCAGGCACTGACCTGACGCTCCGGACCGAAATATTCGGCAAACTGCTTGAGCGTCTTCACCACCCTATAGGGAGACTCGTAGAATATCATGGTGCGAGTCTCAGCTTTAAGACTATCCAGTCTTGTGGCACGTCCTTTCTTCTGCGGCAGGAAACCTTCAAAGCAGAACCTGTCGCAAGGCAAGCCTGACGATACTATAGCAGGAACGAAAGCCGTTGCACCTGGCAGACACTGCACTTCAACACCGGCAGCGACAGCCTCCCGGGCAAGATAGAAGCCGGGATCGCTGATGCCCGGAGTGCCGGCATCGCTAATCAGAGCTATCGTCTGACCGCCCTTCAGACGCTCCACGATGGCTGCTGACGTGCCATGTTCGTTAAACTTATGATGCGCCATGAGCTGATTCTTAATCTCAAAATGCTTAAGCAAGATACCCGATGTACGTGTATCTTCGGCAAGCACCAGATCAGCCTCCTTGAGGATGCGGATAGCACGAAGCGTCATATCCTCCATATTGCCGACAGGGGTCGGCACAATATATAATGTTCCCATACTTAGCCACAAATATAAGGATATTAATCAGGTGTGGCAAAAAAACATGCAGTTTCTTTGCAATTTTTAAAACGTCTTTGTAAATTTGCGGACAAATGGACAACAATTTAGCAGGGGAGACACACCGTCCCGGTAGAATTGAAGTGGTGTGCGGCTCTATGTTCTCAGGCAAGACAGAGGAGCTGATAAGGAGAATGAAGAGAGCGAAGTTTGCCAAACAGAAGGTGGAAATCTTCAAGCCCGCAATAGACACACGCTATTCGGATATCGATGTGGTCAGCCATGACCAGCACTCCATACCGAGTACGCCGATTGACACATCATCGTCTATAGCGCTGCTGGCATCAGACATTGACGTTGTGGGCATCGACGAAGCTCAGTTTCTCGACGAGGGATTGGTTGACGTATGCAATGACCTTGCCAACAGAGGGGTAAGAGTCATCGTGGCAGGACTTGACATGGACTTCAAAGGGAAACCGTTCGGTCCTATCCCTGCACTATGCGCCATTGCCGACGAAGTGACGAAAGTGCATGCCATCTGTGTAAGATGCGGCGCATTGGCGTATGTAAGTCATCGACTTGTGGCCAACGACAAGCGCGTTTTGCTTGGAGAACAGGCTGAGTATGAACCCTTATGCAGGGAATGCTACATGAAGGCGGTGCGGGGAGAGACGAAATAGGCAACTCACACTATATGTAATTAACAGACTTCTTATATGCTTGAAAAGGAAATAACATTTGACAGATTCGTGCGCATTCTCGGCGGTGTGCTTCTCGTTGGCGGTGTGCTTTATACCGTGAACTATCTAAGCAGCGTGCTTTTGCCATTCTTTATTGCATGGCTGCTGGCATATCTGCTGTACCCTATGGTAAAGTTCGTACAGTATAAGATGCACGTTCCGACAAGGGCGCTGTCGATTATCGTCACGCTGATATTCGTATTGGCGGTTATCGGCGGAGTGTTCTACCTCATCATCCCCCCGATGCTCGAACAGTTTGAGAAACTCGGCGATGTAGCCTCCCAATACATTCGACAAGGCACAAACGGAGAGAGCTTCCAGGCTGTGGTGCAGCAATGGCTCCATGAGAACAAGGAAGCGATAGAGTCTGTCTTCAAGAGAAAAGATGTGACGGACGCCATCAAATCCGCCATGCCTAAGATTTTCAACATGCTCGGCGAGACGGCAAACATAATAATAAGCATCGTGGCATCGCTCATCACCTTATTATATATGTTCTTCATCCTTCTCGACTACGAATATCTAACCTCCAACTGGATAAAGATATTCCCAAAGAAAGTGCGTCCTTTCTGGCAGTCGCTGATGCAGGATGTGGAGAAGGAACTCAACAGCTATATCCGCGGACAGTCGCTTGTGGCACTCACCATGGGAATACTGTTCTGCATCGGATTCACCATAATAGACTTTCCGATGGCAATCGGTCTTGGCATTCTGATTGGCATCATGGACCTCGTACCGTATCTCCATACCTTCGCCTTGATACCGACAGCCTTCCTTGCCCTGCTGAAAGCAGCAGACACAGGACAGAACTTCTGGGTTATACTCGCCAGTGCGGTGGCGGTATTCTGCATAGTACAAATCATTATAGACATGGTAGTGACACCTCGCATCATGGGAAAGGCCATGGGACTGAACCCTGCCATACTATTGCTTGCCCTTTCCGTATGGGGCACACTGCTCGGATTCATAGGACTTATCGTAGCCCTTCCGCTGACAACAATACTCATTGCCTATTACCAACGCTATGTTACAAAAGACAAGGCGAAGAACATTGAAGTCACCGCAACGGGAGATGAAAAGCCGAAAGAATAAAATAATCATTTATCTATATCACAATTACTAACCCCCAAAAATCTAAGCTTATGATTAAGTATGGAAAAAACATGGCACTATTAGTTGCCTTAGTGTTAGTGGCACTGTTGTCGTCATGCAGCGACTCGCCAAAGTATTTAGACATGCTCCCGGACGACGCCATCACACTGGTGCGCCTGGACGTAAAGCAAATGACCGAGCAAAGCAACTTCGAGAAAGGCGGACTGAAAGACAATATGCTGAAGCTCGTTGCCGAGGACAACATGCCTGCCGAAGCAAAGAAGCAGATAGAGAAAGTTGTAAAAGACCCGGCAGAACTTGGAATAGACCTCAGAGTGCCGATGATGGTCAGCGTTACCGCAGACCAGGAAGTCACTCTGTTTGCGGAAATGCACAATGCGGACAAGTTGAAAGACTTCATCAAAGGTCTGAATGCAGAAAACAGCAAGAAGCTTACTGAGAAAGACGGCTTCACCTATTACTATGCCAACCGTGCCATGATAGCCTTCAACGATGATGTATTCTGCTTTGGTGCGGCAGAAAGCCAGACGGAGCAGGAGGCTATAGACAAAATGAAAGACCTGTTCTCGGGAAAAGTAACCAAAATGAAAGACAGGGAAGACGTACAGAAGCTTCTGGCAAGCGACGGCATTGCACAGATGCTCATCTTCGGAGAGGCTTTAGGCTCTTTGCCAATGGCAAAACAGATGACAGAGATGATGCCGAAAGGCGTAAACATGAAAGACGCTTCGTTCCTGCTGAACCTTTCTTCACAGAAGGGAAAGGCTTCGCTCTCATACGAGGTCATTACAGACTCCAAGGAATGGAAAGACTATATAGCAAAGAGCGACGAGATGGTTAAGCCTATTGATGCCAACTATCTGGAGTATATATCCAAAGACGGCTTTGCCCTTATGGCAAACTGCGCTGGAGAAAAACTCTTGAACTATCTGCAGGACAGCGGCATGCTGAACATCATGGACGGCGAGCAGGAGAATATAATAAAACCATTCCTCTCTTCACTCGATGGAAACATCGTAGTAGGCATCGACAAAATAGATGAGAATTCAGCAAAACCATCATTCGTAATGTATGCAAAGACGAAAAACGATTCTTTCAGCAAACTGGCGAATGAGAATTTAGGAACTATGGGAGAGATAGGCTATAAAGACAACACCACCTATATTATAATGTCCAACACGGAGAAGCCGATGACACCGACAAAGAACGGCTTCAGCAAGGGTGACGTAAAAGGCTCGCTATATTGCTATGTGAACTTCGACCTGTTCAAGCCGGTAATCAATATGTCGAGCGGCATGGATGCCATCATCATCAAATCAGTCTACGATGTGTTCTCTACTGCAGAATTATATTATCTCGGAGAGGGCAAATGTGAACTTACCGTCAGCATGAGGGATTCCAACAAATATCCTCTTGAGAAGATTTCAGACTACATCGTATCTGAGATGAAATAACAGAAATTATTATACGCTTTGTTGCAGCTTATGTTGAACGGTCTTGTGTATAAACTGCTCTACCGACACATCAGCGTATGGCAGATGGCGGGCTTTACCTTGGCAAACCTTTGCGGCATGACCATTGTCGTTGCCGCCATACAGTTTGCTGCGGATGTATTGCCTTTGTTTTCCGGAAACGACAGTTTCATGCGACCGGGACAGATTGTCATAACAAAGCGTGTGAACTATTTCTCCTCCCTTTCCGGAAGCACTCCGGTATTCTCCGGCGAGGAGATAAAGGACATCAAGGAACAGTCCTTCACCAAAAGCGTGGGACTGTTCCTTCCATCACAATACAAGGTTTATGCCACCATTGGCAGCAAAGACATGGGAATGGAGTTTTCCACACAGATGTTTTTTGAGTCTCTGCCCGATGAGTTCATTGACGTAAACCTGAACCAATGGAAATACACTGCCGGAAGCGACAGCGTACCTATCATCCTTCCGCGAAACTATCTCAACCTGTATAATTTCGGATATGCCACAAGTCAAGGACTGCCTACCATATCCGAAGGAATAATAAAACAGATTGGCATAAGGCTACAGCTATCAGGCGACCAGGCTTCGGTTGTGCGTCATGGAAAGGTTGTGGCATTCTCCCGTACGCTGAACACGATTCTTGTTCCACAGACCTTCATGCAGGAATACAACAAGACACTTTCTCCAGGACGGACACCACAACCATCAAGACTTGCTGTTATAGCAACGAATATCGGTGACAGCAAGATTGCGGACTACCTTGACGCTCATGGCTACGACACAGAAGGGAATGATGCCGACTCCGCCAAGACGGCAAGCTTTCTGCGCATCACGACAATCATCGTGTCTGCTGTGGGAATCATAATTTGCATATTGTCATTCTACGTGTTAATACTCAGCATCTTCCTGCTTCTGCAGAAGCATACAGAGATAATAGACTCCCTGTTGCTCATCGGCTATTCGCCAAGGAGCGTGGCAATGCCGTTCTATATCCTGGCGATAGGACTGAATACGATAGTCGCCATCTCGGCTGTATGGATGTCTGCCTTGCTTCGGGATTACTATCTGCCACGGTTCGGAGAACTGTACCCTCAATTAGACACAACAGAAATATTGCCGTCACTGACTGCAGCAACGGCAATATATCTATTGATGTGTATTCTTAATTCGTGTGCAGTGCGCCGCAAGATAAACTCCATCTGGCATCTGCACGAATAGGATTATCCCAAATCAGTCATTAGGTCGTTGGGGGATTATATAAATAATGTGTACAGGAAATACATCCAGTGTGCACAGATTGCAGCTACGATACCACCACAAGTATGGGCAATTATCGCCTTCGGCGTAAGGTCACGATAGCCCAAAGAGTCGAGCATCGCCGTATGAGTGCTGAGGAATCCGCTCCAACACATTCCGATAGCTGTAAACACAGCAATGGCATTACCGTCCACCCATCCGTGGGAAACGAAGTTAGGCACGAGACTGAGGGCAGCGCCCACCGCACCAAGAGCAGTGATAGGGAATGCCACAAGATGTGGGTCCTGGAAGCCGAACAGCCACTCAAAGATGAAGTCTATCTTGTTCGCAAGCCACGGAAGCAGTTCCACGCCCTGATAAGCCGATCCGTCATAAACGCCGTCGGCATTGGCTCCGAAGGTGAATATCATGACGAAAGTGGAAATGATAAGCACACCCGGTATAATGGCAATACCTACCTCCACGCCACTACGGCCACCATCAAGCAGCGCATCAAGAACACGGATGAACACCGTCTTTTGGGAGTTGACTTCCTCTTCTTTCTCCTCTTCCTCCAAATCCTCTGCATCTACGGCATTCTCCGTAGCATACTGTGGATATGACTTCAGTACGAAACGCTGCATGAGTCTTGTGGAACACACACAACCGCAACATGCACCGAGCAGTCCGATAACGGGAGAAGCATAGAAACCCTGTCCCACCATAAACACCATTACAAGGAGTCCCATACCGAATGCCGTACCGAAATTGGTCAGCGAAATAAACTGGAACTTCTTGAAGTAGCTTGCAAAGCGCTTGTCATGTGCAAGCGATATGATAGCCGGGTTGTCTGAAAGGAATGTCATCACCGCTCCAAGAGAAGTGACACCAGGCAGGTTAAACACCGGTTTCATCAGCGGACGAAGCAGTCTCTCAAGAAGGTTCACTACGCCGAACTCCATGAATATCTTACCCAACGCACCGGTTATCACACAGATACTCATAAGGTAGAACACGGTATTGAGCAGCAGGTCATGTGCCGTCTTCATTATAGTGTTCAACATATTTGGCAGTCCCATCACATAGCCGAGATAGCCGAAGATACATACTACGACTAACAGACACAGAATCCCCGTCGGTGCAGTAATCTTTTTCTTTGCTGATTCTTTTTTCATCACCTGTAACTGTTTTTATTGTTGATATTTATTTGCCGTACTTAAACAAATGCAACTTCGCAGTAAGACCCACCTGCACGGTAAGTCTATCGTCAAGCAGCGTTCCGTTCGGATTTGCGTTCTTGCCATGGGTATGTGCCACTCCTGCATTGATTCTAATATCCTCCTTATTCTTCATCGGGAAGAACTCCAAGCCACCGGCGTATGTAGTAAGTTCCGTACCAGCCCAAACGGTCTTGTCAGCATCGGTATTAGTATTGTTCACGTCGTAAATAAACTTTCCATACAGCTTCAGCTTCGGCAGCACCTTACACTTCAGGTCTGCCACAACAGAGCAGTCGCGGAAGAAGTAGGTCTGATGGCTGGCGGCTCTGTTCATGAAGTCAAGCTCAAGTACTGTATTACCGAAGCGGAATCTGTTGCCCAAAGAGATGTATGAGATATATTTGGTTGAAGAATACTGGAGAAGGTTCAGGGAATAGAGTGTTTCAAAAGGACCATGCACTCCCGCCCAAAAAATGTTGTAGGCATAAATGTCGTGACAACCAGGATAAGAACAAGGGCTCTCACTGAACTGGGCAGAAAATTTGTCATTACCTGCATTTGTCGTATACGTCACGCTTCCGCCAAATCGGAAACATCCGGTATTGTTCCAGTATTCAGAAGTGGTATACTCGTCTATAGGAGCCTTGTCGTATTCATATCCACCGATAAGCACCACCTGCTTTCCGGCAGCCATACTCCAGTTTTTGTCTGCCTCATAGTTCAGATATACCCAATCGGTGGCATCAAAGTACTGGTTGTTTTCAATCTTCTTGTTGAGACGCTGGCGCCAAGCATAAGAAAACTTGCTGTTGATATTACCACTCACGCTAAGATTCAGATAGTCTCCCTTAAAGCCGGAGTGATCATGTCTGATCTCGCCCCCTACCCTATCATTATAGAAGCTGGTTCTGAATTCACCATCAACGTTTATTGTCGGCTTGTCCTGCTGTGCATAGCTGCACAACACGCACATTGCCCCAACTGTTGCTAACAAAATGTTTTTCATACAATTTTTCGGTTCTTTTTTGGTTATACAAGGTATAGTGTCATTAGGCTTTCGCTTTTTCAACGATAATGCAAAGCGAACACAACAGAAAATGAATTCTTTCATTTTTATTGTTAAGGTGCCGCTTATCTCGGACAAAGATACAACAAATGCACAAATATACAATAGTACATATATAAAAACATCGTTTCAAATAAAAAAAATGCAAAAAAATTTGGTGTTGTGACATAAAACCCGTACCTTTGCACTCGCTTTTACACCAATAAGCAAAACGGAGATCCGCTAGCTCAGTTGGTAGAGCACAACACTTTTAATGTTGGGGTCTTGGGTTCGAACCCCAAGCGGATCACAAAGGGAGGTTTCAGACCTCCCTTTTTTTTGCTTTTTTCTTTATTCAAACCCAATAATAAACACCATTCAAAATCAAGTTAAAAAAGAAAGTTATCGACTTTCTCATGGAAGTTACCTAATTCCTATAAGAAAGTTACCGACTTTCTAAAACAGACTGATATTTTCAGAGCTGTCGGATTTCGTTGGAGTCCAGCAGCTTCATTCGTCTTATGTCTTTTTATAAGGCAGGCTAAGGCTTGCACAGCCTTTGTAGAAGTCATGTTTGATGGAGATGCAGCGGTGTATCATGTCTGACGAAGACCTCGCTGTTAGAATGGCAAAGGAGAGCAGCCCAGCCCATTTGAATAGGCAAAGAGTGAGGTTTTCTTCCATCGCCCTGTCTTGGGAGGAGAGAGAAGAAAAAGAGGAGTTGGCGGTCAGATAGAGACTGCCTGTCCTTGGGTAGGGATAAATTGAAAAATGCTTCCATACTGCGAAAGTAGGGAAGCATTTGTATGGGGAAAAAGACAAGAATCATTCTTGTGGCTTTATATTGTCTTTATAAGAAACATTGAGTAATGATGCAACAGAAGCTTTTTCCATCGGCATTTGTCCTTCTAAGGTAGTGTAAACAGAGCCGTGACACAGTTCTGTTTACACTACCATAGTTCCCATAATCCCAAGCGAATCCCCAAATGTTATTGTCCTTTATATTGTCTGATAAAGTTGATAATGAGTGACAGCAATTAAATTAATAGCTATAAAATAGAAAACCAACATCGATTAAGAATAAAACAAGCGCAAATCAAAAGTCCAATAATAAAACCTATTTTTTCAATTGTTTTTAAAGACTCATCGCTTATATTACATTTAAATAAACTACCCAATATTATAACTCCAAGTACAATTGCACCACATATAGACATTGCGCCCATAATATATGATGCGGCAAATGCAAAAATAACATAACCAATAATTAATAATGGTATACATGCAATTAACGCTAATCCAAATTTTATGGAAAATTTAATATTTTCTTTTTTCCTTTCTTTTTTTTCTAGTTCTACATTAGCTCTCTCTTCTTTTATTTTATTAGCAACTTCAGTTTTTTCTAATTCAGAGTATGTTTTATCATCTAAGTTTGTGCATCCAATAAAGCATTCTTCTTTTAGAACAAGAGAATTATTCTTTTTTATTATTTTTAGAGACGTACAATCTGCAAAACATTCAGGGGCTAATTCTATATTGGGACTATGAATAACTATTTCTTCCAATCCTATACAATTAGCGTATTTAGAAATGACTGATTACCAATTATTTGCAGTTAATAAGGTAGAAAAGAGAATTGGGTATTATTAGTAGGTTTAAGGAAAGTGAAAATTTAACGATTTTAACTTGTTTTTTGCAAACACGCAATAGTACAATGGGGGTTTTGTCTATTGTCGCCTTTCTTTGTCTATTAATGGTTCATACCAATCCCACATTTCTTTTAGGGTTTTAAAGTCCAGGGGAACAGGATTTGGTTCAACGAAAGCTTCTTCCGGGGTGATCGGGAGAAAATGGCAAAAAAAAGCTTCATCTGTCCTACGTGGATATTGAGCCAATGAAGAATCAAAAAAAGATGTCCAGTAATCATAATGATGAGTATGAATAAACTCTGACCACGAATTGATGACGTCTTTCTCTTTGCGAATGTCAATAAATTCAAGTTGTTCAAGATTTCTATCATAGATATCCCCCCATGCAGATTTCATCATACTTAAAGCTTCTACATCAGTTACTGGGGCACTATATCCAAATATCGTAACATTATGAGTATTGCATTTTTCTTTGTCAAGCCTATCTTGAAGCATTTGCCATGAACTTCTAATAAATGAATCTTTATTGTAATCTTTATGTTTTACAGGAAATAGCAATTGAGTTGGCTCGAAATAAATAGATTCGTTATTTGAGTACATCCCAGCACGTCCTAGCATATGTTTTTCTTGATTATACCCTACTGCAACATTACCATGTAAATATATCATTTGTGGGCTACTACCATGATGATAATTCCTCCACCAAGCTTGATATAAAAATGGGTCCCAGTTAAATGTTGCAATGGCATCCTTATCCCTTAGAGACATAACCAAATAATCATAAATCGTTGGTTCATCTGGTAACTCTAGGGTTCTGAAATATGAGTATATCATATCATTCATCACCTTCAAATAATAATTGTTTGGATCGTGTTCAACCAAATTACTATACGTCGCTTCGAAGTTATCACATATAAGATTCTCTGGAAATTTATTCAAAACTCCATCCAATCCACAGACTTTCGGCAAATCATTCATAGATGGCAAACTTAAACCATGCTTTTCTGGATTTCTGAGTGCAGACGCAATGCTTGCACCTGCACCTAATATTACGACATGCGAACCTCCTGACAAATGTACATCTTTGATATTCATAATATTATTATTTTTACAAGAAACCACATGCCATCATTATCCTTGCCTTCATGCTTTATAATGCCTTTCTTTTGCAATGTAGAAAGGTCACGTTCAATGGTACGTTGACTCACTGACAAAATCTCCGACATTTGCTTGCCGGTGATTGTCGGAGACTCTTTGATGAGATTGAGGATTTTCTTCTGACGCTCAGTGAGTTTCGTCTCCGACACGTCTCCGTCATGTTCTCCGACATTCGGGGTGTTGGAAGAGGCAAAAATAATGGTTTGGAATTGGGTCGGGGTTGATTTGAATTTGGGCTTCAATTCATCCCTATACCCTTCCAGAGCTTTAGTCTCATTGCAAATGCGTGTGAGTCCGCTGCCTCGTTTCTCCATATAGTCAAGCTGAGCCATCACATTCGCAAGGATAGGATTGCGCCTTTCGGAAGAAACATCTACGATGTCTAAGTTCTGAATTAGTAGACCATTGTACATTCCGCCAGGGGATGTAACGGTGAGACGGTCATCGTAGATGTCAAGATGCACCTCGCCACCAATAACCGTATAGTCACGATGGATAAAGTGGTTAACCATTGCTTCAAGAACGGCGCGTTCCGCATACTCAGGTTTGTTCTTTCGTCCATCGGGCAGTTTCTCCCAGCCTCGCTTAGTGTTAGACTTCGCAAAGTTCATAGCTTCACGGAGTAGCATCAGGACATTACCTGTAAACTCTGCATCATTGATGGCATCACCCTTTTCCTTTCCATCCCATCGTGTGCAGTATAGGCGAGATTGCCACAATGGACAATCATCGGCAAACAGTGCGCCCGCATTCGTTAGGTTCCCTGCACCTGTTGCCAGCCCAAACGATAATAGATACTTCTTGTCCCATTCTAGTTTAGTGCGGTCTTTGAAGGTGTTCGCTAATATCGTGAAAGCATTGTCTTCAACCTTATAATCCGTATGAAGGGAATCGTAAGTTTTATTAGAACCTTTCAGTACCAAGCGCACCATTTGCTCTGCCGTGGCAGGAATACTCTCATCACCAACACGGACAAAGGCTATGCGCTGACCATCGCCAACGTAGTAATATGGTGTGTAATGCCCAGCATTGACTTTGAGCTGCAAGACGTGTAAGCCATCTATATCATGAGGAATCATTTCTACTTCTGGCAGAGGATCCATGTAATCGCGAATTTTATTACTGATACCTTCGCAAACATACTGTACATCATCGAGACCTTTGACTATGCCATCATTATTTATGCCAAAGAATAACGAGCCACCTAAGCCGTTGGCAAAAGCACTTACGCTCTTCAACCAACTCTTAGGTTTCTTTTCTTCGAGCATCACCTTGAAATCATATGCGGTACATTCTGCAATCAGAGCCTTTAATTCCATTCTATAAAATCTCGTTTTATCTTACAAAGGTACATATTTTTATTGAGAATACGGCCTAAAATCATCATCGCGCGAGTAATTTAAGCGAAATTTATCTAAAAAACACAACGATATACGGCTAAAAGTTGCGATAATTGAGGATTTTTGTATATCTTACCTGTTGGCGGAATTAATTTAGTGCATACTTAATTCTACCAATGGGCTTGTCGTTAATGAAGTTTACGTATTGCAGAATGGTAAGTGCACTAATTTTGCCAATGATTCTGGCAAACAAACCATTCGTTATTTTTGCGTAGTTCCTGATGACCAAGAACTGGTCTGTAAGTTGTGAGAATATTGTCTCAA
>OOCQ01000211.1_pt1 | contig 52586 bp, 37 predicted proteins | sample 1671121 | NCBI WGS metagenome assembly OOCQ01 (sample SAMN06348124, study PRJEB24527) | human gut metagenome | biome: human gut; feature: ankylosing spondylitis patient; material: feces | host: Homo sapiens | place: China | collected 2015-10 | reverse complement strand
TTGCAGTATATTCCAATCGTGGATTAAGGGTGCAGCCCTACCGCTGAATAGTTACTTAATTTTATAACTAATTAAAAAATGGGAAAACATATTATTAAAGATTTGTTGTTTAGTGCAGCTGCTTTATGTGCATGTGTTCCAGTTGGAGCATAGGTTGCAGACAATACAGCAAATCCGACAAAGACGTTCTCGGAACGCATTGCAAGTGGTGACCATACGTGGCTGGACGGACAGCTCCAGCAGCGTTATCCTGGTTTGATGAGAGGTTGGACGAGTACCACTTCGCAGAACGTAGAGTTGCGTGAAGCACCTGAAGTAAGGAAAGTGGCTTTGGCATCGACTGTGGACGGGACTGAGATCTGGGGCTTGCTGATAAGCTCTGATGAATGGTCAGGACAGTCAGAACAGAACATACCTTATGGCGTATACAGCTTTAACACATCCGACATGCAGGCAAAGAGCCTGATCGGTAACGTAGGTTATGCCAATGGTGGTGGTTCGTTCACTAATAATACGTTGCGTTATACCGCTTATGGACTGGAATCAACTATCGTAGCATATTATTATGAATACGACATTGACACATGGGAGGTGACCAAAACTCCTAAGACGATGGACGGACATATGATAAGTGTTTGTTCAGCGTTTGACCCTACAACATACAAGACGTATGGAGTATATTATGGTGATGACTTCAATGCTTCTTCTTGGCTCTTCGGTGAGATCGACTATGACTCAGAGAAGACAACGAAGCTGGCAGAGATAACAAATATCTGCATTGCCATGGCATGTGACAATGCCGGTCAGCTCTATGGTATAACCATCGACGGCTATCTCAACAAGATAGACAAGACAACCGGAAAATTCACAAAGGTAGGAAACACAGGTGTTTCCGTAAAGGGCATTATGCAGAGTGCAGCCTTTGACCGTGACAATGACAAGATGTACTGGGCTGCCATGACAGCTGACAACCAGGCTGCTCTCTATGACGTGGACCTGGAAAGCGGTAAGGCGACATTGGTGGCAGCGTTCCCTAACAGAGAGGAACCGGTTGCCCTTTATATTCCTCGCAAGTATGAGAACCTGGCTCCTGCTGCTCCAGACAATCTGAAATTGACCGTGAAGAACGCCAATACTTCAGGTGCTGTGCAGTTTGACGCTCCGTCAACAACTATGTCTGGCAAGAAGCTTACCGGCGACATGACATATACCGTAACGGTGAATGGAAAGGCGATAGCTACAGGAGAAGCTGAGGCTGGAGAAGACGGCGTTACCGTACTCGTAAAAGACCTTGAGGAAGGCTTCTGTAACTTTGAGGTGTCGCTGAAAAACAGCAAGGGAGAGGGTAAGCCAGCCTATCTGAAGAAATGGGTAGGATGTGACGTGCCACAGGTTCCTCAGAATGTAACATTTACTGTTGACACGGAGAATAACAACTTCACGACGTTGACATGGGACTATCCTAACACTGGTGGTGTGCATGGCGGATATGCCGATCCTTCGGAGTTCACATATACCATAGTACGCTATCCGGAAGAAGTAGTCGTTTCGGAAGGTAGCACCCAGCGTGTGTTCACAGAGAATGTGCCAAAAGCCAAATGGGCAACACATTATTATAAAGTATATGCTGTATGCAATGGCTTGAAGAGTGACGCGGCGAAGTCAAACATGATTCCTTTCGGCGACGCTTTGGATCTGCCTTATATAAACAACATCAGCAATTCTACAGAGTTCAATGAGCTTGAGCGCTTTGACAGAGGTGACGGCTATACCTGGATTTTCAGATCCAGTCCTACAAAGGCATTCGCTTCTTGCCGTGCCACACATCCTACATTGGCTTCAAACGCTTGGCTGGTAACACCGCCAATGAACATGCGCAAGGGCTATGAGTATGAGTTGTCGTTCCAGGGCTTCGCCAACTATGATGAGGATGAGTACCTTGGAGTATATCTTGGTACAGGAAGAGACACTGCTGAGTTCAAGAAACATGAGATAGACCCAGTACGTGTGTATAACGGAAATGACGTGAACCGTACAGACAGAAAGGTTCGTTTCTCTGTTGATAAGGACGGTGCTTACCGTGTAGGCTTCAACTGTGTATCTCCTGCATTGTCTGAGTATATGCGAGTTGACAGCATCATGGTACGTGAGGCTCTATGCTATGAGGCTCCGGACTCTGTTGCCAACCTGAAGGTTGTTGCGGCAGCTAACGGTACTCAGCAGGCTGTGATATCATTCGACGCACCAACCAAGCGTGGAAACGGCAAGGAACTGACAAACATCACAAAGATTGATGTATGCTGTGACGGAGAGGTTATCAAGAGCCTTGAGGCTCCAACGCCAGGAGCGCATCTGAGCGTTGTTGATAACGAGGCTGTAAACGGCTTCACTACTTACGAGGTTGTCGCTTACAATGAGGCAGGCAAGGGTATTCCGGCTTCTGCAACTACTTATGTGGGAATAGATATACCATCGAAGCCAAATAACGTAAGACTGAAAGATAACTTTGACGGTACTGTGACATTGTCATGGGATAAGGTGACTACAGGTATGCACGGACAGTTCATCCCTGTTGATCAGGTTACCTATAATATATATACAATGAAGAACGGAAGCCCTGCAATGTTAAAGGCTGATGTAAGCGAGACTTCAATCGTTATAAACAACATCAGCCAGACAGGTGCACAGGCTCGTTTCTATTATGCTGTACAGAGCCAGACAGAGGCTGGTTCCGAAGGATATACAATATCTAATGTATTGCTGTCGGGAGCTCCATACAACCTTCCGTTCTATGAGTCGTTTGCAAACAGCACACAGCAGAGCGGTCCTTGGACTGTAGCATCGAAGGGTGCCGGTAAGTTCGGTATTACAAATACTCCGTCTCAGGATAATGACAATGGTGCTGTTGTATGCTATCCAAGTGTTATTGGCTACGAGGGTTACCTGTCAAGTCCAAAGATGAAGCTCAGCAACGCTAACCATCCTATCGGTTCGTTCTACTATTATTGCACCCCAGGAAAGGATATCGGCGTTGATGTTAAGGTAATAAAAGAAGGTGGCGACACTATTCTTGTCAAGAGATTCGATTTCCTTGATGAGACAGGAGCGACAGGCTTCCGTCTTGGCAAGTTCGACTTGAACGAATTCAAGAATGACCGTTATGACCAGGTTCTGTTCAACTTCTATTTCAATGAGGTCGGCACATCTATATTGCTGGACAATATTATCATTGAAGACATGAAGGCAAATGACCTGAAGGTAACGCTTTCCATACCGGTAAGTCTGCGTAATGGTCAGGCAGCAACAGCAACAGCTACTGTAGAGAACTTGGGTGAGAATGCGGCATCAGGCTATCAGGTCGGCTTGTATCATGACGGCAAGCTGCTTGACTCTAAGGCAGGTGAGACGATTGCTTCTGGTGAGAAGAAACAGTATGAGTTGCAGTTCGAAGCAAGCAAGGTAGACAATGCGGCTATGACTCTGTGTGCAAAGGTTGACTATGACAAGGATGAGGACATCTCAAACAATACTTCTGTTGAACGCACAGTATTCGTATACTCTCCTACATATCCAGTAGTTACCGATTTGGCAACCGATGGCAAGCAGCTCACATGGACAGGAGTGAAGGTTAGTGAGGAGCCTATAACAGATGGCTTCGAGACTTATTATCCTCTTGAGAAGACATGTATCGGAGACTGGAGTCTGATTGATGGTGACGAGGGTGAACCATATACCTTCGGCTTGAATTATGTGGAGTCGTTCCGTACTCCTTCTGCTTATATCGTGAACAACCCACTTGCAATAGGATATGACTTGGAATATGATCCGTCATGGGGATCACACAACGGTGAACAGTATCTGGTGGCATTTGCTGTAGATCCTAATACAACGCTTAAGAACGGTAATGACGACTGGCTCATCTCTCCATTGCTGTCAGGCAAGGCACAGACCGTAAGGGCTTGGTTGAAGAGCTATAGCGATAGGTATGGCTTGGAGAACTATGAGGTGCTTTATTCAACCACAGGCAAGAGTAAGGATGATTTCGTCTCGCTCTTCACAGGTGAGGCACCGATGGATTGGACTGAAATAAGCGCAGCTCTGCCAGAGGGTACTAAGTATTTCGCTATCCGCCATACTTCAAGTGACAAATATATGTTCATGATTGATGACGTGACTTATATTCCTGGTGGTTTGACCGTTAAGGGATATAATATCTACCGCGACGGCAGCTTCTTGGCTAATGTTGATGCTTCTGCAACAAGCTATAGTATTGAGGGTGTAGAAGGAATTCACGATTATGTAGTTACTGTCGTTTACGAGATTGGAGAGTCTGGTGCTTCAAACAAGGTATCTGCTGGTACTGCTGGAATACAGAATGTTAATGGTTCTACAGCTGTAGTGACAAGCAGAAACGGCCATATCTATGTACAGAATGCATGTGGCAAGTCTATAGAAATCTATACTTTGTCAGGCGTAAGAGTATTTGCCGTTAGCGGACGTGACAATGTGGATGCAACGGTTGCTCCTGGAGCCTATGCAGTAAAGGTAGGTAACGATGCTTTCAATATCGTTGTAAGCAAATAAGCGTAAGCTTTTGAAATAACAAGAGACCCATTTGTCTGGAAACAGATAGATGGGTTTTTTGTTGTACGCTCGGCATGAGCATTGTCTAACGGGTGCAAGTCCCGAGTGAGCCCTAATAGCGGGAATCACATAGCCAAGGGCAAGGGTGTCCATCGCGAGATGGAATCTGAAGGAAGCCGGCGGCAAACATCTGGCCTAACGAACAGAAACTTCATACAAGGCATATGACCGTGGGTTAGGTTGCAACACAAACCAAAGCCCGATAGCTATTCGGAACGGTTGGTGTAAATGAAGTAGGCATAAGATGGAAAGACAATGCCCTTATCCGAGGAGGTCTCACGGACATGGTGATTAGTTGCTTTTACGAAAGCCATGGAGTAAAGCTTGCCGTGAGAAGTCAGCAGACGTCATAGTAGTGGAGTAATCGGTAACGCTCCATGAAGGGCTGAACCTAACAATTAAGCGATTAGTAATTGAAAGTTACCTTATGAAAGAACGAATGCAGAAAACATCAGCCCTTGCTAATGACTGCCCCCAAAGAGATAGGACGGAATCCGAAAGGTATGGGGGAGTGCAGACTTTCATGTGGATGACCGAAGACAACATCGTGGAAGTTCCATTCGACAAGGAGCACGTATTGGAAGTAATCCTTAGCCCCGACAACCTCAACAAAGCCTACTTGGCAGTATTGAGGAACAAGGGATGTGGCGGTATCGACAAGATGTCATGTGAGCAGCTGCTTCCATGGCTCAAGGCTAATAAGGATGAACTGATACGCTCCTTGCTTGACGGTACATACCGTCCGAATCCCGTCCGCAGGGTAGAGATACCCAAGGACAACGGCAAGAAGCGCCTGCTGGGCATACCGACCGTGGTTGACCGCATGGTGCAACAAGCCATCAACCAAGTACTGACAATAATCTATGAGCCCCAATTCTCCAAACGAAGCTTCGGCTTCCGCCCGAGGAGAGGATGCCTTGACGCATTGCGAGAAGTGCAGAAGATAGTCGATGAAGGCTACAAGTACGTAGTTGACCTCGACCTCGAACGCTTCTTCGACACAGTGAGCCACAGCAAACTCATAGAGATACTCAGCCGCACCATCAAGGATGGCAGAGTAGTCAGCCTTATACACAAATATCTTCGGAGCGGAGTCATAGACAAAGGACTATGGCATGCAAGCGAGGAAGGCACCCCACAAGGGGGACCGCTGAGCCCACTTCTAAGCAACATCATGCTGAACGAGTTGGACGAGGAACTCGCACGCAGAGGACACCCCTTTGTACGCTATGCCGACGATTCGATGATATTCTGCAAGACCAAGCGTGCCGCAGAACGTGTACGAGATTCAATAACCAAATTCATAGAAGGGAAGCTATTCCTAAAGGTGAACAAGGAAAAGACAGTAGTCTCATACATACGAGGTGTGAAGTACCTTGGCTACTCCTTTTATGTAAACAAGGGTAGATGCCAACTCACCGTACACCCGAAATCCAAGGCAAAGATGAAGTCAAGACTAAAAGAGCTGACAAGTCGAAGCAACGGATGGGGTTACGAGAAAAGAAAGCAAAAGCTGAAAGAGTACATACAAGGGTGGGTAGGATACTATCACCTTGCCAATATGAAACGTCTTTGCCAAGAGACCGATGAATGGTTAAGACGTAGAATACGCATGTGTATATGGAAGGCTTGGAAGAAAACAAAGACAAAGGTGGCAAACCTCATCAAGTGTGGAATAAGCCATGATAAGGCATGGTCTATAGGCAATGCTCGCCAGAGTCACTGGCGCATGGCAAAGAACTACTATGTTAACACGGCAATATCCACGCAGAATCTAAAGAAGGCGGGCTACTTGTGTCTTATGGATTCGTATCTCGAATGGAATCCAAAATAGGAACCGCCGTATGCCGAACGGCACGTACGGTGGTGTGAGAGGTCGGAAAACGAAAGTAGGAAGAAAACTACTTCGTTTTCCTCCTACTCGATTATTGCGATGCGAAAAACACAAGTATTACCCATATTACTCGTATTACCAATATTTACCGCCCTCGCTTTCGCTTATGTATCGCAGGACGTATCATTGCAGCCGATTGAGCAATGCAGCGCCGCCACCAATGTTCATCATCTTCATCCTTGTCACGTCCCCAACCAGTACCAGGTGAGCTGCCTCCGCCACAAGATTGAGCATAAGTAGTTGCCTCACGGATATAGCCGAGAACCAAGAGCATGGCACAGTTGATTACGTTGTCGATGTTTGTTGTAAGGTCATTAAATCCCGACTCGTCAAGGATTTCTTGTTGACGGTCTGATAAAGAAGGGATAAGTGGCTCTATGGAATTTGTCAGCATTTTGTTGTAAGTCCAAAGAATGTTTTTCTGAATAGCCGTAGCTTTCAAATCATTGTTCTCACCAAGACTTTTAAGCATTTCACGATGTTCCTCCTTCATTTCCGCCAGTCTGGCTTTTGCTTCATTGATAGTATCATTGGCTTCGTCAAGCATTTTGTATCGTACTGCCAACTTCTCGTCTATACCTTCCATCTCCTTGCGTAAAAGAGCAATCTTGTTAGCCAGTTCGTCATTGTCAACACCTGACTGACCAAATTGTTTTGCAATCCGGTCAATCTGAGTTTGTAAATCATCTTTCCTGGCTTGAAGATTGGCTATCATAGTAGAGATACCTTTCAGTTTGATTTCTGCACGGTGAATTTGCTTCAGCAAGTCTTCTCTTGTAGACTGGAGGTTGCATACTTCTGACACAAGTTCACGTTTGTATTCCTCTGTAGAACGGTGTCTTGCCCTTGTTTCCTCCATATTGCTACCACGTTCCAATCCCCATTTCTCACTTACAGCCTCCTGCAATTCACTATGAAGCTTGGTCATATTAGCAGACTCAGCTTCCCTACCATCACCAAATACACTTTTCCATGAAATGCGATTTTTCACGGGATCTACTGGTACCAACGTACAATGACAATGTGGATTTTTCTCGTCAAGGTGGACATAAAAGCTGATGATGTTGTCTTCACCAAATCGTTTAGCCATAAATGAGTATACATCCTTTGCCCATTCTTCTATGTCTTTGCAGCGGACTATTGAAGAGTTATCAGCACCCTTTGTCAAGTCCACTGTTTGGTTGCCAAAAGCAATTTCGTGCATACGTTCACGATTGCCTCCAAAGATAAACTGGGCAACAGTCCGTCTTTTCATCACAGCGTTGGGACGTGCATTGGGGTCTTTGATACCCCTTGCAGCTAAGTTCTCCGCCATCTTTTCCGCTATTGTCTTTGAGGTGTCTATCGGTTGAATGATACCACCCTTTACGACTTCAAAGTTGAGTTTCGCACGTGTCGGGTCATAGTTGGAAAGACTATCTTTGGCTTTCTTCTCCCAATGCTGTTTTGTCCAGTTTCGTTGTTGTTCGTCACTCTCCTGCGAACTTACACCACTGGTCGTAGAGCGCATATCCATGACCTGTTTTTTTCCTGCCATATTCTTTGTTTTTAAGTTTCAAGTACCATTACCCTGCCAGAGCTTGCTCCCCGAAGGCACACAGCCTAGGAACTCCTTTTGGAGTGGCAGCCTAATACGGTTTTTTCAAAACCGGTAATTAGGCTTACCGATTTGAAAAATCGTTGCTTAACGAGTCGTTGGTGCAAGTCGTTTTTGAATTGCAGCAAGCAAGCTCGCAGGGATTTTGAAGAACGCATTTGATAGTTGCATTGCTATCGTTCTGAGATGAAATAATAGGGAATGTGAAGTCATAAGACAAGCTGTTTGTAAGACTTCTTGCCGATGAAAAAGACATAAACCTTTCCCTGTCGTTTAGAAGTGATGACCGACAAAGCCGTAAGTTCTTCGATGAATGATTGAACGGTATGACGATCCCAATTCCAATCTTCCGCAAGGCGTTTGTAAGAAGCGGAATAAGGTGCGAATCTTTTCACGATACCATCAGCGTCTCTTACGGCAATGCCTTTTTGTATGTGTTCAATCATCCAGACGAAAGCATCATATCGTGTGAGGCGCTGATTGCCTTTTGACCTTAGGCAGTCTATCAATTCGGCACCAAGAGCAAGCCAATTAAGCGAATGGGTATTCTTTTCCATAACTGCAGTTTTTAAGAATGAGACAACATTTTCATTTGTTCTGTATCGGTAGGTTCCGCATGGGCTTTTTGAGTTTTACCTTTACGATGTTTTACTTTGGAAGGGAAACAACAAGCAGTTTCAAGAATAAACGCTAAGGTTACTGCCACCGAAAGCAGATGTGGAATAAACGAAAGTACAATGGCGGTGAATGCAAGAACCATAACAATCATGCGTGACTGTCTTATTGTCTGAAGCAGTATCATATTCTTCTTAGAGGCAAGAGAGAAGAATACATAGATTGATGAAAGCATGATGCCTTTCTCCAAAGGAAACAAAGCGTAATACACCAGGTGAAACAAGATAAGTGCAAGACACAGCATTCGTGCCGTGAACAACGTGAAGTTTTCTGAGTAAGCCATACCGAGCCATGCTCTTCTGAATTTTCTGTTAGTGTATAGCCTTGCTGGAAACAAGAACAAAAACAGAGAAAATGCTAAGAATATTGCAATCTTTAAGTACGTCATTTTTATTTGAATAATATGAGTAATACCGTATTACTTGGAAATATCTAAACGTCATCACCAACATACAGATAGAATGGAGAATTTGAAATTTTAAGCTTCAGAGACTTAAACGATGCTCTGCGGATAATCAGTTCAACATCGTGTAATGTAGGTTCACATTTTGCAATGCGTTCTGCAAAAGCACCGTCTCTTCTGCATATTTTCTTTATGATTTTGGCTATGTCATACTCATATATGTTCCAGACCGTTCTGGATATATGGTACTTTACTTTGCCAGATAACATGATGCGAAGAACAAGACATGATGATTTCACAAGTTTTCCGTTCTCGTGCATCATATAGTCATGCCTTGCTTCAGGAACGACAGCACGATACACCTTGCAGTTGGCATTGATGATGTCGGCTATCTTATATAGTAGTTCAGCCATCATAGTTCATTTTGCAAAATACAGAAAGGAGTTTAGCTGCTGTCATGGCTTCAATAAAGTCAAAAGATGCCTCGTGTGAAAGAAGATCACTTTCAAGCTCGTCCTCCCAAACATCGATAGAGTCGTATATGGTTACGGTGATTCCATCAATAAAACCGTTAGGCTGTGACACCATATTGACCTTATACATACTTTGTCCCAATTTGGGGCTGGCAAAGAAACAACAGTGATGTGTGTTTGGGGCAGTCTTGCTTGTTCCATGATACAATAATAGTAAGTCCATGTCATCGTCAAGCATGTCCATGACACATCCGATTGGAAATGTTTCTTCAAGAGAAAAATAGAGAATGGCGGAGTCTTCGGTTATGTCTGGTTCCGCACATTTCTTACTGTCAATGAGCCTTGGCAACATGAGCGGTGCCAAAGCCATAAACTTGTTCACTTCTTTTGTTATCATACTTAGTAGGAGTTAAAATGATGAGACGTATATTTTTAGTAGCTGCTGTGGCAACAGATAGTTCAATGCCTTTAAGTTGATGTCAAACGTCTCAGCAAACTTTCTTGATTTGGGAAGTTGAGAGATGACATAGTTGAACTTCTTTCGTTCCTGCTCTGTCATTGTAGCAAGAGAAAACTGGTCAATACTGATGAAAGGCTGTATTATCATCCAAAGATAGGCGTTGCCTTGTGCCTTGTTTTTCATTTCAAGGTGGTTAATGTTTTCCACACACTCAGCAGAGTTCTGCAACAATCGCCTCACAGTGCGCATAGACATGTAAACGACTACATCTTTTGATGATATTTTCCCGTCCTTTGCTGCCAGGAATATATTTCGGCAGATGGTTTCTGTATCTTTTGTGATGTCGGACAGAGGTTCGTTGTCCATTTCATATAGGTGTGCAAGAAAAGAACGGAACAAGAAATCTTCTTGGCTTATGAATTTTAGCAGCTCATTCTTGTCGTTTATTCCAGACCTCATGGTCTCGCCCAAGAAGTAACGGTAACGTTTCAAGATTGAACTTTTATCACAAACACTAATGCTTGTGCTGTCCAAAGCATTAAAGAAAGGTTCTGCTTCGTGAACAGCATCACGAAGTTCTTTGTCCTCTTTGTAGGAACAAGTCATGTCTTTTATCGTAAGAACATCCCCATAGCCGTATTTCCATGTTTCTGTAAGGCGAAGCATTTCTGTTCTTATGGAGTCATTGATAAGAAAAAAGTCGTTTGCCTCGTTATGGTGCTTGATGAAAACTGAATCTTTGGCAAGAAACTTATAGACAGTGTCGCTTATCTCATGCCATTCACATAAGGTCTCACCAAAGTCTTTGGTGTTGGAATGGCTAATAGAGCGGACTTTCAAGAGGTATTGGTGATACTCGTTTAAGGCTTCTTGGCGTGTTCGAAAGTCGTATTTCCTTTCACCAGAGCATGATGAACAACTGGAAAATACAAGTAATATGAGTAATACCGAAAATAAGGGTAATACGATATTACCAAACGGCTGCAGATGATGAATGATATAGCTGTTTTCTCTGAGGATTGGAAACAGAATACGGTCTTTATTCATGTGGTGTTGATGTTTTATTTGTTTTTAATGACAAAGGTAGGGAATAAAGTCTGAAAACAAAAATTTACGCTTAATATTTTAAGCATTGGTTCTATTCTTGGTAAAAATAGAACCAATAAACAGAGAATATGCCTTAAAATACCGCAATACAGCATAAATGTATGGTATTCACCCATAAATTCAGTGGTTTATGATTATCTTTGCAGACAATATTACTTAGCAATACAGATAATATGAACTATATCGGTTATATAAATAAGGCTCAATACTTTGAGCATACAACAGAAATCATCAATTTGATGAAAGGTCATGGGTGTGTCAATATTCACATTGAAGAGACCAAAGACAAGAAACGCATTGAGTGGTGTAAGTTCATTGACAGTCTTTCAAATGGAGACAGTGCGGTGTTTGCGTCATTCGACAATGTGTTTCACAATTTCAACGATATGATGTTCTTCATCAAGTATTGTTCTAAAATGGACATTCGCATTATTTCCCTCTCAGATGAACTGGACACGCATGACAAGTTGTTTCCTGAGAGAAGAACGGCGGACACATTAAACTTGATATGCAAAGTTTTCAGCAAAAGAGATAGGGCTTCGCATGATGACTTGGAGGCTGAATTGTATTCCTACAGCTTCGAGGATAGGAAATTGAAACGATACAAGTTGGTTATCAACATGTATAAAGCCGGTTATAGTGTAAAGGAAATCATGGAAAGGACTGGCTACCGTGGAAAAAGTAACATATATAGGATATTGCACCAATATGATATAGAGATGGAATATCCATCCATGTCGAGAACAGCTAACAAGGTTAGGGAGAAATCAATCTAAAATAGTCATTTCCCTTACTTTATATCCCATACATAGGAATGTTGGTTATCCAACAATCTCCAATGCCAAGGGTGGGTGTAAAACAGTCAGCAGCTACAGTGTGACATTAGAATTGTGTTGTCAATCAAAAAGCAGCAATATGAAGGTCGGTTCATATCGATCTTCGCTTGATGCTCTGCCGATTGACAATTCAATTCGTCACACGTTCTGCGGAACAATGCTCCTCTCTTGACTGTTTGCAGACAAGAATGGTGCTTTGTTCATCAAGCAGAATAGCTGCCGTCTGTTTTACAGGGTGGGTAAGTCGTTAAGAACCTCTTTTATTTCGTGGAACTTGAAGAAGTTTTATATAAAGGGTGGGGGACTGTGAAGTGTTGCGAGTGGCAAGACCAAATGTCCATACAAAGTGAGTGGCAATTCTAAATACAAGTCTTCTAAGCGTAAGCCTTGATAGATTGTGTTTAGAATTGCTGCTTTCTTTGTATTTGGTCCTTGGCAAACAGTCATGGCAGCCTAATAGCAACTTGTTGCCATCGGGATGTGATGTCTGTTTGCCAACCATCTCAGTAACATTTCGCTGTGGAGTGGGAAGCTTATAAAGGATAAAATGTAGCGTAGAAACGTTGTGTATACAAGTTGTATCTTTGTATAAAGTGTTGACACTCATTGTATTTGTGGGAATAAGACTCCGAGAGATACAACGCTACAAAAGAAAAAGGCTATTTAATACGCAAATGGTAATCGCCTACGACCTGTAAGGTGATAGATGATTACCATTTGTATTATAAATAAGGTGAGTTTACTCCACCTCGTCATTGTAAGTAAGATTTCCTTCAAAGCCAAGTGTTACCTGTTGTACTCCATGCTTTTGGATATACTTGTTGGTAGTAGTGATGTCGCTATGTCGAGCTTGGTCACGTGCAACTACCACTCCTTGCGCATTTGCCAAGTCACGGATGCCAGAGTCCTTCAAACTGTAGAACTGGTAACAGTCATTCCATTTTAGAGCTTTACGCATAACTTTCCAACGCTTGTTGAATTGGTCTGAACCAATACGCTCTTCGCTTGGTTTGAAGTCAGAGCCGAACAGGTAATAGCTATCCGGCTGCTTGAACACCTCCAAGTCAAGCATAAGTTTGATGACGATTTTATTCAAGCCAACTTCTGCATCCTTGTGGTTCTTGCTGAATTCATGTGATACAAACACCGTTTGTTTCTTCAGAGAAATGTCGCCAATCTTCAAGTGACTCAATTCGCCTGGGCGTATGAGCGTATGATACTGCATCATACAGGCTAGAAAGAACGACTTATCATTTCTGCACAGATAGTTTGACATCTGCTTCAGCATCTCTGGTGTCAAGTCCTTGCGGTATTTCTCATGTTCAGGCATCACCTTGATATGCTCTACAGGATTAGTGTTGATGTGCTTACGAGCAATCAAGAACTCCGCCAAGCCGTAAAGCCATCCCCTGTAATTGTTTCTTGTTCGTGGAGAACTCTCACGATCAAGATAAATCCAATCTATGAAGTCATTACAGAAGCCAATATCAAATTGATAGGCATACTTGATGGGATTAACTTGCGATGTAATAAACTCACGAAGTATATTCACCCTGGAACGATAGCTTTGACGCGTTTTCTTTCTGTCCATGCGGTCTACATAGTCAAGATAGCGTTCAAGGCAGTTGTCGAAATACACAAAACCACGACTCTCATCATCTGTTACCCAAGGATTCCATCCCTGAGCAAGCTGCTTTGTAAGAACCTCCATGATTTCGCTTGCTCTGCGTTTCTTTTCAGAGACGCTAAGACTATCTTTGATATAGTATCTCTTACGACGCATTAAACCTCGTGCTGGGTCTAATGATGTAAAATCTACAAACCAACGTACACCTTTATGTAAAGTGGGAGGTGTGTAGCCCACAATATCAGAACTCTTGCCGTTACAAAATTTTGAGCACATTTTTTTAACATCTTTTAGAGCCATCATATCGGTGGATTAAAGACGTTTGTTCTATTACCTAAAAAATTCTGGCGCAGATTTGGCGCACCCTTAAACGAAAAATCAGCGCAACTTGTTGTTTTGCAACTCGTTACGCTGACTTTTGCGGAGAGAGAGGGATTCGAACCCCCGGTACCTCTCAGTACGCCGGTTTTCAAGACCGGTGCATTCGACCACTCTGCCATCTCTCCTTTACTTGAAGAAGTTGCTTTGTGTCTTAAAGCGAGTGCAAAGGTATAGAGTTTTATCTAAACTTGCAAATTTTTAGCCAACTTTTTTCTAAAAAAGATGTTTTTTGCTAATTTTGCACCATGATTTATCCAAACACATTCGAAAACAAGATTGGTTTCAACGAAATAAGAACGCTTTTGCGTGAAAGATGCCTGAGCTCTCTCGGCAAAGAGGAAATTGACAAGATTGCCTTTATGGACGACATGAAGGCTATAAACACGCAACTTGCAAGAGTTAGGGAATTCCGCAAACTACAGGAAGAAGCAGAAGACTTCCCTATCAGTTACTTCTTTGACGTCAGGCAATCTGTGGCAAGACTACGTCTCGAAGGCACCCACCTTGAGGAAGACGAGCTGTTCGACCTGCGACGTTCCATGGGAACAATCTGCGACATTGTAGCATATCTTAACCGCTGCGACGAAGACGAAGCATCCATTTCTCAAGACGGATGGAAGCATGAACCCGTATACCCATACCCAGCACTACATGAATTGGCAGACGGCGTTATGACTTACCCGCAAATTCTGCAGCGTATCGATCAGATATTGGATAAATTCGGAAAGATACGTGACACGGCATCACCGGAGCTTAACAACATACGTAGGGAACTTGCCAAAACAGAGGGAAGCATCTCGCGTACATTATATAGTATCTTGCGTTCAGCACAAAGCGAGGGTCTAATCGAGAAGGATGTAACACCATCTATGCGCGACGGCAGACTGGTTATACCTATCGTGCCAACGATGAAGCGCAAAATAAAAGGTATCGTACACGACGAGTCGGCTTCAGGAAAGACTCTTTTCGTTGAACCGACAGAGGTTGTGGAAGCAAACAACCGGGTCAGAGAACTTGAAGCAGAGGAAAGACGTGAGATTATACGTATACTTAATGAAATAGCAAAGACCATACGTCCTCATGTTCCACAAATACTTGCATCATATAAGCTGCTGGCACAGATTGACATGATTCGCGCCAAAACAGAACTTGCAAAACTTATCGGAGGTATAGAACCCGAAGTAGGGAAATACCCTCTCATCGACTGGATTGAAGCAACTCACCCCCTGTTGCGCCTTTCATTGGAAAAGCAGGGAAAGAAGGTTGTCCCCCTGGAAATCATGCTGACAAGAAACAAGAGGATGCTTATAATCTCCGGACCGAACGCCGGAGGAAAGTCCGTTTGCCTGAAGACCGTAGGACTGTTGCAGTATATGCTCCAGTGCGGTCTGTCCATACCTATGAGCGAACGGTCAAAAGCCGGCATTTTCCAGAATATCCTTATAGATATCGGTGACGAACAGAGCATAGAAGATGACCTAAGTACATATTCGAGTCATCTGACGAACATGAAAAACATGATGAAGAGTGCCAACGACCGCACCCTGATTCTCATTGATGAGTTCGGAACAGGAACGGAGCCACAGATTGGAGGGGCAATAGCAGAGGCCGTATTGAAACAGTTCTGCATAAAGAAGGCATACGGTGTCATCACCACCCACTACCAGAACCTGAAACACTTTGCCGACAGTCATGAAGGAGTTGTCAACGGCGCAATGCTATACGACCGTCATCAGATGCAGGCACTGTTCCAGCTGCAGATAGGACAGCCGGGAAGTTCTTTCGCCATAGAGATTGCCAGAAAGATAGGATTGCCGGAACAGGTTATCCACGACGCCAGCGAGATTGTCGGTTCCGATTATATCCAAAGCGACAAATACCTGCAGGACATTGTACGCGACAAACGCTATTGGGAGAGCAAACGACAGACCATCCATCAGCGCGAGAAGCAGATGGAGCAGACTATATCAAAATACGAATCGGAACTAACCGATTTGGAAAAGAGCCGCAAGGAAGTACTTGCCAAAGCAAAGGAGCGTGCCGAAGAACTTTTCAAGGAGAGCAACAAGAAGATAGAGAATGTCATCCGAGAAATTCGAGAGAAACAGGCTGAGAAGGAAGAAACAAAGAAGCTGCGCGACAGTCTGAAGGACTTCAAGGAAGGCATTGCCGACATAGACAAGCAGACTGAGGATGACAAGATTGCGCGCAAGATGGCTCAGATTCTAAGACGAAAGGACAATAAGAACAAGAGGAAGAAAGAGAAAGAAGAAAAAGCCACTGATGCCACAAGTCTGCAAAACAGTACTATAACACAGGCCCAGAATTCAAAATTCAAGGAAGGTGACACCGTAAGAATAAAAGGTACGACCACTGTAGGAACCATTGAGAGCCTCCAAGACAAGAATGTTGTCGTAATCTTCGGCGGTCTGCGGTCTACAACGGCTATCAAAAAGATTGAACATGCCACACCTCCTAAGAAAGAGGAACCGCGCCCTTATATGACCGTGGGCAAACAGACACGCGAAACCATCGACTCAAAGAAGCTAAACTTCAAGCAAGACCTTGACGTCAGGGGCATGCGTGGCGAAGAAGCCTTGAACGCCGTAATGTATTTCATCGACGACGCCACACTCGTCGGCATGTCGAGAGTACGCATACTCCACGGCACAGGCACCGGCATCCTCCGTCAGCTCATACGCCAGTATCTTGCTACCGTTCCTGCCGTCACCTCATACAAAGACGAGCATGTGCAGTTTGGCGGAGCCGGTATAACAGTTGTAGATTTGGGATAAGACAACTCTTACGCCAAGCATAAAATCCTAAAAAAATAAGCCAAAAGCTTGCAGCAATACGAGACATTTATCGCTGCAAGCTTTTATTATATTATATAAAGGTTGAAAAGAACTATGCAAGACAGTTGTCGAGCAAATCTTCAATCTCTTTTCTGTTCATATCCTGTCCTATAAACACGAGCTTCTGCATGCGGTCGCCATATTCAGGATCCCAATCTTTCACTGCCCCAGGATTATTCTTCTTGAACTCCTCAAGCTCATCCTTAGGCATTGTGGCATACCATTGTCCGGCATTGCGCAGAGAAACCTGGCTACCAGCCTGCTCAAACACATAACACATGTCTTTCTCTTCAGCGAAATAACACAGTCCCTTGCAACGAATAACACTCTTCGGGAACTTACGGGCAATAAACTGATCAAACTCGGTCATCATAAAAGGACGACGACGGGTATAGACGAAGGTGCCGATGCCATATTCCAGAGCCTCCCCCTCTTCTTCATTCTCAAGGTCATCCTCATCACCTTCTACAGCCTCTATCCAATGCGCTGACGTAGCGACCTTTTCAAAATCGAAAAGATGAGTATTGATGATTTTCTCGATAGGCACATCACCATAGTTACAAGGAACGATAGCCGCCTTAGGCTGAATCTGTCGCAAGATAGCCTTTATACGAACAAGCTCGTCTGCCGACACCTCATCCGCCTTGTTCAACAGAATGATATTACAGAACTCCACCTGCTGTATAACAAGGCTCGCCAAGTCATCTTCTCCAAGATTACCCTTCGTCAAATCCGTTCCTTCCGCGAACTCATCTCTCAGTCTGAGAGCATCACACACTGTAACAATAGCGTCAAGTTTTGCTATACCGTTTTTTGCATATTCCGGATACATCTGCGGATAAACGCTTATTGTCTGCGCTATCGGTGCGGGTTCACATATTCCGCTCGCCTCTATCACGATATAATCAAAACGGTTCTGCGCCACAATCTCACTCAACTGCTGGACGAGATCCATTTTAAGAGTACAACAGATGCAGCCGTTCTGCAAAGCGACAAGACTATCATCGCCCTCTCCGACCACTCCACCTTGCTGTATCAAGTCGGCATCTATGTTCACTTCGCCAATATCATTAACGATAACGGCAAACCTAATACCTTTCTCATTTGAGAGAATTCGATTCAAAAGAGTCGTCTTTCCACTTCCCAAATAACCTGTAAGCAGAAGAACTGGAGTTTCTTTAATATCCATATAGCTATATGTTTAAAATATTACATAACAAAAAAAGACATCCTTGGAATAAGGATGTCTCTGTGTTGGGATACTCGGACTCGAACCAAGAATGACAGGACCAGAATCTGTAGTGTTACCATTACACCATATCCCAATGTTTTTATTTAGCAATCGTTATTGCTTGATTGCGAGTGCAAAGGTACTACTTTTTTTTTAATCACAAACATTTCTCGCAACTTTTTTATAAAAAAAACCAAAATAACTCGTTTTTTTTGCTCTTTTCGGATAAATCAGCTTACCTTTGTACTCCGTTGGACATTATTATATATAATATAACGTATAAGTCCGGCATAATAATTTTTTATTCAATAATCCGATTTAATTTTAATGAAACAGAAAAACAAGCTTGTTGAATCAATTGTAAAGGGAATTCAAGAGAAGAAGGGTACAGATATCGTTATTGTCGATTTGCGAGGTATTGACGGCACAATATGTGATTATTTCATTATTTGCCAAGGTAACTCACCCACACAGATTGACGCGATAACAGACTCCGTCGAGGAAACAGCTCGCATAGAGGCCGGCGAGAAACCTGTAAAGATTGCCGGACTTACAAATGCGGAATGGGTGGCAATGGACTACACCGATATTCTGGTACACATCTTCCTGCCAGAGATGAGAAGCTACTACAATCTGGAAGATCTGTGGGAAGATGCAAGTCTTACACGAGTGCCGAATATTGACGCAGACTAAAGATTTACGTCTATAGCCATGATATCATATACAGTATGGCTGCTATAATATATTATATAAGGTGTAAAATCATTATAAAGAAATGAATCCTAACAAAAATCAGAATCCCAATAACAACAAGATGCCAAAATTCAACCTTGGTTGGATATACGCTCTTGCAATAATCGGTCTTGTCATAGCCTTTGCTATGGGAGGCAATTCTATTGGAGGCAGTGCTGGGAAACAAGCATCATATACTAAATTCCAGACATACATGATGCAGGGATACGCACAAAGCCTGGTTGTGAACAAAGACAACGGCAAGCTGAAGATGTATGTCAAGCCGGAATATATCCGCACGCTGTTCAATGCCGGTACCAGTCAAGTAGGAACAAACCCATTCATAGAAGTACAGTATGGCGGCATTGACAAGCTTGAAACCTTTGTTGATTACGCCAAAGCAAAAGGCAAGTTCAAAGGAGACCTTACCTACGAAAGCGATCAGGGCGGCATATTGATGATGCTTCTACAGGCTGTTGGCCCTATAATCCTGTTCTTCGCTATCTGGATGTTCCTCATGCGCAGAATGGGAGGCGGTGGCGGCGGCCCTGGCATTCTGGGCGTAGGCAAGAGCAAGGCCAAGGTATACGACAAGACCAAGGGCGAAAAGGTTATAACATTCAAGGATGTTGCCGGACAGGAAGGAGCAAAGCAGGAGGTGCAAGAGATTGTGGACTTCCTCAAGAATCCCAAGAAATACACAGAGCTTGGCGGTAAGATACCTACAGGAGCATTACTTATAGGCCCTCCAGGAACAGGAAAGACTCTCCTTGCCAAGGCCGTAGCCGGTGAGGCTGGTGTTCCATTCTTCTCCATGAGCGGTTCCGACTTTGTGGAAATGTTTGTCGGAGTAGGAGCAAGCCGTGTGCGCGACCTCTTCCGCCAGGCAAAGGAAAAAGCCCCTTGCATAATCTTCATTGACGAGATAGACGCTGTGGGTAGAGCCCGCAGCCAGAGTCCTTCTATGGGAAGCAATGATGAGCGCGAAAGCACATTGAACGCCCTTCTTACAGAGATGGACGGCTTCGGAACGAACAGTGGCGTCATAGTACTTGCAGCAACAAACCGTGCCGACATGCTCGACAAAGCATTGCTGCGTGCCGGACGCTTTGACCGCCAGATAAGTGTCGACCTTCCGGACCTTAATGAACGCAAGGCAATCTTCGAAGTGCATCTGCGCCCTATTAAGAAAGACGCAAGTGTTGATGTAGAGATGCTTGCCCGCCAGACACCAGGTTTCTCTGGAGCTGATATTGCCAACGTATGCAATGAGGCTGCACTTATAGCAGCCCGCAACGGCAAGAAGAGCGTTGAGAAGCAAGACTTCCTTGATGCCGTAGACCGAATCATCGGCGGTCTGGAGAAGAAGACCAAGGTGATGACAGCTTCTGAAAAGCGTTCCATCGCCATTCACGAGGCTGGCCACGCAACGATATCCTGGTTCACCGAGCATGCCAATCCATTGGTTAAGGTATCTATCGTACCACGAGGACGGGCTCTTGGAGCTGCATGGTACATGCCTGAAGAGCGACAGATAACCACCAAAGAGGCGATGCTCGACGAGATATGCTCTCTGCTTGGCGGACGTGCTGCCGAGGAACTGTTTACCGGCCATATCTCTACAGGCGCCATCAACGACCTTGAACGCGTGACTAAGAGTATCTACGGAATGATAGCTTATGCAGGTATGGGTGAGAATCTGCCTAACATCAGCTATTACAACAACAACGAATACAACTTCCAGAAGCCTTACTCTGAAACAACAGCCAAGGCTATTGACGACGAAGCCCTCAAGATGATTGCCGAGCAATACAAGAGAGCCAAAGAGATTCTTACAGAACACAAGGAAGGTCATAACGCACTTGCCAACCTGCTCATAGAGCGCGAGGTTATCTTTGCCGAAGATGTGGAGAAGATTTTCGGCAAACGTCCATGGGTAAGCCGTTCTGAGGAGATTCTGGAAGGGAATAATGCCTCTGCAGACAACATCGAAGCAGAGACAAAAGATAACGAAAATACCGAAACATCGGAGAAGATATAATCTATAAGCTATGACAGAAGAAAAGAAAAACAGCAAGTTGAGCAATCTGATAGTACGCTCCATTACGGGAGTACTTTTCGTTGCAGCAATAGTAACATCATTCCTTCATCCTTTTGCGATGGAGTTTCTGTTCATGCTAATAACAGGACTCACCTTATGGGAGTACTGCGGACTGGTGAACGAGAAGGAGGATGTACAAATCAACCAATTCATAAGCACCGTTGCCGGCGTATATTTCTTCCTTGCCGTTGGTGGGTTCTGTACGGGCCTCGTACCTACGGCTGCTGTATTCATCCCATATCTGCTCACCATCGTGTATCTGTTCATCAGCGAACTGTATTCAAACAGCAAGAACGCCATTGAAGATTGGGCACACACGATGCTCGGACAGATGTATATAGCATTACCGTTTTCCACAATTAACGTATTGGCATTCAATGCCTCCGCAAACGGACAGACGGTTTACAACTATATCATTCCGCTTAGCGTGTTCATTTTCCTTTGGGCCAATGACACAGGTGCCTACTGCTCTGGTTCGCTCTTCGGCAAGCACAAGCTCTTTCCAAGAATCTCTCCGGGAAAGACGTGGGAGGGTTCTATCGGCGGTGCTGTCTTGGTATTAGCAGCCGCAGCAATAGTATATTATGTATTTCCAAATATCCAATCAGACCTCGGCCTGTCCCTAATACAATGGATGGGACTCGGACTTGTCATTGTGGTGTTCGGCACATGGGGCGACCTTGTAGAGTCTCTCTTCAAGCGCACACTCGGCATCAAGGACAGCGGAAACATACTACCCGGCCACGGCGGAATGCTCGACCGTTTTGACTCTTCTCTGATGGCAATGCCTGCGGCAGTAGTATATCTTTATTCGCTGACCTTGCTATAAACCATTGCTGTATGCATTGCTGCTTCTATACAAGCAGACTGTCTGAAAAGTAAATATGTGCATTCTGAAATAGACTCAAATACATTAAACAATAAAGAAAACGAGGGTTCCTGTATTCGGAATCCTCGTTTTCTTTATTGTTGTCATTAACCCCCAATCGGTCATTAGGGCTTATAATACCTATAGTTTATTGATAATCATCTCCATCTGCTCGCCCAGCCCGATGGTATATCCTTGCGACTTATACACCACACGGTTGAAGGTGTCGGAGATAATGAATATCGGTGAGAGGCCGGGATGAGAGAGCTTCATGTTCTCAGAAATCTGCTTACGAATCTTTCCATCCTTATCTATACCGTAAATGATATTCTCAGGCAGCCCGCAGAATTCATTCTTATTGAACTTATTTGCTGCAGCCTCATCTTCAAAGAGCAATACTATCGGACGATTCCATTTCTCAAATGCCGAAGCAACCTTTGCTATGTCTTTCAGAGCATGGTTAGTAGGCTCCTGCCCCACTCCAACCAGTCCGGTTATGAAATATCCGCGCCCTGTCTGCGACAAAAGACTTACTTCTGAACCGTCGAGTTTCTGGAACTTACTCTCCGAATCGAAATTACCGATCACAGTAACCGCCGTAGGAGAGGTGCGCAGCTGCATAGCCACATCCGTTGTCTTTCCTTTTTCGACAGAGAAGATCTGCATTGCCGACATGACGCCGCCACTTGCCAATCGGGTTCCACTCACGAGAACATACTGTCCGGCATCAAGTTCCACCTTGTTCTTAAACGTGCTGCTCCATGTCGTTCCCACCTCTGGATATTCCAATAGAGATGTTGAACCGTCGGGATTTATGCGACTTATCGAGAAATGGCTATAATATTTAGGGTCGTCAATGATGCCGTTGCCTTTATACGAAAGATTCAAGAAGCCCTTGTCGCTTACCTTCTGTACGGTACCGTCGAAGTCCACATCTATCCACTCTCCATCTTTTCTATATTGTGTTTTCTGTGTTACGGCATCCACACGAGCCTCTATACCAAGACTGCGTGCCACATCGACAAAGAAAATCTTGCGTGAACGACGGTCGGTGACTCTACTGTTCCACACTCCCACCGGCGTCTGTGCTATCATCAGAGCCTTCTCGTCAGGGTTCAAGCGTATGTTTTTCTTCACCCATTCCACGAGAACGGTTGGGTCTTTCTGGATTCTCCCAATATTTTTCTTGCTGAAAGTCTTCTCAAAGAACTGCTTGAACGGATGTATTATCATCTCGTTCTCCACACGCGGACATAGTTCATTGCTCCACGCATTGAAGTTATCCTCAAGGATTTCCGTCTGCATATCCCTAAGATCCTTTTCGCTCAGAGAGGAAAGCAACCCTACGGCACGCTGCAGGTTATCCTTATGGCGCACAAGGAAAGCGAGCATCACCTCATGATTTCCTTGCGACTTTACAAGCAAGTCTGCTATCTTTTCTGTTTCATCTGCCGACATGCCATCCACCAATCCCTTGTCCGTCAATGTCTTCTTTGCCGTTTCCTTTGTATAGAACGTGGCAAGATAAGCATGGCGCACCGAATCTTCGTATGCAAAGCGCCTGTCGTTTTCCGCCCTTTGTTCTGGTGTAACAAGAGGAATATTCGGTTTCTCCTGTGGAGGTACGATATCGAAGGAGTCGGTATACAGAACCGCAGCAGTATTGTTTTCCACCGTACGGTCAAGACGGATGGTTACATCCTTGTCTTTTCCAAACGACACCTTTCTGAAGCCATACTTCCCGTTCTGAGATGCCCACACCATCATGTCACCCTTGCCGGCGGTAAGGAATGTTCTGCCTGCGGCATCGGAATACTTGGTCACTACGGGACAGAACTCTGCATAGTTGTATATCTTGAATACGACCTTTGCATTATTCACAGGCTTTCCGTCGGCATCAACAACAGTGAAGCCCATGCGTGCCGTCTCCACATAATTATCTATAAGATTTATCTCCGTATAGTTTGAAGTGCGCAGAAGCACCTCTTCGGGTCCTCTGTAATCGCCAAACGCCTTGGTGTGCATAAGCATAGCCCTTGAAGCCGGAGCATTGAACCATCCGAGATTCAGCACCGGTTCCGGTTCGCAGGCACCAAGGAAGTACCACTTTCCGTCAGCCCAAGCCTCCACCCATGCATGGTTATCGTCGGTATGCGCCCAGCGTGGGGTGTACACCTGCCGTGCAGGGATGCCCACAGCCCTTAGAGCAGCCACGGCGAAAGTGCTCTGTTCGCCACATCTGCCATATGCAGAGCGCACAGTAGATAGCGGAGCCGATGTTCTTCCGTCAGACGGACGATAGGTTACTTTCTCATGACACCAGTGGTTAACCTCCAATATGGCATCTTTCATAGATAGTCCCTTCACCCTTTCTTTCAGTTCTTTATAGAACACCATCCTCGAATCATCAAGGTTTTCATTATTCACTCGCACCGGCAGCACGAAATGCCGGAACAACAGGTCGGGAACATTCTTCCCCCACGTCATCTCCTTTCGTGCCATAATGCTTGTCTTTACATTCCCGAGAAAGAAACCCGGTTTATAGTCTGTCAGGTCGGCAAGCGGCATATAGTCATACAGGAACTCCAGGTCGGAGCGTTCCTCCGCTGTCAATCCGTCAAGCGACTCCACGTTTGCGGAGCGTAACATCTGCACAGCATCGAAGCGATGACTCTTCTCTCCACAAACCACAACATTGCCTTTATGCACAGTTTGTCCCACTATAGGCATACCGCACAAAAGCATAACCGTTGGCAATAAATATCTTTTCATAATCCACAGTATTATATCTTCTAAAGATTATGCAAAGATAATGCAAATCGAATACAATGCAAAACAAACTTGTTTGATTTTGTATTGTTGAGATGCAGCTTATCTTATCCAAAGATAATGCAAATCGAGCGGAGAACGAAATAAATATATTTATTTCTTATCCCGAGATGCAGCTTATCTTATTAAAAGATAATGCAAATCGAATACAATGCAAAACAAGCACACGATATCCATGCTCCGCACCACATCCGAGAAACAGAAAAGATTTCCAAATCAATTTCTTTTTCATAATCTTTCTCCTTTTTATGATAAATGTTGCATATATTAATAAGGTGGCAGACATAGTTGCCGCCATTGCCTTAGACTGACGTCATCAACCGATTGCAAAGTTAGACGGATGATGTTGCAAAGGTGTGATAGAAAGATTAATATGCCAATAAAAGAAACATGGCTCGAAGGAAATTTCGAGCAACAACGTCACATCAAAATGGGTAATAATCAGACGGAACATATTTGTCTGTTTTTAGAAATTAGATAACTTCCCTATAGAAAGTCGGTAACTTTCTCATAGAAATTCGGTAACTTTCTATTTTTAGTTGTTTAGTAGACTTGTTTTTGGTTGATTGGACGACTAAGCGTTTCCATGTCTTTCTCCCCACTTTTCCGCACCCTAAAATTAACAAATACAGCCAACTGAGGAAACAAAACACAGCCAACTGAGGAAACAAAATACAGCCAACTAAGGAAATAAAATACAGCCAACTGAGGAAACGAAATACAGCCAACTGAGGAAATAAAATACGGTCAACTGAGGAAATATAGGAAAAAGTTGTATCTTTGCACCTGAATAATCAGCTATTTGAAGATATGGAATACAAACATAGAATCGCAGACCAGATGCTAACAAAGAAACTGGCAAGTAAAGGAGCTATCTTAATAGAAGGTCCCAAATGGTGCGGAAAAACGACAACAGCAGAACAACAGGCAAAAAGTATTCTATATATGGATAATCCAGCCTCGTTGGAAACCAATCTACAGATGGCAGAGATAGATGCTTCAGTATTGCTGGACGGCGACACGCCAAGGCTTATTGACGAATGGCAGCTGGCACCAAAGCTTTGGGATGCCATCAGATTTGAGGTTGACCATAGGCACGACGTAGGACAGTTTGTCTTGACTGGATCCGCAGTTCCTGCTGATGAAAAGGATATGCACCATTCCGGAACGGGGCGATTCAGTTGGCTAACCATGCGACCAATGAGCCTTTACGAGTCGGGAGAGTCAAATGGAATAGTGAGCTTGGCACATTTATTTGAAACACCGGAAAAAATAGTTGGCGTTAACAAACTTAAGATAGACGACCTGGCATTTCTGATTTGCCGTGGCGGCTGGCCGTTTGCTTGTGGGTTGAAAGATGAAGCTGCTTTGGCACAAGCTTTTGACTATGTGGATGCTGTCATTAAGAAAGATGTATCCAGAGCGGATGGTGTGAATCGTAATGCAACGACTACAAGATTGCTATTACGTTCTTACGCCAGGAACCAAGGTTCACAAGCAACCATCGGAACGATTGTGGCTGACATGATGACAAATGATGAGAATGAGATTAGCATAAAGACAGCCGGTAGCTATCTGGAGGCTTTGCGTAAGATATTTGTCATTGAGGACTCTGAAGCCTGGAATCCAAATCTACGTTCCAAGACAGCTATCCGTACAGCAAACACCCGTTACTTCATTGACCCATCTATTGGAACGGCTGTGTTGGGACTTGGTCCAAAAGACCTCATCAATGATCTCAATACAATGGGACTCTTTTTTGAGACTCTTTGCGTTAGGGATTTACGTGTTTTTGCTGATGCTTTGGATGGAGAGGTGTATCATTATCGCGACAAAAACGGATTGGAATGTGATGCCGTAGTGCATCTGCGCAATGGCAAATACGGACTTGTTGAAGTAAAACTGGGTGGCGACAAACTCATCAACGAGGGTGCCAAGAATCTGATAACCCTTGCAAGCAAAATAAATACAGAAAAGATGAATGAACCTTCCTTCATGATGGTACTTACAGGAACAGGCGATTTCGCTTATCGAAGGAAAGACGGTGTGTTCGTGGTTCCCATCGGATGCCTGAAAGATTAATATAATGCCAACAGTTCAAGATGTCTGAACTGTTGGCATCAAGAGACTTTATTCCAACAGACATCATGGCATAAAAACTCTATATCAGATGAATATTGGGGAATTCCAACATCTCTATTACAGTTCGTCCATCTCCTCGCCTGTGCGCTCCATCACGTTTGCTGCCATAACGTCGGCAGCATGGATGATGGCAACGAGCGGATATTCCTTTTGCGCCGTATCGTAGTTGCGCACATCCTCAAAGCTGTTCTGGTTCAGCCCCCAGGCTCCCATGTGCCAGCGGATGGCAAGCATCTCGTCGTCATACAGTTCCAGTCCGCTGAGCAGTATCACCACGAGCGACTTCTCTCCGTGACCCATCGGAAAGTCCTTATACGAAACCTTGTAGCCCTCGCAGTCTTCCCACTGTCCGAGCTTGTTCTTGCGCTTCTTCACACTACGCTTGTAGATGTCCGCCTTGCACACGTCGTGCAGCAGAGCGGATATTATTATGCTCTCCTTCTTCACCTCCGTATCGAGCGAAGGCTCCAGCGCCTTCATGCCTTCCCAGATGGCAAATGCCGCCTTGCAGGTATTGAGGGAATGCTGCACGAGCCCGCCTTCCACATTCAGATGATGGCCTGCCGAAGCCGGAGCCGAGAAGAAGCCGAGGCGTTCCAGCTCTTCTATTACATCGTCTACCCCTTCGCGGCCGGTAGACTTCAGGAGCTTTACAAACTCCTCCTTATTTTCATTAATATTGCAACTCATTTCTTATTACTTTATTTTACTGATACAAATTTAGATAAAATTCCCGAATTACAATCCTGCCGGGGTAAAAAAACGAGAAAGATCATCTTTAGACAAATCCAAGAGGCATCTGATTTCTCATCAAGACTGCATGATTTTTATATATAAAAGCCCTCGTATTTATTTAAATATAAGCTTTATTTATGTAAATAAAGGCTTTATTTTATTTCGCAAAGGTTTTATTTTATTAAATAAAGGCTATATTTAAAGTTTTTCACCATGGTTTTGAGTTTTTTTCTTCCGCTCTCTGTTTTTTTATTTTATGCTCCACACAATATATATAAATAACATGCGTTATTAAATACGTATATACACAATTTATAGATTTTATGATAGAATACATTAAAGGCGAGCTCACGGAAGTAACGCCTGCATACGCCGTTGTGGAGGCGCATGGAGTAGGCTACGGACTGAACATCTCGCTCAACACCTATAGCGGCATACAGAACAAGAAAGAGGTAAAACTGTATGCCTTCGAAAGCATCCGCGAAGATGCGCACGTGCTTTTCGGCTTCGCATCAAAGCAGGAGCGCGAAATGTTCATGCTGCTCATCACCGTATCCGGCGTGGGAGCAAACACGGCGAGAATGATTCTCTCTGCCATGTCGGCAACTGAACTTTGCAACGTGATTTCCACCGGCAACGAGAAGATGCTGAAGACCGTAAAGGGTATAGGACTGCGCACGGCACAACGCATCATAGTGGACCTGAAGGACAAGATTGCCACAAGCGCCATAGCGGAAGAGATGCCGGCAGGCATCGTGGTGCAGGCTGCCGCCATGAACAACGAGGTGCGCGACGAGGCTATCGGCGCACTCACGATGCTCGGATTCGCCCCGGCACCATCGGCAAAGGTGGTGTCGGCAATACTTTCGGACAATCCGCAATTACCAGTAGAACAGGTTGTTAAACTGGCTCTGAAACAGATTAAGTAAATGAAAAGTCTAAAGAAACTATCCATTATAGTAGTCGCTTTGCTGAGCATCAACATGCTCGCTCTGAACGTTATCCCACAGCTGCAGGACGACCGCACAAGGCCCAACGTGCGAAACAAACGGCAGGACAAAGGCCCGATAACGCTGAACAAAAGAGGAAAAGCAAAAGACGACTCGCTGAAGAACGTCAAGACGGGGCTTTCGGCACTCGTCATCGAGGATGACTCCATCCCCGACTCTCTGCTGCACCCGAAATGGAACGTGCAGCGCACCGTGCCTATAACCATCGACGATACGAGGAAACGTACCGCCGACCTTAGCATGCCCGAAAACATAAAGCAGGATGTAGTATACAACGACACCCTGAACAGATACTTCGTCGGCTCCAAGATGGGTGGAGGATACCTCTCCACGCCTATCATCATGACACCGGAGGAGTACAAGAAATGGAGCGAGAAGCAGGAGATGAACCTCTTCTTCCGCAACAAGAACGACGAAATAGTGAAGGAGAAAGGCAAAGAGAAGTTCTCCTTTTCCGACATGCACTTCGAACTCGGACCGGCAGAGAAAATATTCGGTCCCGGCGGCGTACGCATAAAGACACAGGGTACAGCAGAGCTGAAGCTTGGAGCCACAATAAAGGAAGTGGACAACCCGTCGCTACCTATCCGCAACAGGAAGACGACAATGATGAACTTCGACGAGAAGGTGAACCTCAACGTGAACGGTAAGGTGGGCGACAAGGTGAACATGAACCTCAACTACAACACCGACGCAACGTTCGACTTCGACTCGCAGAACATGAAGCTGAAGTATGAAGGCAAGGAGGACGAGATAATAAAGCTGGTGGAAGCAGGCAACGTGTCCTTCCCAAGCAACTCGTCACTCATAAAGGGAGCATCGTCGCTGTTCGGTATACGCACCGACATGCAGTTCGGAAAGCTGAAACTGCAGACCGTGCTCTCGCAGAAGAAGTCGTCGAGCAAGAGCGTCTCATCCAAAGGCGGAGTGCAGCTCACGCCATTCGAGATTGACGCCGCCGACTATGAGGACAACCGTCACTTCTTCCTCTCAAGATATTTCCGCGACAAATACGACGCGGCAATGAAGACCCTGCCGAACCTCACCACGGGCATTACCATCAACCGCGTGGAGGTGTGGGTTACCAACAAACAGGGCAACACCACCAACACCCGAAACATCATCGCCCTGACCGACCTCGGAGAAAACACCAAGGTGAGCAACCCGATGTGGGGCATAACTGGTACTCCCGTGCCTTCGAACAATGCCAACAGCGAGTATTCTACCATAGTAAACTCTTACGCCGCAGCGAGAGACATTGACCAGACAAGTACCGTGCTCGACGGAATACCTAACTTTGTAGGAGGTTCCGACTACGAGAAGCTGCAAAGCGCACGACTGCTCAACTCCTCGGAATACTCCGTAAACCAGGCGTTGGGATATATCTCGCTGAAATCGACTCTACAGACAGACCAGGTGCTTGCCGTGGCTTACGAATATACTTCAGGCGGACAAACCTTTCAGGTGGGTGAGTTCGCATCCGACATACAGGACGTGAAACAGGCACTCTTCGTAAAATCGCTGAAGAACACAAGCAACAACCCGAAGCAGGGAAACTGGGACCTGATGATGAAAAACGTTTATTATCTCGCATCATCTGTAGAGAAAGACAAGTTCCGACTCGACGTGAAGTATCAGAGCGACACAACCGGTGTCTATCTGTCATACATACCGGAACAGCAGGTGAAGGACATGACGACGATAAAGCTGCTCGGCGCAGACCGACTCGACAATAACAACAAGGCACACAGCAACGGATATTTCGACTATGTGGAAGGCTACACCGTGAGCAACGGACGCGTGTTCTTCCCTGAGGCCGAGCCGTTCGGCGACTATCTCTACAACGCACTCGTTGCCAAAGGCGTGGCGCCGGACAAGGCTGCAAAATATAGCTATACCGAACTTTACGACTCTACAAAGACCATTGCCAAGCAGATTGCGGAGAAGGACAAGTTCCGACTTATCGGTCAGTTCCGTGGCACATCGGCAAACGTAATATCGCTCGGCGCATACAACGTGCCGCAGGGTTCTGTAGTAGTTACCGCAGGCGGAGTAACCCTCAACGAGGGCTCGGACTATAGCGTGGACTATTCTGCCGGAGAGGTAACCATCCTCAACCAAAGCATCATCGATGCAGGAACAGCGGTCAACGTTTCGCTCGAAAGCAATACCGACTATGCACAACAGAGAAAGACAATGATCGGACTGAACTGGGAGTACAACTTCTCGAAGAACTTCCAGCTAAGCGGTACGTTCCAGCATCTATCGGAACAGGCTCTTACCACAAAGGTATCCATGGGGTCTGAACCGCTCAACAACACGCTGTGGGGACTGAACCTGAACTGGAAGAAGGAAAGCCAGTGGCTGACAAACATGCTCGACAAGATTCCTTTCCTGCATTGCACACAGCCCTCGCAGATTTCCTTTACGGGAGAGTTCGCACAGCTCATTGCCGGAAAGGCAAGCGACACACAGGACAACGCTTCATACATCGATGACTTCGAAAACACGAAGAACACCATCGATGTATCATCGCCGTCATCATGGATAATATCCAGCGTGCCGACAATGTTCCCGAACTACAACGACAAGACAACGCTGCAAAGCGGATTCGAGCGTGCCCTGTTGGCATGGTACACCATCGACCCGCTGTTCACACGCAGAAGCAGCTCGTTGACACCTGGCCACATAAAGAGCGACCTGCACCAACTTTCAAACCACTATGTGAGAGAGGTCTACGTAAGAGAACTCTTCCCTAACCGCGACCAGAGCACTTATAGCGGCGCCACCGCCACATTGTCTATACTGAACCTTGCATACTATCCGTCGGAGCGCGGTCCGTACAACTTCAACCCGAACCTTAACAGCGACGGTACTCTGCCTACCCCGCAGCGAAACTGGGGTGGTATGATGCGCCGACTCGACACCAACGATTTCGAAACGGCAAACATAGAATACATAGAGTTCTGGATGCTCGACCCGTTCATCTACAGCAACAGAGAAGGCAACGCCGCACAGTATGGCGGTGACTTCTACATCAACCTCGGAGAAGTGAGTGAGGATGTGCTGCGCGACGGCAAGAAGTTCTATGAGAGTGGAATGCCTGTGGATGGCTCACAGAGCTTTACCACTACACAATGGGGTAAGATACCGACACAGCCTACCGTAACTTATTCTTTTGCAACAGCTGCTGGAGCAAGAGCAAAACAGGACGTGGGCTTCAACGGACTTACCGATGAGGAAGAGAAAAGCTTTGCACCCTACAAGGACTTCCTGACTGCCGTGCAGAGCCGTGTGACGGGAGCTGCTCTCGACTCCATAATGGCTGACCCGGCAAACGACAACTACCACTACTTCCGTGGTTCCGACTTTGATGCCGCACGCACTCCTATCCTGCAGAGATACAAGAGGATAAACAACCCACAGGGCAACTCGCCGGACAGCGACATGAGAAACGAAAGCTACGACACCTCTTACAAGACAACACCTGACGTTGAGGACATCAACCAGGACTATACGCTGAACGAGTATGAGAAATACTATCAGTACCACGTGAGCATACGTCCACAGGACCTCGTGGTAGGCCATAACTATATCGTGGACAAGAGAGAGACCACCGTGAAGCTGAGAAACGACACAACGGAAAGCGTGACATGGTACCAGTTCAGAATACCTGTAAAAGACTATGAACGCAACGTGGGAGGAATTACAGACTTCACATCCATACGTTTCATGCGTATGTTCATGACCAACTTCCAGCGCCCTATCGTGCTACGCTTCGGAAGCCTCGACCTTGTGCGCGGCGAATGGAGAGTATACGAACAGTCGCTAAACAACGGCGGCAACGAGTCTGGAAAGATGGCTGTGAGCGCCGTGAACATAGAAGAGAACAACGACCGCACACCTGTAAACTACGTGCTGCCTCCTGGCATACGCCGCGAACAAGACCCTACACAACCACAGCTGACGGAGGCAAACGAGCAGGCTCTCGACATTCAGGTGACCAATTTGTCCAACGGCGAGGCAAAGGCGGTATACAAAAACACGACTCTCGACCTGCGCCAATACAAGCGCATACAGATGTTTGTGCATGCCAACGCCTTCGAGCAGAACTCCACCAACCTGCAAGACAATCAGCTGGCTCTGTTCGTGAGACTTGGCTCTGACTACAAGAACAACTATTATGAGTATGAAATCCCGCTAAAGCTAACGGAACCGGGACACTATGACCGTTACTCAGCTGCCGACTGCCGACTTGTATGGCCTGAAGAGAATATGCTCGACATACCGTTCAGCGTATTTACCGCTCTGAAGAAAGCCAGAAATAAAGCCAAGAGCATCGGACAGGCTTCATACAACTACCCATACAGCACATACGACGAAGAGAAACCTAACAACAAAATCACTATCGTAGGTAATCCTACTCTCGGCGAGGTGCGCACTATGATTATAGGTGTGAGAAACCTTGCCACAGAACAGAAGTCAGGAGAAGTGTGGGTGAACGAACTCAGACTGAAGGAATATAACAACTCCGGCGGCTGGGCGGCACAGGGTAACTTCAATATGCAGCTGTCGGACATCGGTAGCGTAAACGTAACAGGAAAATATGTTTCCGAAGGCTTCGGAGGTCTTGAAGACGGTGTGGCACAACGTGCACAGGATGACTACAAGACATATAGTGTGACAACGAACTTCGAGCTCGGAAAGTTCTTCCCCGACAAGGCAAAAGTGTCTATTCCTCTTTATTACTCCGTAACACAAGAGGAGACCCGTCCGAAATACAACCCTCTCGACACGGACATGAAACTTGACGATGCCCTCGAAGCTATGGAGAAGCATGAACGCGACTCTATAGAAAGCATCGCCGTGACAAAGACGAAGAACACCAACTTCTCTCTGTCTAACATGAAAGTGGGTATTGCAACGAAGAAACATCCGATGCCTTACGACCCGGCAAACTTCTCGTTCAGCTACAGCCACAGTCATCGCCATACAAGCGGAGAGACCACCGTATATGAGAACGAGGACAACTGGCGAGGCTCCATGAACTACAGCTATACGCCGGTTTACAAAGCTTTTGAACCTTTCAAGAAAATCAAAAGCAAGAGCAAGTGGTTTGACATCTTCAAAAGATTCGGTCTCAACTGGCTTCCACAGAACCTGACGTTCAACACGGAGATACTGCGTAACTACTACGAACTGCAGGAACGCGACATGGAGAGCACGGAGAACAGCGAACTGCCGCTTACGTTCAGCGAACAGTTCCTGTGGAACCGAGAATTCTCTATACGTTGGGACCTTACCAAGAATCTGCACATGAGCTTCAACAGTGCCACTCATGCGGAGATTGAAGAGCCTTACACTCCTGTAAACAAAGACCTCTACCCCGACCAGTATACGGCGTGGAAGGACTCTGTATGGACAAGTATCAAGCACTTCGGAAGACCTCTCGACTATAACCAGACGTTCACGGCATCTTATCAGGCTCCGCTGAACCTCATCCCGATCTTCGACTGGATTAATGCCGATGCCAACTACAATGCCACATACAACTGGACACGAGGCACCTCATTGGAGGACGGACAGTCGTTGGGCAACGTTATTGCAAATAACCGAACGATAAACATCAACGGTTCGTTCAACCTTGAAAAGCTGTACAACCACATACCGTTCCTCAAGAAGACCAACGACAGGTTCAACAAGAGGGGCAATATTTATGCACAGACGAAGAAGAAGAACGACATCGCAAAAAGGAATTTAAAGAAAGGCAATAAAGAAGACAGCAAGCTGCCAAAGAACAAGAAATCGTTTGAAAAGGAAATAAAGCTGCTGCCCGACACGTCTGTCGTAATAACACACGGCAAGAACAGCAAGCGCCTGATTGTTTCGGCAAAGACAAAGGACGGAAAGGTGTTCAAGCTAAAATACACGACAGTTGACAACAACAAGATAAAGATAAGATCGAGCGCAGACACTACCACTACCATCAAGCTGCTCGTAAAGCCCAAAGAGCCGCTCGAGAACCAGAAATGGTACAAGACGGCACAGGTAATAGCTCGCGGACTGATGGCGGTGCGCAACTTCAACATATCATACCGCAACCAATACGGATTGTCGCTGCCGGGCTTCCTGCCGGAAATAGGAGACATGTTCGGACAGAAGAGAGGCGACATCATGTCGCCAGGACTCGACTTCGCGTTTGGCTTTGTCAACGACGACTATGTAAAGAAGAGCGCCGAGCGAGGCTGGCTGCTTATGGCTGACAGCATTGCAACGCCTGCAACGTCAAGCAAGACCGAGGACCTGCAGCTGCGCATGACTCTTGAACCTGTAAAAGACCTGAAGATTGACCTCAACGCCAGTCGCACACAGACTACAGCAAAGAGCGTGCAGTATATGTATCAGGGCATGCCTACGACACAGAGCGGTACTTTCACCATGACAACGATAAGTTTGGGAAGTGCCTTCGAAAGCATGGGCGATGCCAACAACGGCTACTATTCCAAATCGTTTGAAAAGTTCTGCAACTCTCTTGAAGGCTTCCGACAGAGGGTTGAGAACCAGTATGCGGGAGCTGTCTACCCCGCAGGAACGACACATGGCGGCGAGACATTCAATCCGGAGAACGGAACAGTTAACAAATACAGCGCCGACGTAATGGTTCCGGCTTTCCTTTCCACTTATACAAGCATGGGAGGAAGCTCGCTCGAACTCTTCCCTACCCTGTCGAGACTGTTGCCGAACTGGTCTGTAAGATATAGCGGACTGGGAAGACTGCCATGGTTCAGCGAAGTGTTCAAGAGCTTCAACATCAACCATGCCTACAAGAGCATATATGCTGTCGGCTCATACAGTTCGTTCAGCACATATCAGGAATACATGAACGGACTCGGATTCATTACCGACGCCACAACCGGCAACCCTACGCCAAGCAGCATGTTCAATGTCTCAACGGTAAGCATCAACGAGTCGTTCTCGCCATTGCTCGGTGTAGACATGACTTTCCAGAACAACCTGACAGCCAAGGTGGAATACCGAACCACCCGTGTGCTCAGCCTCAGCATGACAAGTGTGCAGCTGAACGAATCTTCAAGCAACGACTGGGTCATCGGTATGGGATATAAAGTGAACAACTTCGACTTCTTCGGACTGCTGGGCAACGGTAACAAATCGCGAAAAGTAAAGAACAGCAAGAACAAGAATCAGAACGACAAGAACAAGAGCTCCAGCAGCAACAAGAACAACCGCAGCGGATTCAACACCGACCTGAACCTGCGTCTCGACTTGTCGTTCAGAAAGCAGGCTGCAATCTGCCGCGACATTGCTTCGATGACAAGTACGGCAAGCAGTGGAAACTCAGCTTTCAAGCTGTCGTTTGCTGCAGACTATACTTTGTCAAGACTGTTGACAATGAGCTTCTATTACGACCGTCAGACAAACACGCCGCTGCTCTCAAGCAGCAGTTATCCGACTACGACAACCGACTTCGGTCTGAGTCTGAAGTTCTCGCTCACAAGATAACATCGGATTGTGGAAGAACTTATATGGCAACACGCCTATACAGTTCTTCCACAACCTCAAACCTTTCTCGTATCAATTATCAAACAAGTAAACTATTAATATAAAACCAATATCAATATGAAAAGACTATTCCTATCAGTTTTCATGCTACTCGTAGCATTCGCAACCTTTGCACAAAGCAGACCAAAACTCATTGTCGGCATCGCCGTTGACCAGATGCGCTGGGACTATCTGCACCGCTACTACAACCTCTATTGTGAAGGTGGCTTCAAACGGCTCATGAACGAAGGCTTCGACTGCGAGAACACAATGATAAACTACATACCTGCCATTACCGCCGTTGGGCATACATCTATATATACAGGTGCTGTGCCTTCTATCCACGGCATACAAGCAAACAACTTCCTTCTCAACGGCAAGATGACTTACTGCACGGCAGACTCTACCGTTAGCGGCGTAGGCACAGACAGCAAGGCTGGACAGATGTCGCCACGCAATATGCTAACTACGACAATCGGCGACGAGCTGAAGGTTGCCACAAACTTCAAGTCGCGCGTGTTTGGCGTTTCCATCAAAGACCGTGCAGCCATCCTGCCTGCCGGACATGCTGCCGACGCTGCCTATTGGATAGACAGCAAGCAGAGTAAATTCATAACAAGCACTTATTATATGAAGCAGCTCCCGGCATGGGTGGAGAAATACAACAAGAAGATAAGCAAATACACCAGCGACCAGATAAGCTATTCTCCTGTAGGCAACGAGGTGACTATCGATATGGCAAAGAACGTTATCTCTAACGAGAAACTCGGGCAGCAGGGCGAGACAGACATGCTCTGCGTCAGCTTCTCTTCAACAGACAAGATTGGACATAAATACGGCACACACTGTCAGATTATTCAAGATCAGTTTGTTGACCTCGACAAGCGTCTGGCTGACTTCTTCAACTATCTCGACCAGACTATCGGAAAGGGTGAGTATCTCGTATTCCTCACTGCCGACCACGGTGCTGCCAACAACATTCTGATGAATCAGAAACATGGCATTCCTGCCGGAGGATTCTTCTACAAACAAGAGCTTAAAGACCTAAACACCTATCTGCAGAAAAAATACAACACCACGGCAAACCTCGCACGATATATCATGTCATACAACGTGGTGCTCGACCACGATGCCATAGCAAAGGCAGGACTGAAGCTGCGCACGGTAAAGAACGATGTTGTGAAATATTTCCAAGGTAAAGAGTATGTGGCTTACGCCGTGAACATGGACCGTGTGGAATCCGCCACCGTACCTTCTTATATTAAGGAGAAGATGATAAACGGCTACTGCCGCAAGCGCAACGGTGACATCCAGCTCATCATGCAGCCAGGATGGTATGAAATATACGGCGACAAAATTGATGAAGGAACGACACACGGTGCATGGAATCCGTACGATGCCCACATACCGTTCCTGATGATGGGTTGGGGTGTGAAGCACGGCAAGACCAACCATCCGACCTACATAACCGACATCGCCGCCACCATCTGCAACCTTGTACACATACAGATGCCCAACGGCTGCATAGGCAATGCCGTGGAAATGAAATAAGCGAAACATCTGTAAATTAACATGCGTTTTTTATCGCATAATCAAATTAAATGACTATATTTGCATAACGTAAAATATCATTTGAGCAAACTGATATAATTGGAACAAAACATTTAATATAATAAAAAATGGCAAAAACAAACGACAACATGACAGCACAGGAGGGAAAACTGAAAGCCCTGCAGGCTGCTATGTCCAAGATAGAGAAAGACTTCGGAAAGGGGTCGATAATGAAACTCGGAGATGAGAAGATTGAAAACGTGGAAGTCATCCCTACCGGCAGCATCTCACTGAATGCCGCTCTCGGCGTCGGCGGATACCCTAAGGGAAGAATAATAGAAATCTACGGTCCGGAGAGCAGCGGTAAGACCACTCTCGCCATCCATGCCATAGCCGAATGTCAGAAGGCTGGCGGCATAGCAGCATTCATCGATGCGGAACACGCTTTCGACCGCTTCTATGCCGAGAAGCTCGGCGTAGACATTGACAACCTGTGGATTTCACAGCCAGACAACGGAGAGCAGGCTCTCGAGATTGCCGACCAGCTCATCCGCTCATCAGCTATCGACATCCTTGTAGTTGACTCTGTGGCTGCCCTTACACCGAAGAAGGAGATTGAGGGCGAGATGGGCGACAACAACGTGGGTCTACAGGCACGACTGATGAGTCAGGCTCTCAGAAAGCTCACTTCTACCATCAGCAAGACAAACACAACATGTATCTTCATCAATCAGCTGAGAGAGAAGATCGGCGTGATGTTCGGCAATCCGGAAACCACCACTGGCGGTAACGCCCTGAAGTTCTATGCCAGCGTGCGCCTCGACATCCGCCGTGTGACAGCAATCAAGGACGGCGACCAGGTCATCGGAAACATGACCCGCGTAAAGGTGGTGAAGAACAAGGTAGCACCTCCATTCCGCAAGGCAGAATTTGAAATCACGTTCGGTGAGGGAATCTCCAAACTTGGCGAGATCCTCGACCTCGGTGTGGAGTACGGCATAATACAGAAAAACGGATCATGGTACTCCTACAACGGCAGCCGTCTGTCACAAGGCCGCGACACCTGCAAGGCTCTGCTCAAAGACAACCCTGAACTCTGTGAGGAACTTGAGGGAAAGATTATGGAGAAGCTGAAAGACAACAAAAGGGATTAACATATTCTTTCTTTAAAAAAAATAATGCCATAAGGACATATTCTGCAATAGTAAATGTTCTCATGGCATTTTTTATAAAAAAAGACAATGTTTCCGCCAACAAGCAATACAGACCCAATAACATTTATCATCAGTAAACCCTAAACGATATAATAACAATTTGTAATTTGATATTCAAATATCATTAAAATACGAAAAAAAACAGACTTAAGTTTTGTTATATCACATATAAAGAATAATTTTGTAACCGAAAAAGATTTAAGGATAACAAATTAATGAATACATTCCGTAAAAGAGCAAGATTTGCACGACTGTTGCTTTTGGTATATCTGCCATTGCTGACAGTTGTCACTTTCCACCACCATTCGGAGGCAGGAAACGAGAATGTCGTTGCTTCATGTTATGATTGTATTCACCATATCCACCACGACGGACACTTCACAACCACAAACACATTTACGAGCAACTGTGTGCTCTGTCAATTGCAGAGTCTACCGTACGTAACACCAAACATTATTAGAATAGCAACATTCATTGCTATTACACATGTCGCATTTGCAGTTTTCATCTTATTTGCAGAAAGCCGCAAAAGCGATATAAATTCAACACGCGCCCCTCCGGCTTTTGTAATTTATTGATTTTTATCGAGACAATCGAAGGACTTAACTTGATTTGTATTTGACTTTTAAGACGAAAAAAGGATTATGACCTCTATGGCATTTCCTATTTCCATCCACATTTGTCGTGTGTCTACAGCAAGCGTTGCCGACAGTTCAAATACTGCGGTAAAGAATGGTGCAACACTCAACGAGTTTGTTGCAAGAAGAAATGCGAACAAGCAAATACAGATGTCATCAGCCCTGAATATCGAAGGGGTAAGCTGTTCTTCGAGCAAAGTTTTACTGAGTCTCGAGACGACGACCCGCTGGTATCGAAGAAGACAATAAAGTCACCTTGAATGTACAAATCAAGACTACCCGATTCCAGCAGACATGAAGACTTACTATGCCAAAGTCAGCATTTCCATATCCCAAGACATGTCGTTTCATGATATGTGTGACAGACAAGTCGGAATGGTAACAGCTGAAGACAAGAAACATTAAGTTGAAATTTTTTATATAACAATTTAAATAGAACAAAGCGAAATGAAATCAAAGTTTTTACAGTTGATGCTCATCGTATGGGCATTGACAGTCTCATTTGCGGCAAATGCTGCCGAAGAAATCAAGAACGGCAGCGATGCCAATGTCTACGGACACGTAATAGATAAAAAGACAGGCGAACACCTACCATACGTAGTTATACAAGTGAAGGGAACGACCATCGCCACAACCACAGATGATACAGGACACTATTTTCTGAAAAACCTGCCGAATGGCATCTTTACTATCGAGGCTTCTTATGTTGGCTACAAGAAGCAGGAGTTGAAAGTAGCGGTAAGAAAAAACACTACCCAAGAACTGAACTTCCAACTGGAGACCGACGACGTGGCTCTTGACGAGGTAGTGGTTTCGGCAAACCGAAACGAAACGAAGCGGCGACTTGCCCCTAATCTTGTAAATGTAATAGGGACCAAGCTCTTCGACATAACGCAGTCTGTCTGCCTTGCCCAAGGACTGAACTTCCAACCGGGTGTAAGGACAGAGGACAACTGCCAAAACTGCGGATTTACACAGGTTAGGATTAATGGTCTCGACGGTCACTACTCGCAGATTCTCGTAGACTCACGTCCGGTATTCTCATCCCTCAACGGTGTTTATGGTCTGGAACAGATTCCATCCAACATGATTGAACGCGTGGAGGTGGTGCGTGGCGGAGGCTCCGCTCTATATGGAGCATCAGCAATCGGCGGTACCATAAATATAATTACTAAGGAGCCTATCCGCAACACGGCATCCTTCGGGCACACGCTGATGGGCATCGGTGGAGGAGACGCTTTCGACAATATAACTTCCGGAAACGTTTCTCTCGTTACTGGCGACAACAAGGCTGGCATCTACGCCTACGGACAAAGTCGCTACCGTCAAGGATATGACCACGACGGCGACGGATATACAGAATTGCCTACGCTACAGAGCCAAACCTTCGGACTCAGTTCTTATTTCCGTCTCAGTCCTTACTCGAAATTCGGAATACAGTATCATGCAATACATGACTTTCGTCGTGGCGGAAACATGCTCGACTTGCCACCTCATCAGGCGAACATCGCCGAGCAGGCAGAACACAACATCCAAGGCGGCAGTCTGAACTACAACTATTATTCACCAGACGAGAAGAATCACCTGAATGCTTACTTATCGTTTCAGGCTACAAAGCGCAAGAGCTACTATGGTGGAATTGGCGAGGGAACAGAAGAGGATATAGAAATAGCAGGCAAGGCTTACGGCAACACCCATGACTTTACATATGTAGCCGGAGCACAGTTCGTACACTCTTTCGACCACCTGCTCTTCATGCCGTCAGACCTAACCCTCGGTGCCGAGTATAACTACGACGGGCTGAAGGATGTAATCGTTGACTATGACCGTAATTTCAAACAGGACGTACGCATAGGTAGTTTCTTCTTCCAGAACGAGTGGAAGAACAAGCAATGGAGCTTCTTACTCGGCGGTAGAATAGATAAGCACAATCTTGTAGACCGCATTATCTTCAGTCCGAGGGCCAACGTGCGCTACAATCCAACGGACAACATAAACCTGCGCTTGAGTTATGCCGGAGGATTCCGCGCTCCGCAGGCTTTCGATGAAGACTTGCATGTTGGAGTAGTCGGCGGAGAACGACTGGTCACCGTCCTGGCAAATAATCTGAAAGAGGAAAAGTCGAACAGCTTCAGCGTTTCGGCAGACATCTACCATAAATTTGGCAACGTGCAGACGAACCTTCTTATTGAAGGATTCTATACAGACCTGAACAACATCTTCGCCCTGCGCCAACTCTCTGAACCAGACGAACATGGCAACACTGTGCAGGAACGTTATAACGCATACGGTGCAAAGGTGTTTGGACTGAACATCGAGGGTAAGGCAATATTTACCAAGTGGTTCACTCTGCAGGCCGGTATAACTCTTCAAAAAAGCCGCTACGACAAAGCTATAGCATGGAACGACGATGTGCCGGAGCAAAAGTACAGAAAGTTAATGCGTACCCCAGACACATACGGATACTTCACTGCATCGTTCACTCCGCTAAAACGCTTTACGGCGTCCCTTACAGGCAACTATACAGGCAGTATGCTTGTAGGACATTCTGCAGGCTCCGGCATCGACAGTCCGAAGGCCGTAGACACTCCTAAGTTTATGGAACTGAACATGAAGCTCGCCTACGACTTCCCCATCTTCGACCAGCTGACGCTACAGCTGAATGGTGGAATACAGAACATTACAAACTCCTACCAGAAAGACTTCGACAAAGGATGGAACCGCGATTCAGAGTATATCTATGGTCCTTCTCTACCAAGAAGTTATTTTGTCGGTATAAAGATTAATTACTGATTCCACAACAAATAGTACAAACATAATAATATAACATTGGTATATTTGTATACCAAAACCTTTCTTTAAAGGCAAAAACAGGGCTGAATTCTTATCAAGAGTTCAGCCCTATTTCCTTTTATCCCCACAAATCGGGATTCTATCTCTTTATTTTCTTGTTCACCGTCCTTCCGTCGGCATACTGCATCTTCACGATGTTGATGCCAGGCTGCGGAGCATTGAGCTTTGTGCCGTTTATATTATAATAGGTAATGCTGACAGGTTGCTCTCCATTACCGTTCAACTCATCTATTCCGTCGGTAGTAGAAGATATGTCGAGCGTCGCTCCTGCGCCATTCTCCTCGTTCGCCACTACCTCCTGCACAAGACTACCGTCATAAGCCTTCAAAGTATAATGGTCTGACGGAATAAAATACTCCGCACTGCCCGACTTGCCTTGGAAGTCCTTTGCGTTTAAGTTGCCCACAGTAGTTATGTTGTAGTCCTTCTTGCTGCCGCTTGTAGCATAATTTTTCCACGGAGTTTTCTTTGTCGCTGTACTTGTGAAAGCGCATCCCTCCACATACACATTTGACTTGTATCCGTAGCCGATGCAGTAGTGAGCATTGGAGCTTGAGTAGAGACAGTTCTGAATATGTACTTGTCCGAATCTCACACGTGGCATGCGCTCCGAACATCCTTCGTCCCACCAGCAGTTTACAAACGTGGTGCGCAAGTGTCCGTTGTCCTCCGTACGGCTGTCGCTGTTGCCCCACAGATTGCAGTTGCGGTGGTCGTTAGCCCCTCCGCTGCCACCAGCCCAAGGTTCGATGAGATAGCGGAAACGGCACCATGTAACACAAATATTGTCGGAACCATTCACGCAGTCGAAGTTTCCGTCCACGCCGTCCTGGAAGTCGCAGTGGTCCACCCATATATATGTAGAGCCTGCAATTGTGAGGTTGTCGTTGCCGTCAATGTCGTAAGCTCCGGCACTCTTGAAGCTGAGGTTTCTCAGAATGATGTTCTTGCACGAAGATAGCTGCAGGATACCCGTCTCACTCCCTTTCGACGAATGTTTTGAGTTTACGAGAGCCGAGCCTTTCATTCCAATAACCGTCTTGTTCTGTGCATTCTTCACATTGTTCAAACCGGAGAACTCAATCTCGCCCTCCACATAGATAATCTTCTTGTCTGTTCCCTTCAGGGCGTTCATCAATTCGGTTCTGTTTTTCACCGTAACCGTAGTACCGCCTTCTCCACCGGTTACGCTACCTCCTACGGTAGCCCATCCCAAAGGAGCATTCTGGTCATAAGGCGAGAGATTGTCTTTCCAGTCGGCATGCGCCGCCACAGAGTGCATCGCAACGAAAGCTGCGACAACGGTCTTCAATAATACTGATTTTTTCATTTCTTCAATTATATTATTTTCTCTATAAGGAGATGTCTGTCCTGTCACGTAATCAGTTTCTCTCCTCTACATTCTTCAATTCGCCGCCCATATTTATTGCCTCCAATAGCTTCACGGCATCCACATACTGTGCAATACCCTCTGCCACCTGCTTGGCATCGCGCATGGCAAGCACTACGGTTGACGGACGGTTCACCACATCGCCTCCTGCAAACACGCCCTTGCGGGTGGTCATTCCGTATGGTTTCTCACGAGTCAACACATAGCCACGGTCGTCAACATCGATGCCTGTGGTAGTCGAGACGATGCGGCTTGCCGGAGCGGAACCTACTGCCATTATCACGATGTCGGCGTTCTCTGTACGGCGTTCGCCGCTGTTGGTTTCTATAACAACTTCGTTGAGCGTGCCTTCGTTGTCATGGATTTCCACGATGCTCGACTCCCAGTTGAACTTAACGCCCTCTTCCACCGCCTCTTCATACTCAGAGCGCAGTGCGCTCATATCGTTTATCGTACGGTGGTAAACCACCTGCACGTCGCTTGCCCCCATTCGCACCGCCGTTCTTGCAGCATCCATAGCTGTGTTTCCGCAACCTATCACGAAGACGCGTTTGCCCTCGTTCACCACCACTTCGTCGCGGCTTAGGTTGCCCTCGTTGTAAAGGCTCACGCGACGCAGAAACCATATAGCCTGTCTTACGCCCTTCAGGTTGCAACCCGGAATGTTAAGTTTCTTAGGCTTTCCAGTACCGGTGCCCATGAAGATAGCGTCAAAGCCAAGTTCGAAGAGTTTATCTACGGTAAGGTTGTCCTTGCCCACAGTAGTATTGCAGTGGAACACTACTCCGAGCTCCTCAATCTTCTTAATCTCTCGACGCACGATATCCTTCGGCAGTCTGTATTCCGGTATGCCGAACATCAGCACGCCTCCCGGTTCCGGTTCCATCTCAAAGATTTCGACGTTGAATCCCTGTCGTGCCAAGTCACCGGCAATAGTCAGTCCTGCCGGTCCCGAACCTATCACGGCAACCTTTCCTCTTGTTTTCGGCAGGAGCTTCTCACGTATGAGTCCCATGTCGCCGTCGAAGTCAGCTATGAAACGCTCCAGTTTGCCCACATGTATGCCGTGGCCTTTCTTTGCCAACACGCAATGACCTTCACACTGCTTCTCGTGTGGACACACGCGTCCGCATACTGCCGGCAGGTTGCTCTTGTTGTTTATTATATTCATAGCATTGCCGAGGTTTCCCATCGACAGCTCGTGAATCCAGTCAGGTATGTCATGGCTTATAGGGCAGCCTTTCTTACACTGTGGCACTTTGCAATGCAGACAGCGTTTTGCTTCCTCTATAGCCTCAAGCATGGTGTAGCTTCCGTTTACTTCTTGAAATAATTTATTCTCTTGTTCCATTTCTGTCAATACCTTAATAAATGATAGTAAATTAATTTTTCTGAGTGCAAAGTTACAGTAATATACTGCAAACGCCAAAAATCAGGTATCCAAAGTCTGTAAAATCACAAAAAAGCCTGTCTGCCTTATATTCAAGAATGCGAGACAGACAGGCAATGCGATTAGAATGAAGCAAATCGGCAGTTTGTGAGTTTCACTCCAGCCCCCGCTTCAATATCTTTGTCTTTCTTTGTATAGAAGAAAGTAGAATTGTCGATAGTAATGTTCTTCAGACATTCGTAGCCCGGCAGACCATGTGCGCTGATAGCGGTCTTGGCACCACGACAGGTAACATTGCTGATATGTATGTCGCTCCATTCCGGCACACATTCAGCGTTTTTCGGCACTACCACTTCGCCTTTATCATCCTTTACGCTGTATTTCTTGTCGGCATACGAACATTCGAAGATTATAGCCTCGTCCTTTATGTCGGTCATAACGATGTCGCTGATGTAGATGCCTTCAGTCTTTCCGCCTCGTCCCACGCCGCTTTTGAAGCGCAGTCCTGTGTCGGTTCCTGAGAAGCGGTTGTGGCGCACCACGATGTTCTTCATTCCGTTTGAGTATTCAGAACCTATCACGAAGCCTCCATGAGCATGATAAACGGTATTGTCCTGTATCAGGATGTTCTCGCATGGTCCGTCTGGAGCAGCCTTCTTTCCTGCTCCGCCCTTCATGCAGATGCCGTCGTCGCCGGCATCGATGGTGTTATTTACGAGCAGCACCTCACGGCAGCAGCTGATATCGAGTGCATCACCGTTCTGTGCGTTCCACGGACAGCGTATGGTCACTCCGTCCACAATGACGTTTGTGCAACGTGTTGGTATAAGGTGAAACTTGGGAGAGTTCTGTATCGTCACGCCGCTAACAAGCACCCTGTCGCAATCGGTAAACCTTATAAGGTGGGTTCTCATTGCCTCCTGTGCCTCCGGTGTTGCAGCCAGGTTCTCGAAATGTTTCAAGTTGAACGGGAACCAAAGCTTTCCGCCTTCGGTCTCTGTGCCGCCCATTTCAGTGAACTCCTTCCACTCCACGTCGCTCACCTTGGAGCGTTTTACAGGGCGCCACATGGCTCCGTTGCCGTCAATAGTGCCTTCACCCGTAATGCTCACGTTCTTTCTTTTGCTGGCGCTAATCAGCGGCGAGCATTTCTTGTCCCTCACACCATCCTTCACCTTGAAGTGCTGCGTACGGTCGGGAGTAGCCATCAGTATGGCATTCTTCTCCAAATGCAGGTCAATGTTGTCCTTCAGCGAGATAAGTCCCGTAAGCCATACTCCCTCGGGCACCACAAGATGTCCGCCACCCTTATTGTCGAGCGCCTTGATGGCTTTTGCAAAGGCCTCGGTATTGAGAGTCAGTCCGTCGCCTACCCCACCGAAATCCTTGATATTAACACTGTAATCAGAGATTTCCGGAGCCAGCGGCTGCGCCATCTTCACCGGCAGGTTCTGATAATACTTTCCATAATCTGCAGCAAGAGCCGACGCAAAGCCAACGACCATCACCACAGCAAGAACAATGAGTTTCTTCATACTTTGTCTGATTCTTTTGTAGTTTATCCATTACTCAAGTTCCTCATGTATCCGCCATGCTGTAAGCAAAACAAGCTGAACACTTTCAGAACTCATATCTATTACATTCTGTGCACAAATTTATACCTTTATATATACAGTCACAAATCCTTTAGCTTAATTTAAGCTTACACCCCCATGTTTTAGTTTAATATAGCAATAGCACCCTGTTTCCTGTCCTTTCCGCAGAGGCACAGACAGGAGATATTTAAGCAAATGTCAAAAAAAGAAGATTAAAAATCATTTTGCACATTTATTATTGCACATTATTGTCTACCTTTGCAATGTCTTTATAACAAGAATCCTATACTACTTATGGAATGATTCTGCAAAGAGAAAAGCATTAACAAAACAATTTATACAAACATATTATGAAAAGTATTCTTGATGGACGCCCCGGTCTGAAAGCTGAGGTTGAGAAAATAGCTGAGGTTGCCGATTATCTGTGGCAGAACGGATGGGCAGAGCGCAATGGCGGTAATATAACAGTAAACGTGACTGAATTTGCAGACGAGGAAATGAAACAGATGCCTGCAATAAGCGAGGTAAAGCAGATTGGAGTAACTCTGCCTGCACTGAAGGGCTGCTATTTCTACTGCAAAGGCACAGGCAAGCGCATGCGCGACCTGGCACGCTGGCCAATGGACAACGGCAGTGTAATACGCATCCTTGACGACTGCGCAAGCTATGTAATCATCGCTGACAACGCCGTAATGCCTACAAGCGAGTTGCCTTCACACCTCACAGTCCATGCCCACCTCATAGAGACGGGCTCCAACTACAAGGCTACCGTTCACACCCACCCTATAGAACTGGTGGCAATGAGTCACAGCCGCAAGTTCCTTGGCAAGGACGTGTTGACAAACATCCTTTGGAGCATGATTCCCGAGACAAAGGCTTTCTGCCCATTAGGACTGGGCGTTGTGCCTTACGAGCTGCCGGGTTCAAACACTCTTGCCGATGCTACGCTGAAGGAGCTTGAAGACTACGACGTAGTGCTGTGGGAGAAGCACGGTGTGTTTGCAAAGGGTCTTGACGTTATGGATGCTTTCGACCAAATCGACGTACTTTCCAAGAGCGCAAAGATTTACATCAATTCAAAGTGCATGGGCTTCGAGCCGGAAGGCATGAGCCAGGAGCAGCTTCAGGAAATGACAAAGGCATTCAATCTGCCGAAGTAAAAAACATAAACAACCAATAGAATAAGGAGGGAACAGAATATTTCCCTCCTTTTTTTGTCAAGTTAACGAGTTAACGAGTTGACAAGTTGACAAGTTAACAAGTTGACGAGTTGACGAGGGAAATTGCCTGTACGACCTATAAGTTTTTCAAAGATTAAAAGCCAGAAAACACCTATTTATAATAATGTAATACAAATTCTTCATCCTTCATTCTTCATTCTTCATTAAAAATGTATACCTTTGTACCATGAATGATATTATAAATCCTGCACAATGGAGCGAGAACGTCATTATCGCCGACGCAGACTTCGTGGATAAGGTAACATTCGACCTTACCGTGAACTTCGAACGCATGCTCATGAGACGCGTGCCTAAGGCAGACCTCGCCCGGTGGATAGACTGTATAGCCCTCGACGGTGGCATCCGGGAGGGGGAGAATGAGGTACAGGTCGTACTGATACACAACAAGGAAAATACAGAACTGGAGAATTTCACTCCTGCCCACTATAAAGAGGAGCTTGACGGCAAAGCCTTCAAAGACCACTTAGGCGAGTTCAGCATCAACACGTATCCCGTGGAAGAACTTGTCAGCAAGGCTGACTTCATCGCCGAGGCAGCACAGATTGCCTGTTCGCAAAAGGAGGTGAAGCGCGTGATGGTCGTTCCCGACGATGAGGAGACATACGCAAAGGTGCGCCACGCCCTTAAACGAATCGACGACGAAGGCAAGCGCATAACACTCTTCGCCATGCAGCCCATGGAGGGAGGAAACTTCCGACAAGAGATACTGGGCTATTCGCTGATGAGTGCCCTTGGCATAAACGGAGAGGAAATAAAATAAAACGGAATATAAACAAAAAACATATATCACGACATGGGAAAAGTATTGATTATCGGAGCCGGTGGCGTTGCTACCGTAGCTGCCGTAAAGATTGCAAAAAATTCTGATGTCTTCACCGACATCATGATTGCAAGCCGCACAAAGTCAAAGTGCGACAAGATCAAGGAGTATATCGGTAACCCCGACATCAAGACCGCTCAGGTTGACGCCGACGACGTAGAACAGCTGAAGGCACTCTTCAACGACTACAAGCCGGAGCTCTGTGTAAACCTCGCTCTGCCATATCAGGACCTCACCATAATGGAGGCTTGTCTGGCTTGCGGAGTGAACTATCTCGACACCGCTAACTATGAGCCTAAAGACGAGGCACACTTCGAATACTCTTGGCAGTGGGCATACAAGAAGCGCTTTGAAGACGCAGGACTGACTGCCATCTTAGGATGCGGTTTCGACCCTGGCGTTACAAGCATCTTCACTGCATACGCTGCAAAGCACCACTTCGACGAAATACAGTATCTCGACATCGTGGACTGTAACGCAGGAAACCACCACAAGGCTTTCGCAACAAATTTCAACCCGGAAATAAACATCCGCGAAATTACACAGAAGGGCCTCTATTGGGAAGACGGAAAATGGGTAGAGACGGAGCCACTGGAAATACACAAGGCTCTCAACTATCCTAACGTAGGACCGAAGGAGAGCTATCTGCTGCACCACGAGGAAATAGAGTCGCTGGTAAAGAACTATCCTACCATCAAGCGAGCACGCTTCTGGATGACCTTCGGACAGCAGTATCTTACATATCTCGACTGCATACAGAACCTCGGAATGTCGCGCATCGACGAGATTGAATATGAGGCTCCATTGGCAGACGAACCAGAGAAGAAAGTTAAGGTAAAAATCGTTCCGCTACAGTTCCTCAAGGCTGTGCTGCCTAACCCACAGGACCTCGGAGAGAACTACGATGGGGAGACAAGCATCGGATGCCGCATACGCGGAATCAAGGACGGCAAGGAGAAGACATACTACGTTTACAACAACTGCAGCCACCACGCAGCATACCTCGAAACAGGAATGCAAGGCGTAAGCTACACCACCGGTGTGCCGGCAATGATCGGAGCAATGATGTTCTTCAAAGGTCTGTGGCGAAAGCCAGGAGTATGGAACGTGGAAGAGTTTGATCCAGACCCATTCATGGAGCAACTCAACAAGCAAGGTCTGCCGTGGCACGAGATTTTCGACGGCGACCTCGAACTATAATCAAGACATCTTACAAAGGCATAGACCAAGGCTCACACCTTGTTCATGCCTTATCTCTTTATTTCATTAATAAAAAAAGCTTATGAAAACATTTTCCTCATTAGCAGTATTAGTCGCAATGACCATCCTGCCACAGACAGGAGCTGCACAAGCATCACAGACAAGAATAGCCAAAGTAAAGAAAGCCGCCACATTCATCGGCAAACGTCTCGGAGACAGAGCAAGCAAAGCCATATTAAAGTCCGCTGCCGCCGACAGCAAGAAACTACCTGGAACAACGAAGCTCTATCAGTACAACAACGGAGACTGGACCTACTACATGACAACAAACTGCACTTTCGACCAGTATGGCAACGTATCTACGGCAAAGACTTGGAGCGACGAGAATGGAATGATGCAGATAACGACAAACAAATATGACAATGTAGAGACATCATTCTTAGTATCACAAACACAATCAACCTATGACTCTCCAACTGCCACCACTCCAACGTATGAGTTCATGAACAGGAGAGTTGACGTGACCCGCAACAAGAAAGGACAAGTGACAAAGGTTGAAGACTGGGAGGCTAACGACACATATACAGGACTCGAACTGGAAACTGCCGTAAGTCTTGAATATGGAAGCGACGACAAGATAAACAAAATCATCATCTCTTCATACGATGACAATGAAGAGATGAAGGTGACATTAAATGATGTAGTATGGAAGGAATACAACGGAAAGATTCTTTCCACCATCGGTACTGACTTGGAAAACATTATTGCAGACCCCCAAAATCTGATAGAATCAGCCTCCGCAGAGATGTCTGCCGAAGGCATGGACGTAAAGGGCAACCTAACATCCGACTATTCTACCGAAGGCAAGAGGGAACTGACTCTGAGCATGAACTACTACGGAATGCCAGTAGCCAGCTATAAGTTCTACTATGAACAGACCGACGACAACGGTAGCTTCATCAACAGATCTACCATCTCCTTTATGGGAGAAGACGACGAGATTGAGAGCATCACCGTGAAATACAACGACAAGAAAGACATGGTTGAAGAGACCATATCTGAAGGAAAGTCTATCGCATCCCTCAAGACAAGCAGTTCCACCCAGTATGACTACACCTACAACGAGGAAACAGGACTTGCCGACTATATGATATTAAAAGAACTGGACCTGGATACTAACACATACAACCCGAACGCCAAGTATGTATACAGCGACTACCAGGATGTTGCAAGCGGAATAAGCAATGCTGCAGTCAACGTCAACACAGGCAAGACTGCTGTCTACAACACACAGGGAATGCATGTAGGCAACTCTACCGACAAGCTTTCCGACGGTCTATACATCATCAAGCAAGGCGGAAAGACCTTCAAGATGATGAAATAACAACAAGTCGTCATTGATGACTTTTAAAGATTCTACTGAATCCACTCCAGACAGTGGATTCAGTTTTTTTTGTACATATATATATTATAGTATATTCCTACTGTCCCCCATTCTCAATGACTTCAACAAAGCATCCTTCAGATCTTCGTTTGTGGCAAGTCCGAGTTTCTTGCGGATATGTATGCGCACAGTACTGATATTGTTGGGTGTTTTATTGAGTATGGAGGCAATTTCGATAATCGTCTTTCCGCCGATAATAAGCCTGCACACCTCCTTCTCGGTGGGTGTCAGCGTTGGTATAACAGCCGATATGTCGGCATGTTGCATCCTGCGCTGATCCACTCTATGCTCCACAGCCCTGATAAGGTTGGCTTCGGTGCGCTCGTCGAGACGGTCGAAGAAGTCGGATATGTCCTTGCCTGCCATACCGCCACGCCCTAACTGTATATAGGCGAGCAGCTCCGTCTTGGTCATGTGGAAGGTGGCAAGCAGATTGTTCAGCGTAGAGTTGTAGTCGGCATTCTCCTTCAGCATGCCTCGAATGCCACGCCTTATCATCTCGCCAAGCACACATGTGAAAATCTCTACAAAGATGAATACAGCCACTATCTGGCGGTTTACTCCTCCGTCTGTGTATAGATAAGCGAAGACTATCGTACCTATGCTCATAAGGGCTATCACTGTAGGCATGTGTCGGACGGCAGCCAAAACGAGATAGATTATAAGGGCGAGTGAAATTATCTGGTTGAACAATACCGCATCTTCATACCCCACAGGACGCTCCACCGTAATATATACGATACGGGCACTTCCTGTCAGTTGCACCAATATGCCGAATATGGATATAGCAGCCTTCAGTGGCATGCGATGCAACAGATACAATACCACCACGACAACCGTCGACACCCACAGCAGAGCCGATATTATATGCAGCGGAATGTCGCTGCGTCCTATCAATCCAATGAAGTGCATAGGCACACCAGGCAAGACAACCGACAGACTGAGCATCAGAAAAGTGATAAGACACAAGCGTTGCTGCCAGTTGTGGCTGCGTTGATCGAGGAATGTGGCTATACGCTCTTTCAGTGTTATCTTTGTCTTATACTGATATAGGTAGACACATTTTATAAACAATAAAAATGTGTAATAC
>OOCQ01000210.1_pt1 | contig 52760 bp, 50 predicted proteins | sample 1671121 | NCBI WGS metagenome assembly OOCQ01 (sample SAMN06348124, study PRJEB24527) | human gut metagenome | biome: human gut; feature: ankylosing spondylitis patient; material: feces | host: Homo sapiens | place: China | collected 2015-10 | reverse complement strand
TCCTGTGGCAAATATCAATTTTTTTTTCAAAATGCTGCCTCCCAAAAAACTTGTGCTTTTTATATCACTTCTAACATTTTCGATATCTTCATATTAAATATTTTCTGCTAAGTATTCTCGCATTAAAGTACACTTGAAAAATACTCATACAGATTATTCTTCCGGCTGTACCAATTTCTTTCTTCTCGGTGGTTTTGGTCCTGGGAACATGTAGAAATATGTCTTCATCATTCCGTTATAAATCTTTCGGTTCTTTGCCGCTTTCTTTCCAATGTAACGCTCTGCATCTTCATAAGCAGTGATGACATACTCAGACCAGCCGTCAAGTCCTGCGAAAGCTTTTCCCATATCACGGTAAAGTGCTGGTAAATCTTCTTTTTCCTCTAAACGCTCACCGTAAGGAGGATTCGTGATTACAAATCCATACTTCTTTGGATGACTTAAATGATGAACCGGTCGCTGCTGGAAATGAATGAGTCCGTCCACACCTGCTCTTTTCGCATTTTCTCTTGCTGCTTTGATCACATCTCCATCAATGTCATATCCCTGAATATCTACTTTCACAGTAGTGTCGATCATATCCTCTGCCTCTTTCACACACTCATACCAGAGTTTGCGGTCAATCAGGTTTGTCCATTCCTCTGCTGTAAAATCACGGTTCATTCCCGGTGCGACATTCGCTGCGATCATTGCTGCCTCGATTGGGAAGGTACCACTTCCACAAAATGGATCGACCAGAATCCGGTCCTTTCTCCAAGGGGTTAACATAATTAAAGAAGCTGCAAGAGTTTCCGTCAATGGAGCCTTACTCGTCATCGTTCTGTATCCACGTTTATGTAAAGAATCACCGGATGTATCCAGCGCCACCGTCACTTCGTCCTTCAGTAAAAAAATACGGACCGGATAAGCTGCTCCATCTTCTTTGAACCATTCCTTGTGATATTTCTGTTTCATGCGCTCCACCATTGCTTTTTTGGCAATGGACTGGATATCGGATGGACTGAACAACTTGCTGTTGATAGAAGACGCTTTTTTCACCCAGAACTTTCCATCCTCCGGAATATATTCTTCCCACGGGATCGCCTTGGTCTTCTCAAACAGTTCGTCAAAAGTCACTGCCTTAAACTCTCCTGTCTTGAGAAGGATACGCTCTGTGGTGCGGAGGAACATGTTTGCCTGTGCGATGCCCTCTGCATCTGCCAGAAAAGTAACTTTTCCGTCTTCTACTTTGCTGATCTCATATCCCAGATCCAGGATCTCACGTTTCAGAACCGCTTCCATACCAAAGTGACAGGGTGCGATCAGTTCCATATATTTCATGCAAGCCTCATTTCCTTGATGATATTTCCATCAAAATCTTTAATTGTGAATACTTTGTCTTCCAGTACTGCGTAGGTCGGCGGATTTCCTTCCTTCGGAATGGAAACAGAACCCGGATTCAGAAGGATGTAGCCCTCTCTCTGCTCTGCCTTGAGCACATGTGTATGTCCGTGGATCAGGATGTCCCCTTCACGGAACGGCGGAAGGTTGTTTTCGTTATAGACATGTCCATGTGTGGCATAAAAAGTCAGCCCGTCGATCGCCAGAATGCAGTAATCTGCCATCACCGGGAAATTCAGTACCATCTGGTCTACTTCTGCCTCACAGTTGCCTCGAACTGCATAGATCTCATTTTTCATTTCGTTGAGCATTGCGATCACTTCCTTCGGAGCATATTCCTTCGGAAGATCGTTTCTTGGTCCGTGATAGAGCAGGTCGCCCAGCAGAACCAGACGCTCTGCGCCCTCTTCTCTGTATGCTTCCAGCATTTTACGGCAGTAAAAGGCGGAACCATGTACATCTGATGCAAACATATATTTCATAGCAAGTTTCTCCTATCAGTTTTTTTTCCAGTATAGCATTCTTTTATTCTACTGTGAATTACCCATTGTCTAAAGCCAATGGGCTTCCTGCTTCGCAGACCTCGTAACCTACTATCTCCACAGGCGTTAATTCGGGCAGTCCCTGCCCTATATTGTTATTTTTATGCTATTTGTCTTAATCCTTCTTCCAGTATATTTTTTGCTGCGTTGATATCCCTGTCATGATTTGTTCCACAGACAGGACATGTCCATTCCCTTACTGATAGATTTTTTGTCTCTGTATTTTGGTATCCACAGACTGAACACAGCTGACTACTGGCATAGAATCTATCTATTTTGACATATTTCCTGCCATTCCACTTTGCCTTATATTCTAACTGTCTTGTCAGCTCATACCATGATACATCACTTATAGACTTTGCCAAACGGTGATTTTTTACCATGTTTTTTATCTGCAAATCTTCCGAAACTATCACTTGGTTTTCGCTGATAATCTCATGGGACATCTTGTGCAGATAATCTTTTCTGGTATTTGTTATTTTTTCATGGCATAATGCTATCTTTTTCTTTGTTTTGTAGTAATTTTGACTTCTTTTCTCTTTATGGGCTAACTGCCTTTGCAGTTTCACCAGTTTCTTTTCGTATTTTCTGATGATTTTTGGATTTTCGTATTTCTTTCCAGCAGAAGTAATACATAACTCCTTAATACCTAAATCTATTCCTGTATTTTGATTTATATGTGGCAGTTCCACGTGTTCTGTTTCCACTAAAATTGATACATAATATTTTCCACTCGGAACTTGTGATATCGTTGCCGATTTTATCTGTCCGATAAAATTTCTATGCAGTTTTGCTTTTATTCCTTTTAATTTAGGCAGTTTTACTCTATTGCACCCGAAATCTACTGTTATATTGCCATTCGTAAAATTTGTTGTATATGACTTATGATTATCGTGTTTACTCTTAAACTTCGGATAACCTGCGTGTTCCTTGAAAAACTTCTGGTATGCAGCATCCATGTTGTAAATCGCATTTGTCAGAGCAAATTTATCCACTTCTTTCAGCCATTCATACTCTTTCTTTAATTGTCTGTTGCAGTAATTGTTACAGTCAGTTTTACTAACTGATTTTTTCTCTTTCTCATATACTTCTTTCCGGTATGCCAGTGTCTGATTATATACAAAACGGCAACAGCCAAATGTTTTTGCAATTTGTATTTTCTGCTCATTATTAGGGTATATTCTGTATTTATATGCCTTTAACATCCACTGTCACCCTCTTTCTCAACCTTGATTTTCTATATATCTTTTCAGCATTTCTTCCGATACATTTCCTACACTACAGGCAAAATATCCATCTGTCCAAAAGGTATGTTCTTTCCAGAATTGTTTTCGTAAATATTGGGGATATCTTTTCCATATATCTTATTATCACACTGTGTCTCTGACATATCTCATACGAAAACTGTTTTATATCATCTGATATCTGTCTCGAAACCAGTAATTTCTTCCTATTATTTGCAGACGAAAATAATGTGATATTGTAATAGGTATTTGTGTCTGTTTTTAGATTTCCAGGTTCCCATGCCATGAGTATACTATAATTTCTGATTTTTGGCTACCTTAACCCACCGTCTAAAGCCAGTGGGATTGCGGTAGCCTTATTTCAATGAACCATATTTTGTATAGTCGTCATCTGGACCTGTTCCAGGATTAACCGGATCTGGTCTTGTAGGATCTGGTGCTCCTGTATCTGCTTCCTGGACATATGTATTGGTAAAGTTAAAACCATTACTATCTGTATTATTACCAATATCCACTTTACCTGTTGCTGTGTGACCCTCGTCATCTTTTGTCTTATTTACAATAATCTTTTCAATATTAACAAGAACATCCGCTAAACCTATTACACTCTGTGCTTTAAAATTTTGTTGTAACTGATATATAATGTTATCATGTATACTTTTGTTCTCAATATACGAATATATGATTTGAGCATATTGTGGTATTTTTTTATATCCCTCTACATCATTCTGATATAATAAATCTCTTATTTCTTTTGTTATATCCAATATTTCCTTTTTTGTAGCCATAATTAATTATATTCCATTTTCTCTAAACTATAAAAAAAATAGGCTGGTCTTTTGAAAGACCAGCCTTCTAAAAGCTTATATATTACTGTATGAGTGAAAGAACACCCTGTGTCTGCTGATTAGCCTGTGCAAGCATAGACTGACCTGCCTGTGAAAGGATGTTATTCTTGCTGTATTCAACCATTTCACTAGCCATATCTGTATCACGGATACGTGATTCAGCTGACTGTGTATTCTCGCTTGTTGTATCAAGGTTGTTGATTGTATGCTCAAGTCTGTTCTGAAGAGCACCAAGTGTTGAACGCTGTGTTGATACCTTATCAATAGCTGCCTGAATTGCTTCCATAGCCTTACCAGCTGCTGAGAAGCTTGACATCTTGAGTGAATCAATACCAAGACAAGCTGTGTTCATCTTACCGATACTTACAGAAATCTTCTGTCCTGATAATGCACCAACCTGAAGATTCTTACCGCTGAAGCTTCCGTCTAAAAGGTTCATTGTGTTGAACTGTGTTGTAGACTGGATTCTGTTGATTTCTGACTGTAACTGGTCAATTTCAGCCTGGATAGCAGTTCTATCTGTTGATGTATTTGTATCATTAGCTGCCTGTGTTGCAAGCTCGTTCATTCTCTGTAAGATTGAATGTGTCTCATTAAGAGCACCTTCAGCTACCTGAATAAGTGAGATACCATCCTGTGCATTTGAAGAAGCTTTGTTAAGGCCTCTGATCTGGCTTCTCATCTTTTCTGAAATTGAAAGACCTGCTGCGTCATCACCTGCACGGTTAATCTTGTAACCTGATGATAACTTCTCTGTAGACTTAGATAATGAACTTGCTACACCATTCATCTGTCTGCTTGTGTTCATTGCTGATAAATTGTGCTGTACTACCATAATTGTTTCCTCCTTGAAATTACTGTGGCATCCTTGCCGCAAATATTATTTTTAGGTTATTTATTTAATAACCTGTTATATATTATATCGGAGATTCGTATTTAAACTTTACCCCAAAATATAATCTTTTTACTTTTTTTGGTCCATAAGATGCGGTTCAAAATTAAGTTTATTCATACTGTTATAATATGTACTTGCCGCCTGAGTATTCTTTTTTGCATTTGACACTTCTTTTTTCAGCATTGCAAATTTTTTTTCTGCAAGTACTTTATTTCTTGCTTCCTGTGCCTGAACCCTTACTGCAAGTTCTGTAACACTTTTTATTAATTCTTTGATAACTGATATTTCTGATTTGTATTCATCTTTATGTCCATCAAGAGTCTGCTTTACTCTTGCAAAAAGTGCATTAAAGCCATCATCCAATTTTTCTATTTTATCTATAAGTTCTGACTTTGCATCTATATTTTCACGAAAATTTTTATCATTAAATTCCGATTCCAACAATATACTGTTTTGTGTTTCATTTAAATCTATAATTTTCTCAAGTATATCTTTTTTCATAACCAGACTATCTGTCATCATCTGAACATAATTATCTGTTTCCATTTTTCACCGCCTTAATAAGCAGACCTATTTAACTTTAGCTTTAACCATAACTTCTTTCCATGTATCACGCATACCACGAAGTTCATCTAAAGCTCTCTCTAGAAGCTCCTTATCCTTTTTTATATTAGCCTCTATTAAAAGGTCATATATATATCTATATATTTTATCAAAATCTTCTGCAACCGGATACTTATGATTAAGAGTTGCCTGAAATTCTTCTATTATATTTTCCACTTTTACAATATTATTATGTGTTTTTTCCATATCATTCTGCTCTAAACCAATAATAGCTATATTGCAGAATTTTATAGCTCCTTCATATAAAAGAAGTGTTAACTCTGCTGGTGATGCAGTGAGAACTTTATTTCTGTTATACTCTGCATATGCCTGATTTGCCTGATTAAATGCCATCCCTTAGTAACCTGTACCTTTCTTTAAAGCACATATATCTGCATCTTATTTTATGCAGATATATGAACTAATTATTTTAAGAGAAATATCCTGAAAGTGAAGACTGTGTCTGATTAAGCTTAGCAAGTGCAGACTCCATCTTAGAGAATTTATTGTAATAATAATCTTCCCATGTACTAATTTCTGATTCCTTATCAGATATCTTTGTTGTATATGTTGAATATTCTGATGCCATCTGCTTATCATTATATATCGTATATATACTACTCATACTTGTTGATGCCATTCTCTTTGTCAAATCATTGTAAAGATTTGTCGATAATTTAGAGAAAAATGTAACAACAGTATCTGGGTCACTTGCAAGAGCTGCTCGTAACTTATCTTCATTTGACGATGATACAGAATCATCTGAATCACCATCTATATGGAATACACCTTTTTCATTAGTACTAGAACTGAAATATCCTTGAGTTTTTATACCAAAACTTGACAAAGAATATTTCTTGCCATTTACTTCTATAGATGATGACATAATCGTCTTCATAGCTGTCGATGTATTGCCAAGCGTTGAATCTTTTCTTAAAAGAGAATCTTTAATCTTCTTCTCCCACTCTTTGACTTCATCATCTGTCATTGCCTCTTTCTCATCGCTTGTAAGAGGTTCATAACCCTTGGAACTATCTGCATTGTAAGCTGTATCCATAGCTTTAATCAATTCATTATAATCTTTGAAGAAATCTTTAATCTGCTTATAGATACCATCTGTATCTGTATCTGTTGTAATTGATACTGTTTCATTGCCTGTAAGTGCTGTTGCCTGGATTGTAAGGCCATTAATTGAAAAATTATTGGTATTATTCTTAAATGTTGCACCATTTAATACAATCTCTGAATCGCTGCCTGTAATTCTTACTGCACCTGTTGAATCATCACCTGATGAGCTTACCATCTGCTTTGCAAATGCTACTTTTGCATCTATTGCAGCATCTGAGTCAGACTTAATCTTTGCATTATCCGTATCAACTTCCGCGACAACCTTGTCATATGCTGTTGTATCAGCATCAGCTGCCGTTGCAGCAGCTGCACTTCCGTCATCTTTTATTGTAACATATGAAGCTGTATCTTCCATTGTTTTTTTATTAGTCTCATATGTTGTAATATTATTATTTAACGCATCAATTGATTTCTTTTCAGCATTATATTCTGTAAGCTTGCCATCTTTTTCAAGCTTATCTGTATCATATACAAGATTGCCACTGCTGTCTTTTACATCGTTGCCATCATCATCTTTTTTAACGTAATCTTTATATTTATCAGCAAAATCCGTCTGTTCTTTTGACAACTTTGCTTTTGCATTATCAATGCCTGCCCATGTATCGTCAGCATCTATAGTATCTACAACTTTTTTAGCTGCATTGTACTTATCTGCATAAGATTTTGCTCTGTCAGCATAATTGATTTTCTTGCTTTCATATGCAGACTGCTTGATAGCATCAAGTTCAGCCGTGCTATACTTAGCCCACTTTGTATATTCAGCCATATCAGCTGAAAGATTACCATTGCTGTCTTTTGTTGTATATATTCCCAAGCCTTTAAGTGCATTAAGACCATTCTGATTATTAGCAACTATTGAAAAATCATGGCTTTCACCTGACTTGGCTGCACTGATAAAAAATCTCTGGTTATCAGAATCAAAGTTCACATTAAGTCCAGTTGCCTTTAACTGTGTAACAAAATTATTCACAGTCATATCATCTGTAATCTCTATATCTTTTATGCTACCATCTACGCTTACTGAAATCTTGCCATCTTTTATATCACCAATTCCAGTTACACTAGTAAGCTTAGAATCTCCTGTAAGCTTGGTTTTACTTCCATTTTCATCTGTAGCACTTATAACACCGCCAGTCAGATATCCTGTCGCTGCAAGTTTGTTAACTTTAAGTGTCTGTGTTCCATTTACAGCCGATGAACTTGCTGTGACTTTAGCATATGAACTGTTTGAAACACTTGCTGTCTTTAAATTATAATTTTTTGACCATCTGAATGATGACAATTTCCCTGTGTAAAAGCTGTAAATACTTTTATTCATAGTCTTCCAGCTTTCCTGCTTCCATGAAAGTTTTGTCTGTGCTTTTACAAGGTTATCCTTCTGTAATGTATATGATGATACTAAGGCACTTACAAGTGATTCAGTATCAAGACCTGATGATAATCCTGATAATCTTATTGGCATATTATACTCCTATCTGCACCTCCGTGTGCTTAAACAATCATTGTATACTTATCTCTTCTCATCAACAAGAATTCCGGCTATCTCCCATGCTTTTTCAAGCATCTTAAGTGCCTTCTCAGACGGAATTTCTTTTATCACTTCATCTGTATCCCTGTCTTTAATTTTAATTGTTATTCTGTTAGTTGGCTCATTATAGCCGAATTCAGCTACAGTATTGCGGTTAATAATCTTATTAATCTCGCTCATGTCTTTCATTGTTGCAGCATTTTTTTCAGAATTGTCTGAAGTCTGATTATTACCTGTATTATCTGTCTGCTGACTTTTGACAACATCTGCCTGCTTATTCTGTGCAGTGTCAATTGCTTCAACATTAGTTACAGGTGCCGGCTGGCTTGCAGCTGTGTTTGCCTGATAACTCTGTGCTGCTGTAACTCTGCTTATTGATTCCATTCCCATCTTAAATCCACCTCCGTGTGATAGATAATATCATATTTTCCTATGTGCTACGTTGTATATCGGAAAAATGAGTTTTATAATTAACCAGTTTTTCTATTTTTTTGCAAACAACTCTTTGATATTTTTTATATCTACAGACTGTGCCGCCTCCTTGTTGGCATTCTGAATCTGCATATATACTTCTTTTCTATAGATTGGAACTGATTTTGGTGCTGATATACCGATTTTAACCTGGTCGCCTTTTATCTCGATTATAGTAATCTCTATGTCGTCATTGATAATAACTGCCTCATCTTTTTTTCTTGATAATGCCAGCATCCTACTCACCATCCTTCTGTTTTTTTGCATCAAGTATATCGTAAATAGGAAATCTAACCTGATAATCTTCATTACCGGCAATGAGCTGCGTTCCTTTCATTGTGTCCATATTTACTATTATCGGTGCTTTAAGATTGCATGTCATCTTTGTAAGGTCCGATGGAACTGTTATTGTGACATACACGGCAAGATATGCATTTTCTATATCTTCACCAAGTGATTTTATAAGTTCATCTTCCACTATAGGATCGTAATCTTCTTTTACAATTTCCGGTTTGATAATGGGAAGTGCAAGTGAAGGTTCTTCTGCTGACTGAAGCCACATTATTGTATTTTCTGATTCCTTTTCGGCATCAACAACTATCGTGAACTTTTTGAAATCTTCAAATCCTATTATTCCTTTTTCAAATGTTATTATTTTATCTTCTGTTGTATCAATTTCCCCAAACCATTTTGTCTGTATTTTCATGCTAAATCAAACCTTTCCTTAATTTTATAAGAAATCAAGCAATGTCTGCTGTATTACTTTGCTTGCCGCTGTAAGAGAAGCATTGTATACAAGCTGTGCTGCAGAATATCCAACTACAACTTCTTCAAGGTCAATATCTTCATTTTCTGATTTGAGATTTGTAAAGTTCGTTTTCTGTTCTGTAAGTCTGCTCTTTGTAAGATTAAGTCTTGTCATTCTGTTACCTGCATCTGCTTTTGCGAGCGATGCCTGTTCCTGATAACCCTGCATTGTACCGACACAATACTCAAAGCGGTTTTTCATCTCTTCTTTTGCAAGTTCATTCTGCTTTGTAAGACCTTCCTTTATAGAATTCAACTTGCTCTGTGAATCTTTATCACTGTAAATATCCTGTTTTAACATTCCCTCAACTTTTTCAAGCTGTGCTTCAATATCAATAACATTATTTACTGATGTAATCAAATCATCAATATCTCTTCCCAGATACATATTAAATACTTCGTTGGCTTCTGTATTAACTTTTAACTTCTGTGAGAAGTTGATATTATATTCAATATCTTCTGTTTTCTTTGTATATACAACACCTGCATTATCAGGATTGTTGTCAACACAGTCATAATACATTACAGGATTCAAATCACCTTTTGCAAAGTTATCTTTTCTGTATGTAAATGAAAATCCGTCAGAAGCATATAACTGCTTATATACATTTTCTCCAAGAATAATCTCACCTGTCGCTGCATTAAATGCTGCCTCATCATCTCCCGGCTGATAATTGGAATCATTAACAGCTGCTGCCGCAATTGTAGTTCCGTCATTTAACTTGATTTCAAATGTGCCTGCATCAGAAACTTTTGTATATCCGATTCTTACTCTGTGAACATCTGCAACATTAGGTGTTATAACATTTCCTGTCGCTGCATCTGTCTTAACATTAAGATTAAGAATATCATCATTAGAATAAGCATTTGTATATACTGTCTTTAATTCTATGTTTTCTCTTGTAAACTCCTGTGTTATTGTAAAATCAGCTTTAGCTGCTGTCTCATCTGACTGATATGTGAGCGGTGTATCTGTCATATAACCTGAAAAGAGATATCTTCCGGCATATTCAACATCACCTTCCGCATAGTATGCATCGCGAAGTTTATTAAGGCTCTCTGCCAGTGTACTTCTTTCTGAAGGTGAATATGAGTCTGTCGCACCCTGTTCACAATAAGCATAAAGGTCTGTTATTACTGATACAGCTTCGTCTACAGCACCCTCTGTTGTCTTGAGCCACGAATCAGCATCAGGAATATTTTTATTAAGATACTGTGTAACCTGTTCAAGGCTTGAACGAAGACGTAATGCTCTGATTGCAATTACAGGATCCTCAGACGGCTTATTGATTTTTTTCTGCGTAGAAAGCTGTGTTTCAAGTGTATTTACCTGTTTTTTATTTACCTGGATATTGGCCATAGTACTGTTGACCATCATCTGATTAGTTATTCTCATCTATGCCGCTTCCTTTCTTTTATATTCCAGTCTGATTGATAAGCTTGTCATAAATCTGGTTCATGACTGACATCATCTTTGAGTTAAGATTATAAGCCTGCTGGTACTTTATCATATCCATAGCTTCTTCATCTGTATCAACACCCATTATTGAAAGTCTCTGGTTATGTATGCTTGTCTTCAAATCAGTATAATTCTTATACAGATTAACAGCCTTCTGTGAATCAATTGACATATCACTGACAATACTTTCAAGGAAATACGAGCCTGTGCCGCCTGCAAATATCTTTTCGCTCTGAAGCTTATTTAATTCTTCCATTATCTTTGCGTCTGACTCACCGTCATTCTGCTCTTTTTTAATTGCAAGCAAATCAGCATTTTTAAGAAGTTCAGGATTAACTGTTATATTTCCTGCTGACATTACTGTTGTATTTGGCTGTGTTACAAATAATGAAATTCCCTTGCTGCTTCCATCAGACGTGTAACCTGACTTCATTATCTTATTAACTGCATCAGAGAAAATTTTTGCAAATTCATTGAGCTGTGCCTGATAATAAGGAACACCTTTATATGAAACTGTCTTATCTGCCGCCGGTGCTGTCGTAAGCACAAGATTGCCATCTGAATCAGTAACATTGTTACCATCATCATCAGTTTCTATATTTTCATGCTCACCATTATTACCATCTCTTATATCTATTAGACCTTTTAAATGTCCACTTAAAGATGTGCTGTACATATCAAACTTCTGTCCTGAATTCCACTGTACATCATAAAGGCCTTCTGCGTCTGAGTAATTCTTTTTATCAGTTCTTGCAACCGTTTCAAGTGTATTATAGCTGTATGATGAAACTAATGTCTGTCCGTTGATTCTTACTGAAAAATTAGATACATTATTTCCCATATCTTCTTCTGATGTCTCAAGATTGACAATCTCTGAAAGTTCATCAATCATGGCATTTCTCTTATCACGCAGATCATTTGCATTACCATAATTTGCTTCAATCTGGTTAATCTGTCTGTTAAGTGCAGCTATATTTTTTGCATATGAATTAATCTGCTGGACAGCATCTTTTATCTCGTTATTTGCATCAGCCTGAACATTTCTTAAATTTGTTGTAAGTGTGTTAAAATAATCTGCAAGGCTCTTTGCATTATTGATAAGCTGGTTCTTAGCTGATGTATCTCCAGGTGTAATTGTAAGCTGGTTTACGGCAGAAAAGAAATTTTTGTATTCCTGTGAATATCCGTTGAGTGTAAACTCATCAAGATAATCTTCAATCTGTCCCATATAACTTTCTTTTACTGAATACTGACCGTAATTCGCCATATTATTACGGTATTTTACATCATAGTAACTGTCTCGTATCTGGCTTATTTCTGTAACAACAACACCGGAACCGATAGCACCGTATGTTGTATGTGTTCTTAAAGCATCCGCTGCCTGTGTACCTGCCTGCTGTCTTGTGTATCCTTTTGTATTAATATTAGATACATTGTGGCCTGTTATTGTTAATGACGTATTTGCCGCCTGTAATCCTGAATATGCGATTGTTAATCCAAAAAATGTTGATGCCATATTCTCACTTTTTCCTTTCCGACATTATCATGAACCAAGTGCTGTAACTATATGTTCAAGCATCTCGCTTATTACATTGACATATCTTGATGAGGCATTGTATGCCTGCTGGTATTTTATCATTTTTTCAAGTTCTTCATCTGATGCAACGCCTTCTGACTGAAGTCTCTGGTCATCGTATCCGTCAACCATTGTCTGCTGGTGGTCTACATAATTATAAAGAACTTTTCCCACTGTCGAGAATTCTCCGATAAAGTTATTGTAATATGTGCTGAAATTGCCAACAGCATACATCTGCGGATTTATTGATGCAAAATCACCGTTCCATGCATCAATAAGTTCCTGACCCTTAGCCATATCTTCTTTTCCCTGAAGCGTTGTCATTGGAATCTTTGCTATATCCTGTTCTGCAACAGAATTCATAATTATATTTCCAAGCTTATATTCTGAACGGTCGCCTTTTTCATTCTGGTTATTATGAACATACATGTCATTACCATTGGCATCTTTCATCTTTATATAACGCTTTGTATTAAGTCTTCCAAAGATTTCTGTGCCGACTGTCTTATCTTCATCCATGCCGTAATCTGTCTTATCCATGTCAAGCACAGTATAATTGTATGATGTTACGTCAGCCTTATTTTTTAAATCTTTATCAGTATAAAGAGGCTCTGATGATTCGTAGCTGTATGTTCCGTCGCCGTTATCAAAACCTTTTACTTCATTTTTATATTTATCATATAAAACAGCATCTGAAACAGTATAACTGTAGCTGTTTGGCATAATTTCATTGCCATTTTCATCTGTCAAAGCTGATTTAAGCTTCATGTCTTTCTCTGGGCAAAGAACATCATTTATCTTTGTCACAATACCGTTCATAAGCTTATCAACACCTGCAATAGCACTAAGGATAACCGATGGTTCTATGTACTTATTATAATATTCCTGCTTCTCCTGATATTTTGCATAATCTTTATCATAGGCCGCTTTTCCGTCCGCTGTTGTAAGATCATAATCAGCTTTATCAGGTTTTACCGGTATATCTGTATAATCGACTTCAATGCTTCCTCTTGCAAGAAGTGTGCCTTTAAGTCCGCCCTTGTCTTTATCTGTCAATGCAGAATACAATTCTGTCTCCGGATATACGTCTCTTTCAAATGCCGGCCATGTCGGAATAAGTAATGTCGAATCATCATTCGTTCTTGATGACATCTGCGTATATGACGACATTGTCACAAATGGAACTCCACCAGCATTTACATATATCTCTCCGCCCTGCACTTCGTAATATGAAATATCAATATACTCACTGAGTTCATCAAGTGCTTTATCTCTCTGGTCTCTCAAATCGTTGGCATTCTCAACACCTGTACCTTCAATCTTTGCAATCTGCTTATTCAGTGAAAAAATCTTCTCACCATAAGCATTGATTTTGTTAATTGCATTGGCAACATCTATGTTAAGAGTTTCCTGATAATCTTTAAGTCCTGAATAAATTGCATCAGACCTTGTCACAAGTGCTGATGCATTCTGTATGAGTGAAGAACGCTTTACAGTACTTGCTGGTTCTTTACTAAGTTCATTAATTGCCGTATACAGATTGTTCAATGCGTCCTGAAATGTTACGCCCTGAAGTTCTCCAAACTGGTCTTCAACTTCTTCAATAGCCTTGTACTGGTTTGAGTAATAACCAAGCCGGCCGTTTTCTGTCCGATATGCTTTATCTATAAATTCGTCTCTTATTCTTCTGATTTCGCTTATCCCAACACCAAGTCCGTATACAGATGCTGAAGGTGAAGCATAGCTTCCACCGATTCTAAGATAGTGTGTATCCCTGAATGCAATCTGCTGTCTTGTATAACCCTCTGTATTGATATTAGAAAGGTTGTGTGCCGTTGTATTTAATGCTGTCTGTGCTGATTTTAGGCCTGATGCACCAACAAACAGACTCGCCATTCCATTAGCCATAAATATCCTCCTGCCGGTATTGCTTATCCGTAAGCCGGGCATATACTCATCCGTGAGTATATAGAACTGCAGTATCCGCCAAATTCTCATTCTTATACAAGTAATGACTCTGGCTTACTGCCCACATAAATTAAGAAAGCTGCAAAGCAGCTTTTGAAATAATCTTTATAAATTTATATTAATCCGTTACTGCTTGGCGTCAAATCCTCCTGCCGTAGGATATGAATTATTCTGCTCGTATGCACCTTTACTATAATTACCCGTCTGTGGTGCAACCTTTGAATTCTTTGCAAGATTAAGCTCAAATTCAATCATATCCATCGACTCCTGCAATAACATCTTATTATTCTCATTAACTTTCATCAACTGATCAAGTGTTCTTTTCAGTTTCATATGAACATCCGTAAGAGCTTTTGCATCTTTGGGCTGTCCTGACAACATATCTGCAATATTCTCAATCTTTATTCCTTTTCTAGGAATATTAAGGACATTGCATATATCTCCCACATTCTCATCCCTGAAAGCATCAAGTTTATTAATCTTATCAATGCTTCTTTGCTCAAGTCCAAGAATTTCCTGTAATCTTTCAACATTGCCATTAACAATGGCGGTGGTCTTTTCTTCGGAAAGCTTCAAAAGGCCCTGATATTCTGTATTTTCTTTATCCAACACATCTATAAGTGTCTCTATCAAACTCGCCATCTAATTCCACCGCCTAAAATACTAATGTTTCTGCATCTGCAATTATCTTATCAGCCACATCTTCTGAACTGACATTATATGTTCTGTTTGCAAACTGTGCCCTGAGGGCTTCTACTTTATCCATCCGGACATCTTCTGCCGCATTAACTGCTGACTTTGCTGTCTGATAGCTTTTAGCCGCATTTGAAATTTCAAGTTTATCACTGAACTCAGAACTGCCTGATGTTTTCTTAGCAGTATTCACTTTTGTGCTTGACTTGTAAATCCGGCTTACCGCATTATATGCATCTATACGCATGCTAACCGCCTCTCTTTCTTTTATCTTATGTGAAATGTATCGGCGTTTATTTTATTTTTCTTAACAGCAAAAATTAACTTTTTAAATTACGTTTTTATTTTCTGTCAAGATAACGCATTCTCGCTCTTGAGTTCTTATCTTTTTCATCATCTTCTTCGTAATTTATGGCATACATGCTGCCAAGCTGGTTTGCAAGCGTGTTCTTACAAGCCTCGCAATATCTTCCAGATTTTATTGTCTTTCCACAATTTTCACATGGAATACCTATTGGGGAATCATCTGCAAAGCAGAGTCTCTCTTCACGAACCCACTTTTCAAGCTGTCTTACACTCACATCGCAGTCTTCTGAAATCTGATTCATCGTTGCTGAATGGTTTTCCTCTATATAGTCCTTTACAATATCAAACTTTTCCTCTAACTTTCTTACGCAGTCAGGGCAGAGATTCCTATATGAACCACCGATATAGTTATATAATCTTCCGCATCCTCTACAATTTCTTACATCCATAATTTTCCTCCTGTTCCGGCATCACGCCAAACCGCTGTTATTTTACCGGAAATATCCTATACCAGATATTGCATATCGCAACATTACCTCTCAGGACATTCCTCTTCCAATACAAAGGCATGCACCATATACCTTTTCTACCCCGTATTTTTTTAATACCGCAGCACACGCATCAAGCGTCGCACCTGTAGTATATATATCGTCTACCAATAGTATTTTCTTATATTTTACAACATTTTTGTCCGCAATAAAAGCATTTTCAAGATTTTTACTCCTGTCATGTCCCGAAACTTCTTTCATTGGAACTGTATTTTTATTTCTTTTAAGAAACCACGTATTAACCGGTACATGTATAATTTTTCCAAGTTCACACGCAATAATTTCTGCCTGATTGTACCCTCTTGCACGCTGTTTTTTTGCATACATAGGAACAGGAACAATCACATCAGGCGACCATATTTTTATAAGCATTCCCAGCTTGTCAGCCATCTGCGTGGCATACCACTTTCCATATTCCCGGCATCCTTTATATTTAAACCTGTATATTGACTGCTTTAATCCGTCTGAATACGAAAAAACAGCCGCTGATCTGTCAAATATATGTTTTGTCTTTGCACAGTCGTGGCAGTATTCTTTGTCATCAACATCTAATGGTTTTCCACATTTCAGGCAGCTTTCATCGCCGATATACACAATTTTTTTAACACACTCCCTGCATATTCCCTGTTGTCTTAATCCCGCCGGCAACGGTGTCCCACATATAGGACACGCTGGCGGATATATGAAGTCTAGTGCTTTTCCACAAAATTTTTCCAGAATATTTATGCTTTTACCCCTTTCATTTAAACCACATTATCCAATTCATATATTTCTTTTATTCTTTCATCTAAAGACGAATAACGTCTCTGTTCAGACTCATTTTGTGCCATCTGATGAAAGCAGTTTTCATTTCCAACCATACATACACATTTTCTTGCCCTTGTAACCGCTGTATACAAAAGATTTTTGTTCATAAGCATCCTTGGGCCGGGATACATCGGAATAACAACCGCTGGATATTCACTTCCCTGCGATTTATGTACCGTAATTGCATATGCAAGTTCCAGCTCTTCAAGCTGTTTAAAATCATATTTCACAATACGCTCATCATCAAACTTTACAGTCATTTGCTCCATGAATGTATTAATCTCTGTAATTATTCCTGTATCACCGTTAAATACTCCGCTTCCGGCATCGTATGTCACTCCGTATTTACTCTTCTTTTCCCATTCCGTCTGGTAATTATTTTTAATCTGCATAACTTTATCTCCCTCACGGAATGTGACTTCGCCATACACTTTTTCCTGTTTTCCTGCCTGTGGCGGATTTAGATACTCCTGCATGATTTTATTGAGTCTTAATGAACCTGTTGCAGATTTTTTAGATGGCGTAAGTATCTGTATTTCATTAATTCCCGCACCGACATAATCCGGCAGTTTTTTCTTTACGAGTGTACATATTGCAGCTATTATCTCATCAGGTGTTTCGCGTCTTACAAAAAGAAAATCTTTACTGTATTTATTAAGAACGACCGGCTCACCTTTATTTATTTTATGTGCATTTATAACTATTTCACTCTCGGCTGCCTGTCGGAAAATCTTTTCAAGCCTTACAACCGGAAAACATCCTGATGCTATTATATCTTTTAATACATTTCCGGCACCGACACTCGGCAGCTGGTCGGTATCACCAACAAGAATAAGTCTTGTTCCTACCGCCACTGCCTTTAAAAGCGAATTCATTATGCTTATATCAACCATTGACATTTCATCGACTATAATAGCATCTGTCTCAAGCGGATTTTCTTCATTTCTGTCAAAATTAGTTGCAAATGAACTTCCATTGGAATCTTCCTGCGGTCCTCCGCTTATCTCAAGCAGTCTGTGTATTGTCTGGGCTTCCATTCCACAGGTTTCACTCATTCTTTTGGCTGCCCTTCCTGTCGGTGCTGCAAGCCTTATATCAAGCCCTTCCATCTGGAAATATCGGATTATGGTATTTATTGTTGTTGTTTTTCCGGTTCCCGGACCACCTGTTATAACGACAAGGCCATTTTGAACAGTCTTTTTCACTGCCTCTTTTTGAATTTCATCAAGCTCAATATTAAGACGCTGTTCAATTTTTTCAATTGATTCTTCCATTTCCTCATCGTTACATGAATAGCTTATATCCAAATCGCACAGTTTTCTTGCAACAGACGTTTCCATATAATAATAAATCGCAGCGTATACAAGCTTTCTGTCGCCACTCTGTTTTACAACAACTTTTTTATCTACCGCAAGGTCCATTATATAACTTTCCATATTATCAAACTCTATCAAAAGAAGCGATTTGACATAGCTTTCAAGCTCATCCAATGGAAGATATACATGTCCCTGCCCTGCTGCCTGACATAAAACGTAAAAAATTCCGCTTTTAATTCTAAATGCCGAATCCACTTTTATTCCGGCTTTTGCTGCTATTTCATCTGCAATTTTAAAGCCTATACCATCAATATCATCAGCAAGACGGTAAGGATTTTCTTTTAGAATTGTATATATGTTTTGTCCGTATTTTGTGTAAATTTTGTTAGCCAACTTCATGCTTATGCCAAACTCCTGCATAAACATCATTGCACGACGCACATCTCTTTTGTCCATAAGCTGTGCGGCAATATCCATTGCCTTTTTGATGCTGATTCCTTTAATCTCAGCAAGACGTTCCGGTTCTTCTTCCATAATGCGGAATGTATCATCGCCGAATTTATTCACAATATTTTCGGCCATTTTTTCGCCAATGCCTTTAATCGCACCGGAACTAAGATAACGCTTCACCGATTTTGCATCGTCAGGCGCCCTGAATTCATATGATTTTATTTTAAATTGCATGTAATACACGGGATGTTTGACAAATTCACCCTGTGCGGCTATAAATTCACCTGCACTGATGTAACTTAATACACCAACGCAGGTTACTTCTTCACCATTATATGTAATATCAAACACCGTATATCCGTTATCTTCATTGCGGAAAATAATATTTTCAACAAATCCCTCAACGTATTTTACAGCTTCATATTCCAAAATAATTATACCTCACTAACTCCGTAGTTTCTCTTCATCTGTTCGTAAAGCTGCTGTGCAAGTCCAAGACCTTTTCCACCATTAGACTCTGTCATCTTGTCAGCTACCTGCTGAACTATCTCATCACCAAAATAACTTGAAAGTGTACTCATTCCCGAATCAGAATTATCAGTCATTCCAAAAAGTGACGAATACAGATTACTATCATCCGTATCACCGTCAACTTTTGTCATCTTTACCATTGACTTTAACATCTGTTCTAAGAAATAACTCTCGAAATCTTTGCAGACTTCCATGAGCTCATCATCTGTTGCTTTTGACAAATCTTTATTATTTATTTTATCTTCAAGTGAATTACCTGTACCGGATGCATATGTTCCATTAGTATAAATGGAATTAACATTACTGATAATATTATCCATAATAATTCTCCCTGCTGCTTATTATCTCTTTAAGTTGTTTGCCTGCTCCATCATTGTATCAGATGTTGTAATAGCCTTTGAACAAAGCTCATAAGCTCTCTGTGCTGTTATAAGATTAACCATCTCTGTAGCAACATTAACATTAGAGCTTTCTAGATAGCCCTGCTTTAATTTACTCTTGCTTACAACCCCATCCTCTTCATTGATTGCTACGCCTGATGCATCACTTTCTGCAAGATATGAATTACCAACCTTTGTAAGTCCTGAAGGATTAGGGAACTGATATAATCCAATCTTTATTCCAATAGGCTGTGCATTGTTAGATTCGTCAGGATAACATATATTACCATCTCCATCAACTGTAATCTTAGTTGACTGATACTGTGGGTCAAGAACAATAGGCTGTCCTTCTGAACTAAGAACCGGATAACCTTCTGCAGTACAAAGAACTGTTCCATCAGTATCTACTGATAAGAAGAAATTACCATTTCTTGTATAATATACATTTCCATCAATATTTTCTATTGCAAAAAATCCCATTCCGTTTATAAGGAAATCTGTTGTACCATCCGTTGCATTTGCTGAACCCTGTGTGTAATGTGATGTTATTGATGATATTCTTGAACCAAGTCCAACCTGTGCACTTACCGGCTTATTTTCTCCATTAGCAGAAGTTGTCTTAGCCTGTAAATCCTGATATAAAAGTGACTTGAATTCAGCACTCTGTGACTTATATCCTATTGTATTAACATTTGCAAGGTTGTTTGCAATTACATCAACATTTGTCTGCTGTGCCATCATTCCTGATGCAGCTGAATATAATGATCTTACCATTCTGTCTGCCTTTCATCTAAACTTATAACTCAGAAATTGATACCATCTTACTCATCATCTCATCCATGGCATTGATGACCTTCTGACCGCTCTCATACTCTCTTGCGATACTAATCATCTCAACCATCTCTGAAACAACATTGATATTAGATGCTTCTTTAAATCCCTGATTAACTGTTGCAGTAACCTCATCTGCCTGTGTTGCACCATCTAAGGCACGATAAAGATTCTCACCATACATTTCGAGATAATTATAATCTTCAAAATCTGTAAGAAGAAATGAATCTACATACTCATTATCAGCATATATCTCTCCTGTAGGTTCTACTGCTATATTAGTTGCATCTGTCGGAAGAACAATCGGCTCACCGCTCTCTCCCAACACATAATCACCATCCTTGGTAACCAGATAACCATCTGCGTTCATCTGAAAAGACCCATCCCTGGTATACATCGTTGATGTCTCCCCGGCTTTGTTTGTAAAGGAAATCGTAAAGAATCCCTTTCCTGACAATGCAAAATCGTATGTATTATCTGTTGTAACAAAAGAGCCCTGCTCCCAATTACGATACGTTTCACCGATTTTTGCTCCAAGCGAAAGCTTGCCGATATTCTGATTTACATGACCCACTGTCGCATCTTTAATCTTAATGCCATAAACAGCATCAAAAGACTGCGTTGTGCATCCTTCCTTTTTATATCCTGTCGTTGTAGCATTCGCCAGATTGTTGGATACAACATCAAGTCTGTGCTGGCTGTTTACCATTCCTGTATAGGCAGTATATAAGCCTCTTACCATAACCTGACCTCCATCCTGATATTTTTAGTTCTCATCTCTGTAACCGGCAAGGAATTCTATGAACTTACCTGTACCGATTGCAACTGCTGTCATTGGATCCTCAGCAGTAACTGTATTAATACCTGTCTTTGCCTCAATTAAATCTTCAAGTCCTGAAAGAAGACTTCCACCGCCTGTAAGAACAATTCCTCTGTCGGCTATATCTGATGCAAGTTCCGGAGGTGTCTTTTCAAGGACACTGTGAACTGCTTCAACAATCTGTGAAGTTGCCTCTCTCAATGCTTCTTCTGTCTCTTCTGATGTCACTTCTACTGTCTTAGGAAGACCTGTTACAAGATTACGTCCTCTAACATTCATAGTTGTAACTTCTGCTCTTGGGTATGCTGAACCAATCTTTATCTTAATATCTTCGGCTGTTCTCTCACCGATAAGAAGATTGTGTTTCTTTCTCATGTATCTTACAAGTGCTTCATCAAAATCATCACCTGCAATCTTAATAGACGTACTTACAACAGTACCTCCGAGTGAGATAACTGCTATATCTGTAGTACCGCCACCGATATCAACAATCATATTACCACATGGTCTTGAAATATCAATTCCGGCACCGATTGCTGCTGCTATCGGCTCTTCAATAATTGCAACTTCTCTTGCTCCTGCCTGAAGTGTTGCATCCTCAACGGCTTTCTTTTCAACCTCAGTTACACCTGAAGGTACGCAAACACTGATTCTAGGCTTCTTTAACATTCTTCTGCCTATAGCTTTCTGAATAAAATACTTGAGCATCTTCTCTGTTACTGTATAATCTGAAATAACACCCTGACGAAGAGGTCTTACGGCAACAATATTACCAGGTGTACGTCCAAGCATGAGACGTGCCTCTTCACCAATGGCCTTTATCTTATTAGTATCTCTGTCAAAAGCAACAACCGAAGGCTCCTTTAACACAACGCCTTTTCCTTTTATATAAACCAGAATACTGGCTGTTCCCAAATCAATTCCTATATCTGTTGACAGCATGAAATTACTCCTTTCACTTTGTACTAAGCTGTTCAATATCCAATCATCCATAAATCTTCCGGCACAAACCACTGCCAAAGTACCACGCATTAAAGATTTTATGCCTAAATATCATTATATACAATAAAAAAAAAATTTAAAAGACTTATTTTAAATAAATTTATAATTTTTTTTAATATCTTTACTGTTTTTTAGTGCTTACATACTTCTTAATCTCTTCAAACGCCTCGCCAAACCTCTTAGATGAAGCAGATGGGAAGCTCTTTAAAAGTGATTTGTGAAGTTTACCGGCTTTCTCCTTTGCAGCGTCAAGTTCAAGACGAAGTCTTTCAACTTTCTGCTCCTGATTAGAAAAATATTCTATCTGCTTTGCAGTTGCCTTTTCCGTAAATGCTTCTTTTGCTTCCGCAAGTCTTTCTGATATTTCTGAAAGTTCTTTCTTTATCATAGACTCATAAGCAAGAAGCTTCTGGTAATCAAGTGCTTTCTTAAATGCAAATACTGTATCGGTCGCAGCAATCACAATTATAACCAGCAAAACTGCCGTAAGAATTCTTATGTCAAGTGAATCAATAAATTCTGCTATAGGCACATGGATTACCATAACAAGCACAACTGACAAAAATCCCCAGAAAAGCGATGATTTCAGGCATATATATCCATGAATGTTAAACTTTTTGTCACTGTAATCCCAATATTTCATATTAAATATAGCTTCCATTGCAGCACCTGTTACGTATTCAAGTGCAGTAGCCGCAATCATGCCGCATATATATACAAGAACTGCATTATCAGCAACCATCAGTGTCGAAATTATAATTGTCAAAGCCCCAAAACCATATAATGGAAGCATAGGACCTTTTAAAAATCCTCTGTTTGTAAGCTTTCTTTTGCTCACAGAAACTATAGTTGATTCAATGCACCACCCGAGAAAGCTGTATATAAAAAAGAATGCCATCCATCTCTCAATTGTATAATACCCTTCCATCAAAATCTCCTTAAATAAACTGATAAGAGCCGGATGCAGGAAGTCTGTCCCACATCCGGCTCTTATTATTATACATTACCGTAATGTTATTTTACAATTGTTTTTATAAATATTTTTTTAATAATTCTGCTTTATCTGTCTTTTCCCATGGAAGATCAAGATCCGGACGACCAAAATGACCATAAGCTGCAGTCTGCTTGTAGATAGGACGTCTTAAATCAAGCATCTTGATAATTCCTGCCGGTCTTAAATCAAAGTTTTCTCTGATAAGCTCAACAATCTTATCTTCTGAAAGCTTGCCGGTTCCAAATGTATCAACCATGATTGATGTAGGATGTGCAACACCAATTGCATATGAGAGCTGGATTTCGCATCTGTCAGCTATTCCTGCTGCAACGATATTCTTTGCAACATAACGTGCTGCATAAGCTGCCGAACGGTCAACCTTTGTGCAGTCCTTTCCTGAGAAAGCTCCGCCGCCGTGTCTTGCAACACCGCCGTAAGTATCAACGATAATCTTACGTCCTGTAAGACCGCTGTCGCCGTTAGGTCCGCCGATTACGAATCTTCCTGTAGGATTAATGAAAATCTTTGTATTTTCGTCTATCATTGCAGGATCAACAACCGCATCAATTACATATTTCTTGATATCTTCATGAATCTGTTCCTGTGAAATTTCAGGTGCATGCTGTGAAGAAACAACAATAGCATCAAGCTTGACTGGTTTGTTATTTTCATCATATTCTACAGTAACCTGTGTCTTTCCGTCAGGTCTTAAATATGAAAGAGGTCCGTTCTTTCTTACAGCTGTAAGCTGTCTTGCAAGTTTCTGTGCAAGTGCAGCTGAATATGGCATATATTCCGGTGTCTCATTAGTTGCATAACCAAACATCATACCCTGGTCACCGGCACCGATTGCATCAATCGCAGCGTCATCTTCTTCACCATTTTTTGCTTCAAGTGCTTTATCAACACCCATTGCAATATCTGCAGACTGCTTGTCAAGTGCAACCATAACTGCACATGTATTTCCGTCAAATCCCTTTTCTGAGCTGTCATATCCGATTGTTGTAACTGTGTTACGTACAATCTGAGGAATGTCAATATTTGCCTTTGTTGTAATCTCACCCATAACCATTACAAATCCTGTATTTGTAAGTGTCTCGCAGGCTACTCTTGAATATGGGTCCTGCTCATATAAAGCGTCAAGTATTGCATCTGATACCTGGTCACAGATTTTATCAGGATGTCCTTCAGTAACAGATTCTGATGTAAATAATCTTCTTTCCATAATAATTCCTTTCTTCATAAAAATTAATTGTATATGTGGTTACATTAATTAAAACATAACGAAAAAAAAGAGCCCTCGTAAAAGGACCCGCAATCATCAAGACTCGAAATCCTCTTATTGTTCGAACTTCCGGTATAATCCGGATATCTTCGCTCAGGTTGGCACCTTCCTTGCAACAGTTCAATCATCAAATCACTGCCATTGCCTACGGGGTTGCCGGGCTTCACAGACCCTATGTGTCTCCGCCACTCTAAATAAGGGATGTAATATCATAAAGCATACCGCTACATGATACTCACTCGTTATATTTTTATTTCAAATGAATATTACACAATTAATACTTACTAGTCAAGTGTTTTTACCGAAATATATTTTATTTTATTTTATAAAATTGACAATTTGCCCCATTTTTTCTATAATAAAATCATATTCAAATGGCGATATTATTTTATATCTAAACGGGAGTATTTTAATTATGTCAGATAATAATTCATCATCTAATAACATACATACAAAGACAGTGTTTATTTTTGATGCCGATGACGGAATGACTCTTTCTAAAGATGTCCTTAACAGCGATGGCTCTCTTATTGCTGCATCAGGCACAAAGCTTGATATGGATATGATTGCAAAGATTTCTGCAAACCACATTCTTGAAATTGAGATTATTGATAAAGATTACACCGAACCTGTAAGACCTGTCGAGAATGACAATTCTACATATTACGAAAAGGTAAGAAACAGCAAAGAATTCAAAGCTTTCTGTAAAGAATACAATGAAGGAATTTCTGATTTAAAATCACAGTTAAATGATATTGTAAACCATAATGCAGATGTTGACGTGGATGAACTTCTTACTTATCCCCTTTCTCTCATGAATACATATTCAAACAAGCTTCAGATGTTTGATATGCTGCACAGTTTACGCCAGTTTGACGACCTTACTTATGCCCATAGCGTAAACGTTGCACTTGTTGCATCTATTATAGGTGAATGGCTCGGTTATTCCGAAGAAGATGTGCATGTTCTTACACTGTGTGGTCTTTTGCATGATATAGGCAAAGTCCGTATTCCTAAGAAAATTCTTGAAAAACCAGGCAAGCTTACACCTACTGAATTTGAGGTTATGAAAGCCCATGTAAACGAAGGTTATGATATTATAAAAGATAAAGATATCGACTCAAGAGTTAAAGAAGCGTGTCTGCTTCATCATGAAAAATGTGATGGTACAGGCTATCCTTTTGGACTTACAAGCGAAAAGATTCCTGATTTTGCAAAAATAATTGCAATTGCCGACATTTATGACGCAATGACATCAGACAGAGTTTACAGAAGTGCTGTATGTCCTTTTACAGTTATACATCTTATGGAACAAGAGTGTTTTTCAACACTTGACCCTAAGTTTGCACTTCCATTCTTTAAAAATGTTGCATCATCATACATTCACAACAATGTCAAACTTTCAAATGGCGAGACAGGTGAAGTTGTACTCATTAACGACAGAAGTTTAAGCAGACCGGTTATACGTTGCAAAGATAAATTTATTGATTTATCTGCAGCACCTGATTTAACTATAACATCCATTCTTTAATCTATATTTTCAAAACGCTTTGAGGTCATATTTGTCTTAATTATTGAATATGATATACAAACAAATATGCAGGGGTTTTGATTGAAAGGTTATATCGAAGAACGGGCTATAAAAACTGCTGAATATATTATCGAAACAAAAGCTACCGTCCGTCAGACGGCAAGAAAATTCGGTGTCAGCAAAAGCACTGTTCACAAAGATGTCACTTCAAGATTAGCACGTATTAATCCCTCACTTGCAAGTGAGGCAAGAAAGGTTCTTGACATTAACAAACAGGAACGACACATACGAGGTGGTCTTGCAACCAAAGAAAAATATCTTCATGAACACAATTTACATACGTCAAAAAATATTTGATTTTTTAATAATAGAGACAGCCATTATATAAGCCATAAATTTATCTGCTTATATATGGTTGTCTTTTTATATAACAGCTCATAATATTTATGATATTATTTCTTGACTTTTTTATTTGCAGTGAACTATAATCTTCTTTGTGGGATTTTTTCCGCATATTTATTTTTAATATTATTTTATGAAAACGAGGTGAGATCATGACTGACGACAGTTACGGGCGAAGTAGCATCATTGTCTGCAAAAATCAGAAGAATTCATATAAGAATATAGATTTTAAACCCGGCACTTTTGTCATGGCGGGTCTCATTTTAAGTCTATAGATTTCTTCATTTCTAAATATGAAAAACTTTCATAAATCCGGTTATCTGCATCGGATTTTTTTCTCCTGCTTTTTCTGGCAATGATTTTCATGTCCGGTCGCTACAGACTATTTCTAACTGAATATGAAAGGAGATTGTGATGGAAGAAAAAGACATCGTAAACACAACTGCTGAGGAACTTTCTTCAGCAAAACCTGACTACGAAAAGGAAATCGCTTCTATTATCAGAAGCAACGCATCCCCTGCACAGATTAAAGACAAGCTGCTTGATTATCATGAAAATGATATTGCCGCTGCACTTGACAACATGAGCATATCAGAAAGACAGAGATTATACAGGCTGCTTAATATTGACGAGCTTTCAGATATATTTGAATATGTTGACGAAGACAATATTCCGACATATTTCAAGGAGCTCGATATCAAGAAGAAAGCTGCTGTTGTATCCGAAATGGACGCTGACAAAGCAGTTTTTGTTCTCCAGCACCTTGATAAAAAAACACGCGATGATTTAATCGAGCTTATAGGTAATGATGCAAGACGTGACATTGCTCTTATCTCTTCATTTGACGATGACCAGATAGGCAGCAAAATGACAACAAATTTCGTTTTAATCCACTCTACACTTACAATTAAACAGGCTATGCGTGAGCTTGTAAATCAGGCCGCCGAAAATGATAATATTTCTACAATCTATGTTGAAGATGAAAATGATGTTTTCTGTGGTGCCATAAGCCTTAATGAGCTTATCATAGCCAGAGCTGATATGCCGCTCTCAGATTTAATTGTAACGTCATATCCTTTCGTCTATGCCAAAGAAGATATTGACGATTGTATCGAATGGATTAAAGATTACTCAGAAGATTCTATTCCTGCACTCGATGAAAATAACAGGCTTTTAGGAGTTATAACCGCACAGGATATTGTTAAAGTCGTTGATGATGAAATGGGTGAAGATTACGCCATGCTTGCCGGTCTTACTTCTGAAGAGGACTTGCATGAGCCGCTAAAACAGAGTATCAAAAAACGTCTGCCATGGCTGATTATACTTCTCGGTCTCGGACTTCTTGTTTCATCTGTTGTAGGAATGTTTGAAACTGTAGTTGCCCAGCTTACTATTGTTATGTGTTTCCAGTCACTTATACTTGATATGGCCGGAAATGTAGGTACGCAGTCACTCGCTGTTACTATCCGTGTTCTCATGGATGAAGATCTGACTGCCAGACAAAAATTCGGACTTGTGTTTAAAGAAGGCCGCGTTGGTCTTATCAACGGACTGATTCTCGGCATATTATCACTTGTATGCATTGGCAGCTATATCCACTTTTTTAAGGGTGAATCAATACTGTTTTCATTCAGCATCTCACTCTGTATCGGTGCTGCACTTATGCTTGCAATGCTTATATCAAGCCTTGTGGGAACACTTATACCTATGTTTTTCAAAAAAATCCATATCGACCCGGCAGTTGCTTCAGGTCCGCTTATCACAACAGTAAACGACCTTGTTGCCGTCGTAACATACTATGGACTCGCATGGATTTTCTTAATAGAAATCATGCATTTTTAAATATACCTCTGCACAAAATATGCCATCTGGTAACATTGATGTGCAAAGCTTACAAAAAGCTTCACTGTCCGTGAGAATTGCTTTATTCACGGATGCGAAGCTTTTTATCTTTTCTTTATGCTGTTTTTCCTGCTCTCTCAAGTCGCTTTTTACAATACATAAATGCAGGGAACAAGAATATGTCCGCTGCAATCCATGCGAGCGGATTTGCAAGACACGCACCGCTATATCCCATAACCGGAACCAGCATAACTGCCGCAAATGTTCTTGCCGCCATCTCAAACACTCCCGCAAGTATTGCAAATGTTGAAAATCCCATACCCTGTATGCAAAATCTTATTACATTGACAAATGTAAGCGGTATATAGAACAATGCCGAATATACAATAAACTGATGTGTCAGTCTTATTATCTCTGTCTCTGATGCTGCCACAAACAGAAGTGCAATGTAACTTGCAAAGAAATATAAAAGAACAAATGCAACAATGCTGTATATAATTCCTATTATTCCCGCAGCCTTAATTCCCTTTCCGAGACGCTCCGTTTTGCCGGCTCCTACGTTCTGACCGCCATATGTTGCCATCGTCGAACCGAGTGCATCAAACGGACAACATGTAAATGTAAATATCTTTGAGCCTGCTGTCATTGCTGCAACATAGACTGAACCAAGCGTATTAACTGCTGCCTGAAGAATTACACTTCCTATTGCAGTGATTGAATACTGCAGTCCCATAGGAATTCCATTTATGCAAAGATTCTTAACATAAACCTTTTTAAACTTCTTCTCCTGCTTCTGGAATTTCAGTATATCATATTTTTTATTCATATAAACATAACATGCCACACCTGATATAAGCTGTGATATGTCTGTCGCCCATGCAGCCCCGGCAACTCCCATTTTAAATACAAGAATAAATACAAAATCAAGTATTATATTTATAACTGCCGAAACGACAAGGAAATATACAGGTGTCTTGCTGTCACCAAGTGAACGGATTACACCGGAAACCATATTATAAAGGAAAACTGTTGGTATTCCCGCAAATATTACAACAATATATGCATATGCATGCTCATAAATATTGGAAGGTGTCCTTAAAAGTGTAAGTATACCGCGGCAGCCCACAACTGATGCGACTGTCAGCACAACCGAAAATATAATGCTGCAAATATATCCATTGTATACATATTTTCTGAGTTCCGAATATTTGCCTGCTCCAAACTGCTGTGCAACAGGAATCGCAAATCCGTTACATACTCCCATGCAGAAACCAATAATCATAAAGTTAATGCACGCCGTAGCTCCAACGCCCGCAAGTGCATCTACGCCTAATGTTTTTCCAACAATCATTGTGTCCACCAGATTGTAAAACTGCTGAAAAAGCATTCCCATAAGCATAGGAATCGCAAATCCAAGAATCAGTTTCATCGGCGAACCTTTTGTCATGTCTTTAACCATGTATATCCTCCTGATTTTCGTGTTCTTTTATACATTTAAGAAATTCTTTTCCGTATCTTTCGTACTTATTTTCACCAACACCATTTACATTAAGCATTTCTGCTTTTGTATGTGGTCTTTTTATGCACATATCAGTAAGTGCCTTATCTGAAAATACTATATATGGCGGCACATTTTCATTTCGTGCAATATCAATTCTTAACATACGCAGTCTTTCAAACAGCATAAGGCCGTCTGCATCGAGGCTTTTTGGTGTACGCTTTTCTTTTTTGAATTCTTCTTTTCGTTCCGACCATTTCATAATAAGGTGCTCTTCACCTGATATCAGAATATCTGAAGTTTCTGTAAGTTTAAGAAGTCTGTACATATCATTCGTTTCCCTAAGATACCCATCAAGCAGCATCTTGTCAATAACGCCTTTTATAAAGCTTTCACTCATCTGACGGCACATTCCGAATGTCGAATACCTGTCAACTCCGTAACTTCTTAGTTTTGCCTTATTTTCACCGCGAAGCGTCCCTGTTATTACCGATGTTCCAAATCTTTCATGACACTCTTTTATTGTCTTAATAATAGCTGAAGCTGTATTTGTTACATCCTTTTCTTCAAATACAGCAGAACAGTTGCCGCAGTTGCCACAGTCATCTTTTCCTGAATACTCGCCAAAATAGTTGAGCATGTATTCTCTCAAGCACTCTTTTGTACTGCAGTAGTAACGCATTTTTTTCAATCTGCGTATATCGTTGTCATGTACAGCTTTTCTTTCCTCTTCAGTAAATTCGTTATTTTCCCCTTTATTTTCAATGAGGAATTCGTTGATAATAACATCCTGCGGCGAAAAAAGCAATATACATTCTGCAGGTTCTCCATCACGGCCGGCTCTTCCCGCTTCCTGATAATAATTTTCTATACACTGAGGCATATTATAATGAAGCACATATCTTACATTTGACTTGTCTATACCCATGCCAAACGCATTTGTTGCCACAATTACCGGTTTTTCATCATATATGAAATCTTCCTGATTGGCTTTTCTCATATCATTATCAAGCCCGGCGTGATACCTTGTAACTGCAATTCCATTTTTAGCAAGCATCGCATATACTTTGTCAACATTTTTTCTTGTGGCACAATATATTATTCCACTGTCATCCCTGTGAGAAAGCACATAATTAAGCACTTCTGTATCCTTATTATTCGGCTGACGCACTTCAAAATACAGGTTACTCCTGTCAAATCCGGTAACCTTTATAAAAGGATTATTCAGTCCCAGCACGCATACAATATCATCTTTTACTGCCTGCGTTGCTGTTGCTGTAAATGCACTTACAACGGGTCTTTTAGGCAGCATTTTTATAAGATTCACTATTTTAAGGTAGCTTGGCCTGAAATCCTGTCCCCACTGTGAGATGCAGTGTGCCTCATCTATCGTAATCATCGAAATATCGGCATTAAGCACAAATTCAAGAAATCTGTTGGTTTCAAGTCTTTCCGGTGCTACATAGACTATTTTGTATCTGCCACACATCGCATTATAAAGTGCTTTCGTAATCTGATTTTCAGTGAGGGCACTGTTTATATATGCAGCATGAACCCCTGCCTCGTTCAATGCTTTTACCTGGTCTATCATAAGCGAAATAAGCGGAGATACTACTATTGTTATTCCGGGAAGCAATAACGCCGGAAGTTGGTAACATATTGACTTACCTGCTCCTGTAGGCATTATTCCACAGACATCGCGTCCCAGAAGTATGTTATCCACAATTTCCTCCTGCCCCGTCCTGAATGAATCATATCCAAAGACTTTTCGCAGTACATCTTTTTTTCTGTTTTTCATATCCGCCATTCCTGCCATTGTTTATCTCCGCTAATTACTGTTTTGTGTCTCCGTTAATTACTGTTTTGTGTCTCCGATAGATTATCGCTTTATCGCAAAGTATGCAAGTATTTTTTCTTAATAAATTTAATATTGACGCACTTTTAATCATTGCTAATTTTCACTATTTATGATACGATATTTTAAATAGTTTTTAAAAACAAAAGGAGTTATTTATTATTATGGGGTCAGAGAAAAAAATTCCGTACAAAATTTATCTTAAAGAGGATGAGCTGCCAAAATCATGGTACAACGTACGTGCCGATATGAAAAATAAACCGGCTCCTCTCCTCAATCCAGCAACTTTAAAGCCAATGACAGCAGATGATTTGAAAGCTGTATTTTGTGATGAATTAATCGCACAGGAACTTGACGAAACTAATGCATATATTCCTATTCCTGAAGAAATCGTTGATTTCTACAAGATGTATCGTCCGTCACCTCTTGTCCGTGCATATTGTCTTGAGAAAAAATTGCAGACACCTGCTAAGATTTACTATAAATTTGAAGGCAATAACACAAGCGGAAGCCACAAACTTAACTCTGCTATCGCACAGGCTTATTATGCAAAAAAGCAGGGGCTTAAAGGTGTTACAACAGAGACCGGTGCCGGTCAGTGGGGTACTGCACTTTCTATGGCATGCTCTTATTTCGGACTTGACTGTCAGGTTTATATGGTAAAAGTTTCTTACGAACAGAAGCCATTCAGACGTGAAGTTATGCGTACATACGGAGCAAAAGTTACTCCTTCTCCAAGCACAACTACAGAAGTCGGAAAGAAGATTCTTGCTGAACATCCCGGCACAACAGGAAGTCTCGGATGTGCAATCTCTGAGGCAGTCGAAGCCGAATCACGCCAGGAAGGTTACCGCTATGTTCTCGGAAGCGTTCTCAATCAGGTACTTCTCCACCAGACTGTAATCGGTCTTGAGACTAAAGCTGCTCTTGAAAAATATGATATTGTTCCTGATATTATCATCGGATGTGCCGGTGGCGGCTCAAACCTCGGCGGTCTTATTTCTCCATTTGCCGGTGAAATGCTCCGCGGTGAACATGACTATCAGATTATTGCGGTTGAACCTGCATCATGCCCAAGTCTTACAAGAGGCGTGTTTGCATATGATTTCTGCGATACAGGAAAGGTATGCCCTCTTGCTAAGATGTATACACTCGGAAGCGGATTTATCCCTTCTGCCAACCACGCCGGCGGATTACGCTACCACGGTATGAGCCCTGTTGTTTCACAGCTCTACCATGACGGAATTATCGAGGCAAGAAGTGTAGAACAGACTTCTGTATTTGAGGCAGCTGAACAGTTCGCAAGAGTTGAAGGCATTCTTCCGGCTCCTGAAAGCAGCCACGCAATCCGTGTTGCAATCGACGAAGCTCTCAAATGCAAGGAAACAGGCGAAGAAAAGACTATTGTATTTGGTCTTACAGGCACAGGTTACTTTGACATGGTTGCTTACGAAAAGTTCAACAACGGCGAAATGACAGACTACATTCCGACTGACGAAGACTTAAAGCCTGGCTTTGACGGAATTCCAAAATTTCCCGGAAATGAATTTTAATATTCTATAGATTTTTATAAAATTTTTTAGTATTACAGTACAACACACGTTGGTTAAATAATCCAATTTAATAAATGTCCTGTAAAATTAAGCGGATGAAAAACGATAACTAACTGAAGATTTCCTTCTGATTCGTTTTTTATCCGCTGTTTTTATTGTCTTTCTTTTTTTAATGTCGTAATTTCCTTATGTCCCGGATAAATCAGATAATTTCCGTCTATATCTTTTAAACGCTGTAAAGACTTAATCATATCTTCTTCATTTCCACCCGGCAGACTTGTCTTTCCGTGTCCTCCCGCAAGCATGGTATCACCCGTAAAAATTATGCCTTTTATATTATCTGGTTCATTTGAATCACCAACCTGATATATTGTATTTTCAGCATCCATATATTTGGCAGCTGTATCTTTGTTTTTATCTGTTCTGTGTCCCGTGCTGTTTTTAAAATCAATCTTAAATCCAGCAGAGCCCGGTGTGTGCCCCGGTAAAATCATGGTTTTAAATCTTATATCATCAAGCCAGATTTCATCACCCTCTCCTAATAAAACAGATGGATATACGGCTTTATAAGGCACTTCAACATATGGTCTTTCATTTATCAGTTCTTCATCAAGAAGACGCGGTGCATCAATCCTGCTGATAACTACAGGAATATTATACTTTTCTTTCAAAGCACCAAGTGCAAGTATGTGGTCCGTATGCCCATGCGTCACCAGAATATACTGTGGCTTCAGCCCATTTTTGCTGATATTATCAATTATCTTTTCTGCATCATCCGCCGGGTCAATAATCAGGCAGTTATTCGTCCTGATATTGTATACAATATAACAATTAGTAAAACATGCACCAAGAACAAGCCTTATTATGCCAATATTATCTGATAGCACTGCATCGCTGATAGCTTCCTTTACATAACCTGCAAACTTTGCTTTTTCTATCTTTTCTATTGTATCGTTATTTGCATGTTCTTTTAGTTTTTCAGTCACTTTACTAAATGCCGCCTCTTTTTCACCATAAGAGAGCTGCAACTCATATTCTAACGGCAGCCATGTTCTTATATCAGCCTCGTTATGCTGGATAACCGCCTCCATCCTGTCAAGTGCCTTATACAGTTTGGCTTCAGTTGTAGCCTGCTCTTCCATCTCTTTAAACAGTTCATGAAGTTCTTTTTTATACGACTTTGGCAGTTCATCTATCCAATTTTCAACTATTTTCTCTTCTTTAAGGCTGTCTTTTTCTTTCTTTTCAAATGTCGGAATGTCGCCTGTGAACGCCTCCCCGATATCGTGAAACATACACATTCGGATTACCTTATCTATGTCTGCATCTTTAAACTCATCCTTCATAAAATAAGCCATAAGTGTAAGCCTGTAACAGTGCTCAGCAACACTTTCACGTCTTCCAGATGAAAGCCATGAATGTCTTGTATTATTTTTTAGTTTTTCAGCCAGGTGCATTATTTCAAAATATTTTTCAAGATTCATAATACTTCTCCCTTTTGATTAATCTGTTGAAATGCTATGTGTTTGATGATTTTTATAAATTTATATAACATACTGTGATTCCAGATATGCAAGGAAGCCTTCACAGCCTTCCACAACATCCCTATATGTATCAACGAAATTGCCTGAATACCACGGGTCAGCAATACTGCTGCCTTTGCGGTCTGTATAATCCAGAAGAAGCTTTATTTTGTTATCTGTGTCAGGTCCTGTAATTCTTATTGTATTGCGTATATTGCTGCTGTCCGCACACAAAAGATAATCATAGTAATTGTAATCCTGCTTTGTGACCTGTCGTGCCCGCTTGCTGCTGAAATTGGTATACGCAGTCTTCCCAATTCCGTGTTTTTTTAGTTCTGCCTGTGCCGGCGGATATATAGAATTGCCTTTGCCATTCCATATCTCCTCGGTCGATGTCGCCGCCGATGCTATATCAAATTTATCTTTTATGCCACGCTTCTCAACCATGTCTTTTAAAATAAATTCAGACATCGGTGAGCGGCAGATATTGCCGTGGCAGATGAAAAGAATCGCCACAGGCGTTTCTTGTATTTTTATCATAGTTTTGTTTCTCCTTGTTTTGCCCCGGAATGCCCTACCTCGACTATCGTCTCGGTCGCGGCAGTCGCAAAATGCCCGATTATGCAAGCATATCGGGACACTTCGCTCGTTGCTTCGCGTATTTTGCAAGGGTTTCCGGGGTTATTGTGATATGATCTGAAATTACAGATTATGGCAAATCAGAGCAGAATTAAGCAAGTTGTTACTACAAGGGAGACTACTAAGGATTTTTTCCTTATTCCGCCTCCGCAGATTTAAGTTTTATGAATTTAACTCTCTCACTACCAGTCTGTTCAATTACAAAGTCTTTACCAAACATTTCTATCAATGAAATAACCAACTGTTCATACGCATACTGGCTATGATAGAAAATAGTAATTTCTGAAACATATTTTTCAAGAAAGAAATCCTTCAATATTTCTTTGTCTGTCATTCCCAAAGAATGCCCCATAATATATACTTTAATCGGAGTATCTTCCAAAGTGGTAAATTCTTTTGGAATCCATGTTTTATAATATGCCCCTGTTTTCTTTTGGATTCGTTGGAAATACTTCTGAAAATAAACATAATCTAAATTATTGAATGCATTATCGCTTACGCCTAATACAATATCATCGTTTGCTAACGAACCGTGCACTTGATGATTTGAATTTGCACTGCCATAAACACTTTTATATGTATATGTGTAATTAAAGTTAAGCAAATTTATATTTTTCAATTCTTTAATTTGTTGTGAAAAACAAGACACCTTTATATTACCAACAAATTCTCTCATATAAATTGTTAATGCTCTTATCAAGTCATTCAACCCAATTTTTAATTCAGCAAGTAATTGGATTTTCACATCTCCATACACAATTTTCTCTATATCACTTTTTAAATATAATCCCACATTTAAAGGCATCGCCTTTGAATGTGTCATCACACACTTTATCGCCTTATACATTGTTGGATTAATCACCTGTGACATTACTTTTCCTTCACACTTATAAATCTCACATGTACAGAACTCCTCTACCAAAACAAGTAATTTTTCTATCTCCGCCTCAAAATCAATCCATCCCTCAGAGGAATATCCAATTTCTATAAAATATTTTATCCATACATTTCGTGAAATAATGTCCCCTAAAATTGATATACTTTCATTATCCAAACATATTGCATGATTAGCAAAATCCTCTAACGCTTCCTCTGTCAGTTTTCCATATTCGTTTACAGATACACTAAATTGTTCATGCTCTGTTTCACTTCTCATATTATGACTTTTTATAAGTTGTTCAGTGTACAAAGAGTAAAACTTTTCCCAATTTCTTACCAAAAACAGGAAGTCTGTATATCTTGTTGGTAGTTTATGATACAAATCGAATCCATTTCCTATAATCAACACATTATTATTCATCATAATTACCTTTCTCTCATTCCTTTAGATAACTATAAAACAACGAAGCCCGTTAGCCCTTGTGGTTAGCGGGTTTTCGCTGTTCTGTACTTGTTGCAAAATCCGCTTCGGTCAAATCTCGGTCAAATAATTTTCTAAAGAAATGTTGCACCTTTTCTATTCTCTTTCTTATTCTTGTTCTGATTATATGATTTCCTTATACAAATTCTGTAATTTATCCATTTCCGATTTTGCTTTATCATCTGTGACGTGCGTATACAAATCCAGTGTGATTGCTATGGAATAATGTCCGAGGAATCCTTGTACTACCTTTGCGTCAATCCCGGCTTCAAAACAACGCGTTGCAAAAGTATGACGAAGTGCATGTGGATAAAAATGCGGAATCGGTATAAACACTGTCTTGTTTTTCTCTGCCTGCTTTTTTCGTTCCTTATTGATAGATTTTTCTATCCAGTCTAACGTCACTTGAAAGGTGTGTTCTGTAATCGGTTTTCCGTTCTTTCCAACAAACACAAGATTTTCAAATCCCTCTAATGGTTGCCATTCACTAGCTGACAACTGCATTTCTTTCAACTGAATCCACTGACGTTTTAAAGCCTTATACACACTGTCCTGCATGGGAATCGTCCGTATACTGTTCTTTGTCTTTGGTGTCTGGTACTTGAATACATACTTCTTTGTTTCCTTATCTTTGATATACACCAACGTTTTATTTACAGAAATTTCCCGTTTCCGAAAATCTACATCATCCCATGTAAGCCCAAGCAGTTCTCCGCCACGCATTCCCGTTCCGAGTGCTACCTGTATGAGATTCTCGTGTATTCTCTCCTTTGCGTGTTCCAATACTTCCCGTTGTTCTTTCACAGTCAGTACCCGTATCTGTTTTGTCTTTGTTTTGGGAACTTCCACTCCTGCACATGGGTTGAATGTAAGAATCCTGTTATGCACTGCATATTTGAACATAGCATTGAGAATATTATACACATCCCGTATAGTCTTTGTGCTGTAATCATCATCTGCCATATTCTGAAGCAGACGTTCCAAAATAATCGGATTAAAATCTGCCACACGTTGTTTTCCTATCTGCTTCTTTATGTAACGTCTGTAAAAATCATCATAACGTACTTGTGTACTCTCCTTGATAGTCCGCTTCTTATGGGTATTCAGCCAGATATCAAACCATGTATCCAGAGTGATATTATCGCCCTTTCCTTTCAACCCATGCTTGACTTCATAGCGTAAATCTTCCATTTCTTGAACTAACTTTTTTAAGTCCGCATTATCTTTTGTATACGTTTCTCCTTTGTAATAAAACCGCCCTCTGTAAATTCCGCTTTTTCTCTGCATAATTCCCGGCGGTAATGGATTTCCTTTTAAGTCCTTGCCCAATCTGCACGCTCCTTTCCGTGCAAGGACTATCAGAACTGGTCTGACAGTATTATATGCTTATTTGTGTTTATACTGCAATTACTTCATATTTATTTTTCAGATTATGCCCTTCGTTTTTCTTCAAAAACTGGTCTAAAACCTCAGAGCGTATAAGAATCTTATTTCCAATCCTTATGACCGGAATCTTCTGCCATGTAATCAGCTTTCGCAGATTATTTCTTCCAATTCCCGTATACTCTGACGCTTCATTCACTGTAAGGGCTTTCTTTGTCTGTATCGTTTTCTGTGTATGTTCTGTCAAAGATTCTCCTTTCTTCTTCCCTCAAAAGGAAAGATTTTTTATAGTCCTCATATATGCGTTGTTGTTCTTCGTTCATCTGCCCCCGTTCTATTAGCTGGCGGATATAATCTCTGTTATCCAGTTTTCCGATTTTATCCATTAGCTTTAAAGAGGGCGAAACTGCTACGTTCAGCCACTGCCATGTTCGTTCCAGTGTCTTTTTCTCTGGATTCATGGTCAACTTTATCTTCCCTACATCCTGCATGAGTTCTTCCCACGGGGGATAAGTAGGATAAAGCCGTTTTCTTGTAACCGTGCTGTTTTCCGGCTTCTGTAAAAACCGCACTTTCTCGTTTAATACAGACAACGCAATCCGTGCCACATCCCTGTCTTTCAGAAGTTCTTCTACTAATCTGACCGCTTTTTTGTGCCGGAATCGAAGTTCATATCTGTTCCAGTCCGGGTTGAGTTCTTTTCCGAACTTTTCTGCCTGTTCATATCCCTTTTCATAGAATGTAATCCGAAAATCACTGTGTTTACTGCCGAGATATAGTGTTTTTCCCTGCGCTTCTATTTCATCCTCTTTCAGTCTATCAGAACGATTCTCTGCTGTATCACGCAACTGACTAGATATCAGCCCCTCGTTTTTCAGACGAATCAATTCCGGGATAGACAGATAAGGCTTTGTATCGTCGATTGCCAAGTCTATCCTCGGAAAATTCACCGGGTATCTGCAAACTCTTTCCAGAAAATCAAACCATGTTTCCTTATTCATCATAAGGAAATTTTCATAATTCCTGCACCCCGAACCACTCATAAGAATCTGAAATCCCTCATACTGTGCATTTCCTGTCGGTTTCAGAATCTTGATATTGTCAAATCTTGCTATCAGTTCGTGTCCAGCAATTCCTTTTTCCTTACCATGCAGTTCCATAAAACTCAGTGGAATCCGCAAGATATCTTCTATGATTATGAACACGTCTACACCTTTGACAGTAATCTGACACCAGTCAATCAGTGCTGTCAAATCTTCTTTCTGACGAGTTACCCCCCTGTTAGTATAGGGGGGTTCTGAAATTTTCATTACCTCTGTTATCATCATCCCTGCCTTTCGTAGTATGCCGTGGCTTTCGCCACGTTCCCGGAACTTCCTCTACTCCCTTTGCTCCTTTCACGCTGTACGGAGCAGTCCGCAGAGAATTTCCGGGAACAGTCTCTACACGTTTCCTTTTCCGGTAACAACACGGATACCCTTGCAGGAGATTCTGTCCACCAATACCGGGAAGTTTCCTCTCTGCACATAAGGGGCATATACCGCTTCTTCTAGTTCTACCACTGTGTAAGGCTCTACCTTTGGAAGTTCTGTTGCTTCCAGACGGATATCTACGCTGTTTCCAAGTTTCATGCTTCCGAGGTGAAGTTTCAATGCTTCCACTTCCTCGGTTTTCTTCCGGGTTTCCTTATCATACTTGTAGCAGTAGTCTGCTCCCATGTAACGGAGTTCCCCGAACGCTTCTCTGACCTGTTCTTTTGTCAATGTAATCTGCATGCTACATTTCTCCTTTTTTGAAATCATGGTGAATGAGTGTCTGGTAAGTGTGACAAGTCCTTTTCATATCCACGTCTATATTTATTTCATTACTTTTCTCCTTACCTCTTAACCTCATCATAGACCTGTTTTTTCTTCTTGTCAACAATTATTTTACTTTTTCCCTTACTTTTTATTTTTGTATTTCAAACGCTTAACTATATCTTTTTATAACTTATTATAATTTTACCCTTACATTTATCCTTATCTTGTGTTATGATGAAAACAGAAACGAGGTGTGCATATGTTTGTGAATAAAGAAGCAGTAGGAAAACGAATTTTACAGATACGCAAGAAATACGGTTACAGTATGCAGAAGTTTGGGGAAATCATAGATAATGCCCCGAAAGGCTCTGTAAACAGTTGGGAAAAGGGTGTGAATCTTCCCAATGAGAAACGCTTGAAGCAGATTGCCACGTTGGGCAATATGACGCTGAATGAACTTCTGTATGGTTCATTTAAAGAATATGTAGATATGCTTATCACAGAAAAACTGGGGATTGAACTGCCGGAAGAATTTACCAGAACTTTCTATTCTCTTTTAGAGCAGAACGGATTTACCTACGGGGATGATATCGAGATTGTCCGGCTTGTAAACGGCTTTCTGACTTATCATAACCTTACAACAAAAGAAACCGCCATTTTCTATCAGCCAACTGCATACTCCGGCGATTATTTTGACGGTATCATACAAAAAGCGGATTCTTCCGTTCTGGTCTGCCGGGCATATGCAGATAAGGCAAACAACACCTTACATATCATTCCGGCTTTTGAGAATGGACAGACTGAGGAAGTAGCAGACTTCTTTCATGCACTGAAAAGCATAACCGCTCCACACAACAACAATTATTTCACTTCCGGCTTTCTGACACTCGGACTGGCATTGAGAGATTCCAAAGTAATTATCTATGGAATTGATGAAAAACAGGGAACAGCACAGGTAATCCCTTACGAATATGATTGCGAATCAGACGCTTATATCCAGAATGAACATCTGTCATATACCAGACAGGATAGCTTTTTCCGAGAAGCCACGAAAGAAGCGGTCTATCGGAAAATGCAATCCGACAGAAGTAACCCATAAGATAAACAAGAGGACTTGCAAGGTTTGTGACCTTTCAAGTCCACTTATGTATCATGATGGTATTGGCTGTGTCCGTTCCGTAAAGGACTGCCCTACGGCGTCTCGGCTTCGCCTTGTTCCTTTACCTCACTAATAATAATGTTCTGATAGCAGAACTCTTACTTATACTTTTATCTTACTATTCTTTCAATTTTTACCGTTTCACCATCAATATTATACTTAAAAAAATAAAATTTAATAACATTTCCTTCTGATACTTGTTCTAGATCACCTTTACACTTAGTACAATCTAAACTAACTTTTGTCGTATCAAAAAATAGACTACTTTCTTCCTTCTCATTTAGTTCTATTAAAAGTGTATCAAAAGTTTTCTCTACAACAACCCCACTCAAATGAAACCAATGAGAATTATCATCTCCACTAGAACGCAACTCCATATTTTGACGATTCTCCTTAAAAACATTTCCTTTTACGCCAAGCACAATTAATACTATTGCAAGCAAAAGTATGATTAACAAAATCAATCGTTTCTTATCCATTAAATGTAGTCCCCGATATGTCTGTCCAACTATCAAAATCAAAATTCAAATAACGTACTGTATCCCCCCATCCATCAAATACCATCAATGTATGTACTGTATTTCCAGAATTATATGCTCGCAAAGTTGCATATCCCTCTGCTGCCATTGAATGCCCCGCACGTTCTCCAGTATCACTGCTAATTATACCACAATGGACAACTGCTATATCTCCTCTATCAATGCAATTAGTGAAAAAATTATAATTGGGACTATAGTCAGTATTTTGTGTTACAGAAACATTCTTTCCAGCACAAAAGTCCACAAATCCAGGTCCAATATTGCCAATAGTTGTTGAACCATATGTTATTCCTCCACTCTCCGATGAAACTGTCGTTCCTGTTGAATCCCAAATATCCATATAATCACCTGCAATATCTGTATAATCAACAGCATTATAATATGCACCACATGCTAATAATGCACTAACTGCACATGCATAATGTCCTGTTACACTTTCTATATACGGCTCATTAAAGGAAATAAATTCTTGAAGATGATTTGTTGAAACAAGCGTGTAGTTTTCATAAACTTCATCAATATCTAGCAAAACCTCATCCCAAGTAGCTGGGTCTTTTCCCCTACTCTCATTCAAGGACAGTACTGTTTTTTCTAATGTTTCACCATAATTCGTTCTAATCTTTCCCAAATTATCAACAATACCATATTCAAACGGAGCTATTTTATATATTTCAGAGGTATTTGCTTTTTCACTAAATACATTTGCTTCACTTTGATAAATCACCTCATATGGATTTGCTGAATTATTACCAAATGAGTATTCTGATATCAAAGATTCACACGTAGTATCAAAAACTACATATCCATATGGTTTGTTTTCTAAATTGTAATTTACAATATATCCAATAGCTTGACCTGTTGTATCATAAAATTTTCTCGGATTATTAGCAACAATATTGCTATTTTCTCCTATTCCCTTTGCAAAACGTTCTGCCATCTGTATCGCCAAATCATCCGTAACATTTACAACAGAAGTATTCTCCGATGCATGGACAGGAACTATTGACATAATAGTCAATATAAAGATTGTCAAAAGTGAAGCAAATCGTTTAAAAATTTTTCTCATAAATATCCTTCCTCCTTAGATTATATATTTACTTTAATATTATATCTTATTCCCTATTTTGTCTATATTTTTTTATGTTTATTTCAAATATTTCATTCTATTTTATTTTTATCAAACTATTTTCAAACAAATCCAAACAAAGAATCTCGGGGCAAATTTCGGTCAAATCAGGATAAATAAATATAACACTTTATATGTAAGTCAATTTTAAAAAAGCCTGTAATTCCGGGCTTTACAACACTTTGTAACACAATATAAACCAGTTCGATAATCCCTTCTAATTGTTTTTCTTTATTATTGTCTTTCAGCCTTAACAAATATAGTAATGCATATGCCCGATTATACAAATATTCAATGAACTGTGAATCATTTAATGCTTCTCTCTGCTGCTTGGCTGCGTTTAAATAATCATTGTGTCTAATATCAAAATATTCATTAGAAATCTTCATCAAATCATCAATTTCGCACTTAACCACCGCATATACTTTACTATTACCATCATCTTTTACAGACTTTGCCAAGGCACCATATTGCTTATCTCGATTTCCTTTCTGCGTAGAAATCATGTACTGCAAGGCATCTATTATAAAATCCAATGCACTTTTCTTTTCCATCATATCATGGCTATTTATCATATCCTCGGAGAATCTGATTTTTCTTTCAAACATCCTATAATTAATAATCTTATCAATTCCATACGTAGTCTTATATCCTTGTTTTAATAAAATACCATTTTGTAATCGGTAAGGGAGTTTAAATATTTTTAATCTTTCATTTACTTCTATGGTAAATGCATAATGTGATTTTCCTTCATTGATAATCCAGTACTTATATGCCAATTCAATGAAAGTTTTAATATCTTCCATGTTACCAGTGTTTTCTTTTAATGAATCTGGATAATTCACACCTCTATGGATCCGAAATTCGTAGTCATAATCTATTTCCAAAAACCACATCCCACCATCCCAATTATCCCAGCGTAGGTACTGCGATTTTAGCAATTCCATACTAACCAATTCTGTTTCAAACCACAAAATGAACGATGACCAAAATCTTTTTATTTCAGCATTTTCCTCTTTTTTCTTTCCTGTATATTGGATTCCATTATTGGCTAAATACATTACTAACATTGCTCTAACCGTATTTGCATCTCTTATCTCTGTTCCATCTCTTAGTAATATTGAATCTCGTATTTCGGGTAGTTCATTCTGCATAACATTAGATATTTCAATTATTAAATCAAATATTTCATCAGTCGTATTATCTATAACATCATAGTTTTCTACTACATTATCTATTTTTTCTATGTAACTTATAATTAATTGAACCTTAATATTATTGATTTTTTCTTCCATATTTCCCCTTCACTTATTGTATCGACAACTCTACATAATATATACACATATTATATCGTCATTTTCACTTCTTTTCCACTCAAAAAACGCCCCAGCCTAAGCCAGAACGTTTCCTATCTTCCATTCTTTATAGGCTTCAATCGGAATCAGAATTCTTGCTCCGATTCGTATTGTTGGAAATCCCGGTGTCTTTACCAGTTCATATGCCTTTGGCAGGCTGATTCCCATCTGTGCAGATAATTCCTGCACACTCATAGTTGTTTTTTCCATAAACTGTTGCTCCTTTCGTGAATTTTGCTGTGTCCGTCTCTTCAATGAGTCGTTTCTCTACTACCGCTCTTGGCGGTTACCAGTCCCCGCAGTAACAAAGGCTTGTTCATTGAGAACGGGATGAAATTGTCAAGGCACAAATCCGTTACACTATTTTGTGTAACTTTTTATTGTTTTCAAGAGTATTTTAAGATATAATATAACCGAAATCCAAAAATTGACGGTAACGCTAACGGTTACGGATTAATGATAGATTTGTGAGGTGAGAAGATGCCATTTAACTGGAACGGAGACTATATTCCGTCTAAGGCAGATAAGACAACCGACATATTGGGTTCAAAAGAAATAGGTGGTATTGGACAGCTCATATATCACCCATTCAGATTTGCAAGTTATGATATCAACTATGACGGAAAAAATTATTGTGCTTATCCCGTATGCAAGAAGGGGCAAGAGCCAATATTCCCTAATGATGATACTCTGACAGGACGAGGAATCCTTGTAAGCCTATGTAATCTTGCAAAGGTGATAGACAGTTTTGAGAACAAGATTCCTAAGGAACAACTTATAGTCCGATGGTGTATGGAAAATATGCACCCTTACAGCATTGACTTTATCTACTCAGAACTTGTAGAGAATTTCTATATCAATACTATTGACGCAGAAATGGTCGAGCATGATGGCATTTTTGAGATTGACAAGTTTATGAATGATTTAAGAAAGCTTTATAATGCCGTCCGATTCTATGTTGCACTTGAAGGAATCCTCTTTGCCGAAGATGATGTAGCATATAATCTTTATGAAGAAGGACGATATTTTGAAAGTTACTCCTACTTTGAGAAATACAAACATGCAGTTCCAGAAGTACCGGATGATATAGTTGGTGAACCAAACACTCCTCAAGAACTGTTGGAAAGCATGATGCGTACTAATCAGTACATAGAAAATCACCCTGTAGAACAACCGCTAGAAGGTTCGTTTGATTTTAACAATAATCCCTATGATGATTATGATGAGCTTCGGAAAACGCTTGCAGACTTTATCCCAGAATTTAATATGAAATTAAAGCTCAATTCTGCTACCGGAATATACGAATTTTCTGCTGATATTGATTCCGTATTTGATATAGCGTGGTACACTCTCGCAAAAATGATTTCAGAAGATCCTGCTCTTGAAAACAGAGTCAATAATGATTCAAGACCGGAAGGCATTATGATATGTTGCCGTAACTGTGGCAAATTTATAATAAGGAAAAGTAACAGACAGGAATTTTGTGATTCTGAAGAATGTCAAAAAGTTAGAAATGCTCGAAAGCAGAAAGCCTATCGGGAGCGAAAAGCTATTAAAAAGGCTCATTCAGAGCAGAAAAAGAGACAAAAATCGAAACAATTTGACGCAAGATCAGATTAATGTACGCTATTCTCTATAAGTTATTTGTACGTGGTTATAGAGAATTATAAGAAAATAGCCTTTTATCTTGTCTGACGGAATACCCCCCTATGCAATTTCGCGGAAATATGAGTTTGAGGGGGCATCGGTCTATAGACCAAAAAGAGGTAGAGATTATTAATCCCCCACGGGAGGACAGAATGCAGCAAAGGAGAACTATTATGGCGAAGTTGGAAGTACAGGAAAAGAACGGAACAATATTTTGTCCGCTCAAAAATGCTTGGTTGATAGCCAAGCCAGAGGAAAAAGTGCGCCAGAGATATATTTGTACTCTTGTAAACGATTACGGATACTCTCTTGACCAGATGGCACAAGAAATCAAGGTAACAAACTCACAACGTGGACAGGGTAAAGCTCGTGCAGATATTGTTATATGGAAAAATAAGTCAGATAAGGATGCTAAAAAAGCCGCCTTTATTGTAGTTGAATGTAAAGCAGAAAATGTAAAAATCCATGTAGAGGACTTCTATCTGGGATTTAACTATGCTTCATGGGCACATGCAGAGTTCTTCGTAACCACAAATGAAAAGGAAACAAAATTCTTTAATGTTGACCCAACGTATCTTCCTCAGAAGCTTGAAGAAGTCGTTGCAATTCCAACCGCTAAAGATGTCGATAATGCTAAGAAAATTGAACAGTTAAAAAATCAGACCAAAACTTTTACTCGTGAGGAATTCACAAAAACACTTCAGTCCTGTCATAACATCATCAGAAATAACGATAAACTTTCTCCTGAAGCTGCATTCGATGAAATCAGTAAGCTCCTATTTATGAAGATTAGATATGAGCGTCAACAGAAAGGCACTAAAGTATTCACTAAGGAAGAATATATTGCACAGGCTGAGAACTATGAAAAGAATATCCGTCCAGGCTTAAAATCGGCAGGTATTGACCAGCCTTATATGCAGAACCTTTTCAATACTACAAAGGTTGAATTTAAGGACGATCATCTCTTTGAGGAAAGTGACGAAATTAAAATCAGAGAAAACAGTTTTATTCAGATTTTAGAAAAACTACAGAATTTCAATCTTTCTGATACACAGGACGATGTTAAGGGTATCGCCTTCGAGCAGTTCCTCGGAACAACTTTCCGAGGTGAACTTGGTCAATTCTTTACCCCTCGTACTATCGTTGACTTTATGACAGAAATCTTAGACCCTCAAGAAGGCGAGGTTATATGCGACCCTACTTGTGGTTCTGGTGGATTCCTTATCAAGGCTTTTGAGTATGTAAGAGAAAAAATTGAGTGCGATATCAAAGAGCAAAAAGATAAACTCAGAGAGGATTTAGAAGGGGCAGATTTCAACTCTAAATCTGAACAGGAGCAGGCTGAAATCAGTGAAAAAATAGATGATATGCAATCTGCCTTAAATACTGAACTTGATACAAGCATTGAAAATAGCCGTATGTATCAACTTTCTCATAATTGTATTTATGGTACAGATGCTAACCCAAGAATGGCCAGAACATCAAAGATGAATATGATCATGCATGGCGATGGACATGGCGGCGTTCATCATCACGATGGACTGCTCAATGTAAATGGCATATTCGAGGAAAGATTTGATGTGATTCTGACTAATCCACCATTCGGTCAAAATGTCGATAAAAATCAGATTATTTCTGAAGCAGACAAATTTACCGATGAGGAAATGAAGAAGAAATATAAAGAAAAGTATAGTACAGCTTATGACGAGGCATTAAAGCAAGTTGATGACCACATTGGTAAAACATTACTTTCACTTTACGATCTTGGTAGCACTTCTACTCTGACAGAGGTTTTATTTATGGAACGATGCCTTAGACTTCTTAAAAAGGGAGGTCGTATGGGTATGGTTCTTCCAGAGGGAGTACTTAACAATAAGAATCTTCAATCAGTTCGTGAATACTTTGAGGGCAGAGCTAAAATCATTCTTATTTGTTCTATCCCTCAAGATGTGTTTATCGCTGCAGGCGCAACGGTAAAACCAAGCCTTGTATTCATGCGTAGATTTACTGTTGACGAAGAAGCTGAATATGCAAGATGTAAAACAGAGGCACTTGCTGAGGTCACTGCATTACATCAGGCTGAATTAGATTCTTTTGAAAATGCAATAGCTATTGCTGACAGCCTCACAGATTCATTGAAAGATGATTTAAAAGATGCTCATGCAAGATTAAAACAGGCAAAGAAAGACAAGAAGAACACATCTTCTATAGAAGTTGAAATTGCTACAATTAAACAGGAGCAGGTAGATAATAAAGCAAATAAGAAAAAAGCTGAAAAAGAATTAAAAGATCTTAAGAAGAAGATTTCGGAAGACGTAAAGCCTGTAATCAAAAAAAAGTTTGATTATGATATTCCTATTGCAAAGGTTGATGATGCCGGAATCACAACTACTGGTGCAGCATCTGAAGGTAATCAGCTCCCTCAGTTAGTAGATGAATATTTAACATATAGAACACAGAATAATTTGTGGTCTGATAAGCATTTAGCGTACGAATATTATCAGAATAACGACTGTAAATATTGTTGCTCACTAGATGGTAAGGAGGTTAGAAATCTATGATTTTAACTCCAAAAAAGTTTTCTCAATTCAAGGATTGGAATATTGATATGATTTTGTTTTCAAAAGACTTATCAAGCACTTATTCCATGATGAAATTGGAGAAAATCATTGTGCCTCGAAAAGAAAAAATTAAACCTGCAGATATACCTAAAAAGAGGTCAATTGTGTCCAAAATTAGATTTGTGGATGGTGCTGTATTTTTCAAAGACAGAGTAATTAAGAATGATATGAATAAATCATATTTGAATGATTTACTAGTGTCAAATATAAATTTTGAAAAAGGAGCATTTGCAGTAAACAAATGGGGAGATATTTACGCTTCAACAGACTATACCTCTTATATTATTGACACAACAAAGGTTATACCTGAATACTTGTTTTTAACTTTAAGATGTCCTGCTTTTATGGAGTATATAGCAATGGTAAAACCTAAAGGAATGAAAACTAGAGCTAGATATGAATTTATTAAAAACTTTAATATTCCGGTGCCTTCTCTACCAGTTCAGCAGAAAATACTTGATATTTATCACACAAAGCTTGGTGAGGCTGAAGATAATATAAAGAAAGGCAACAATTACAGTGATGGCTTGCTGTTAAATATTCAGTCAGATGTTTCAGATTTTAAGAAAGAGGTTAAAAAAGAAAATGTATCATCTTCCATTTTGCAAATAATACCTTTTACTTCAACCAGACGTTGGGAAGTTGGATATATTCAAAAAGAAGGTCGATTGGAAAGTGTGTATAACAGTTTCAAATACACCGAATACAGAATAAAAGATTTGCAAGTAGAATCACTATTTGGACTTTCTGTAAAAGCTTCATTAGAGCAGAAAAAAGGAATGATTCCGGTATTAAGAATGTCAAATGTTATAAATGGGGAATTGGATTTTTCTGAATTGAAGTATTTACCTGCGAGTTGTGCATCTACAGCAAAGGAGCCTAATAAATGGATTTTAAGGAAAGGCGACTTTTTAATAACTCGTACTAATGGAAGCAAAGATTTAGTAGGTAAATCTGCGGTATTCGATAGTGATGATATTTATACATATGCATCTTATCTTATAAGATATCGCTTTGACACAAGTATTGTATTGCCGGAATATGTAAATATTTTATTTATGACACCTCTTGTTCGAGAGCAAATAGCTGTTATGAGAAGACAAGGTGGCGGACAATACAACTTAAACAGTGATGAAATCGGTGCCATTCGAATTCCTGTGCCTTCCATTCCAATTCAACAAGATATAGTAAAAAGATTCAATGACACAAAAGATGGTGCAAAGGTTTATTATGATAAAGCTAATGAGTGCAAAACTAATGCACTTAAAAATTTTGAAAAGGAAATATTTTTATAAAAAATAGCCACAATCCCGGTAATCTCCTCACCAACGATTGTGGCTTTATCATTCATATTTCATCTCTAAGTAATTCATTACTACTAAGGATTTCTCCCAAAACCTTTGCCTTTATCCCGATTCCGCCCATGAGCCTTAGTAATCGAAACCGTAGTAATTCCAAGGCTTTCCGCCATATCATGCCCTGTGTTGCCCCAGTCTGCGAAGGTATGCATTATCATAAAACTGGAGTGCCGTGGCACACGAAAAGTACTTTTATCATTATTTTATTTCTCCTTGTTTTGCCCCGTAATGCCCTGTTTTACAAGGGATTCTGGGGTTCGTGTAGTTTACTCTGAAATTACAGATTATGGCAAATCAGATCAGACCCCTGCAAGTTGTTACTACCTGTTAGTAGTAAAATTGGTAGTAAAAGGGAAATGGTTACTACTAAAGGTTTTGCCGTTCCTTCTGCATCTGTTCAAATACTTCATCCCATTCTTTCTCGTCACGCCACTCATCATTTTCTGATATTACTGCTTTTCCGTCATCATTATACTTGGTGTTATCTGGCACCATTTTATAAGATTTTTCACTGTATTGAGTCATTATCTTTTTGTCCTAGTATGTCTTAGTTCCTAATATTTCGTGGTAATCTTGGTTTTGCTCGAGAATCATTGTATAATCCATTTACCCTTACATAATCTGAATTACAAATAATAACATATCTTCTGGTATTTTTTCGAGTTCCATTATTGCTCTCTGTCTTAACGCCGTCATATGTCATAGCTCCTTTAAATTTTAGGATAAAATTGCTATTTCTTCTTATTTATATTATTCATCCCAGCCTCCCTTATTTTGTTGTTATCATTTCATCATTACAACTATATTTACTTAAACTATATTTTTATTTATCAGTCTGTTCACTTACAGTACCTAAATCCTTATATAGAGCATCCATTTTACTCTTTACCACATCATCTGCTCTAACCTTAATGTACCCGTCATGTTCAGCAGCTTACATCATCAAATCCAAACCTAATCATAAGATAAATATTTTTTACTTAGTCTGCAATACGCAAGCATTCTTTTTCTCATACTATAATAATGTTCATCGCGAGGCTCAATCTTAGGTCTGTTTCCACGCACTATCTCATCAACTGGCATCTGAAACAAATTACTCAATGCATATAAATTGTCAATCGACGGCACATTAGCACCGTTCATCCATCGGTATATGCTCTGCAGACATCCGAGCCCAAGATACTTTTTCACATCTTTTACAGTCAATCCCTGGTTTTGCATTATTCTTCTTATATTATTGCCAGTTTCAATATTATCAATTACAGGTACCATATCACATCTTCCTTTCCTAAATACTTTTTTTGCATTATTTTTATAAATACTATTATAAATATACTATAAACAACAGTCAAGTGTTTGTCATTGGACTTGTAATTCAATAACTTATATAAATCAATCCCACAAAGCATAAAAATGTTCTTTTAATAAATCAATTGCATCATCCTTGCATTTATTTCTGTACTCTTCCAACTTTTTTTCTTCTGCAAAATATTTTTCTGATATTTCCTTATATTGTGGAAGTTCATCCATAAAATGTCCCGTCCTTACCCTGAACTTTTTATCATTTTCCAACTCAGCTTCTGTCCTTAATTTATCTCCCAATATGCCGTATTTTTCTGTAAATTCTTCAAATGCCTTGTCATACTCATCATAATATGGATTTATTCTTTTACATGTCTCTTCGTTAGATTCTCTCCATAAAAAAATCATATTATCCAATATCTTATCCCACTCATCATGGCATGTATCATTAACTAAAATTCCCTCTTCATTCGTATAATTTTCCCCAAGATATGATGGCGAACCATTTCTGTTATCCTTTAAATCCTGTAGCATATCAGGAACCAACCGTTGCAGATAACCATCCATATTCCAGACGTCACACTCCGCATAACCTCTGACTATACGCTGACAACTCCATTTTATACATCTTTTTAAATACTTTAATATTTCCTGCATTTTAAATTTTTTACCCAAAGCACACCGGCGAAATTCTTCTTTATCCCAGACATTATTTACATAATATTTTTTATTACTCATTTTACACCTCCAATCTAATTACCATTAATATATTTTTCAAATTTATGCACAATTGTTATTTCCCATAAATTTAATTTTAACGCAAAAATATCCCCGTCAACGACGAGGATATCTTCAATACTGGTATGTAACACTTTGCTTAGAATAAGAAAATTATCTATACTTGGAAGTGACCGCCCTGAAATCCATTTATATATGGCTTGAGGATTTTCAAATCCCATAAATTTCTGAATATCTTTCACAGTATATCCATTTTTCTTTAACAATTCCCTAATTCTTTCACCAGTTGCTTTTTGTTGAATAGATAAATAAACAGGCTGCATTTCTGTTCCTCCTTAATCTATCCCGAACTATTTTAACTTTAACATCCCACGGCTAAATTTTCCATAATTGTTTCATATATATTCTTGCAAAAATTCTGATACCCATTTCCAAACCTCCATTTCTTTAACACATTACATATTTTATATTATGATATGTAATATGTCATTGAACTGGTGATTTAAAATAAGTAACTATTACTTTATTCTGATTTTGCTTTATGTGGAAATAATATTTCAATAAAATCCTGCATAAAATAAACTTCCTCTCGTGCATTTAAAATATTATTTATTAAAATAATAAGTAAAACAGTCGCAACTATAATCAGTGAAATTAAATCTACACATTCATTATATATATCCATATATATTGTCATTACAGTAAATTCAAGCGGAATAACAACTATTTCAAGCATATCTTTTGTATCTGTCTTATTTCGCAAAATTTTATTTAGAAATCTATAAAAATCCTCACAGTTTATTTGTTCGTAATATTTATTTTGTATTCCGTCTTTCCATTCAGAATATTTATTGTACTTTTTTTCTTCTTTCGTATTTTTCCCAAATAAGTGATAATCTTTTAATTCATCTTTATAGCAAAAATTATACTCCAAATTTTTTGATAATTTATTTATCTTATTAGCATTTATAATTAAATATATGTTTAACGCTATTAAAACAATACCAATGACAACTACAGCTTTTGAAATATCATCCCTCAGGATTTTCAATCTTCCATCTATATTGTTTTTTGTGCACAACCATACCAAAAAAACTATTATTTCTAAAATGGCACCA
>OOCQ01000198.1_pt1 | contig 54959 bp, 34 predicted proteins | sample 1671121 | NCBI WGS metagenome assembly OOCQ01 (sample SAMN06348124, study PRJEB24527) | human gut metagenome | biome: human gut; feature: ankylosing spondylitis patient; material: feces | host: Homo sapiens | place: China | collected 2015-10 | reverse complement strand
AATGACCACACTGGTCAGACTGGATTCAAAATATGCCCCTTTTTAAAGTGGGCTCTTATTAGGAATCCCCAAAACCAACTGGCTGCCAAAGGTGCCCTTGATGGTAAGCATGCCATAATAGAATAGCAAACTCGGGAATATCTGAGGATTGGTTATCATTCTGGCTGGGAATGTCTCTTCCAGTCGAGTGATAATCTGTCCAGTCTCTGCTATCTTCCGAATAATTCCCTTACGATTACCATCCAGCCTGTCAAGCTGAATCAACTTGCGCATTTTGTTGTAATCCGTCTTTGTATTCGGATCTATCATTTCCTTGGGACCTTGCCCTCGATTTATAAAATTGCGAATGTAATAGAGCACCATATCGCAGTTGAACATCCTACTCTGAGTTTCCAAAGCACCCATGGAAAAACAATAGTTATCATACCAAGGCTTCATTTCTTCAATAATTTCCTCTACGTTGCTATCAGGACGAATCATCCCTTTTTCCTTATAATAGGTGAACATCTCTCGCACATCCTCCGTAGAGAAGCCCAACATCTGGTTGAATTCCTCATTGGTAGAAATATGCCAGCCGATATTGAAACCACTGGTTACATCATCCAATGTAACAGGACTGACACCCGTAATGAATATACGGTCAAACGAGCCTTTAAACTTCTTAAAGATGTCACGATAGAATCCTGCAGCGTGAGTGATAGCCCTATATACATCCTCTCCATGCTCGTTAAGCACGGTATTCGTAAAGTTATCATACTCATCTATAACAAGATAGAGGAGGTACGATTTTGACTTAGCTTCATTGATGATAATGGAAAACTTTCCTGCAGCATCTTCGGTCTCCCGAACCTTCCTGATGGTTTCCTCCTGATAGTATTCATGATAATCACGCACAAAACCATCCATTTCAACTCCCAGATAGAAATTGAATCGCTCTTCCAGTTTTTCAATGTTTCCTCCTACCTGTGAGAAATCAAGATACATCACCTGAAACTTTCCCTGTAAGGAAGTAGGATGCTGACTTATCCATAAGCCACCAAACTTTTCCTGGAATTCATCCTTATGTCTCACATCATAGTAAGCACGAAGCATACTGATGAACAAGCTCTTACCAAAACGGCGAGGGCGGATGAAAAAGAGGTTGCGAGCCTGACTTTCCAATTTTGGCAAATACATGGTCTTATCGACATAGTATAGATTGTCTCTTCTTACTACATCGAAATCCGATACGCCATATGGTACTTCTTTTATCTGATTCTGCTCCATGACACAATTGATTTAAAACACTATTTTTCGGCAAAGTTACAAAAAATAATGATACAAGCAAAGGAATATCCCGCAAAATTAAGCTATATGACTTAATTTTCGGGATATTCTTATAAATCACCTACTTCATTTTCCACCCATCAATGGTTCCCGTCTTCGACGAGAAGTTGCAGCCTATCTGATAAATCTTTCTGCCATCTGCTGCATATTCCCTGGCATAGCCCATATCCTCTATCTGCTTCAGGGCTTCTTCTGCCGAACCATCACGCTTGAATTCGAAGATGTAGATATAGTTCGGAGTCTCTACCACACAATCTACCCTACCTTCGCTTTGCTGCTTTTCGATGAAGACAGTGAAACAGCTGATCATTCTCAATACGAGATAGAAGGTATATTGGAAGTAACGCTCCTTCTCACGTTCGTCATCCTTGCGACGCTGGTTATAAGGAATGCTGGCAAAGAAAGAAGTCATCAGATTCTCCAACTGATGGCAATCTCCCTTCGACATCACATCTACTACCTGAATGACCCAGGCATCCGTTGACTTCGATGGCTTCAGATAACTAGAAGCTACCAACGTCAGAAACCCGCTCCTCACTTCATCATTTGGGAAATCCAGGAGATAGGAATCGGTATCCATATTCCAATCTTTAATGGTGAGATAACCGCTCTGATAAATCATAGGCAATGGTGATTCCACATCTGCCTTGTAATCGATGAAACTACTCGTAGGATAAAACCTGTTCACTATCTCGTTGATGTTCTCATCAAAATGAGACAACAAGCGAACAAGATAGGTTGGCGAACCGGTGCGGAACCAATAATCCGCCAGAATCTTCTTGCTCAAAGCATTTAAGATACTGAAAGGATTATAGATATCAAGCATGTCAGGACTGAAATGATAACCATCAAACTTCCTCTTCAGCTTGTATTTCATTCCTTCCTCTGTGGTTTTATATCTCACGGCCATCGCCTTAATTTGCTCATCAAAGGTAGAATACAATTCATCTTCTGTAATGCCACAAAGTGATGCAGGAATTCCCGGCTTGGACGAGGAGTTTCTACCAATAAAGGAAGGAGGAATAAGTATATCTCAAGGGGAAGTTTACTCGTATTTACGATGAAACACCAGAAGACAGAAGGCTCCAGCCAATGCCATCGGCACACCGATGAGCGCAGGATAATTATATCCCAATCCCATCGCCACAGGGATTCCACCCAAGAAGGCACCAAGGGCATTGCCCAGATTGAATGCTGCCTGGATGCAGCAACCGCCCAGCATCTCGCCTCCCTCGCTGTGCTTCACGATGAGAAACTGCTCTGGCGAACCGATACCGAAAAGGCAGGCACAACTGATGAACATCATCGCTGCCGATACCCAGCCATTGTGCGAGAAGAAGAAGGTGGCAAGCAAGGCTGCAGCAGCCAGAAACTGAAGACAACAGGTAAAGCGACCCGGCTTGAACCTATCTGCCAGCAAGGCACTCAGCTGGTTTCCTACCACCATTCCCAAACCGGCAAGTATCATCAGTACAGAGATTGATGCCGCATGGAATCCGCCATCTATCTGCAAAAGCGGTGAGATATAACTGAACCAGCAGAGAATACCGCCATTGCCCAGGAAGGTGGCGGCGATGATAAGCCACGGAGCCAGATTGCGCATGAATCTGAACTGCGCCTTCATGCCCTTGTTAGGCAAAGCCTCTACTTCAGGAACCCACTTGTAAATCATATAAAGCGTAATGACTCCCAACGCCACCGACATCAGGAAAGGTACTCGCCAGGAGAAGGCATGACTCAGAAAGGTGCCCAGCGGAACACCCATCAGGTTGGCGAAAGGCATACCGGCACACATCATCGCCACCGCCTTGGTTCCCTTGCCTTCCTTCGCCATCTTCACAGCCACGATGGTACCCGTTCCGAAGTAGGCGCCATGAGGAAGCCCCTGAACAAATCGGGCACAGAGCAAAAGCCAGTAGCTTGGGGCAATCGTTGCAATGACGGCACCCAGTGTAACCAGCGAAGTGAGAAACAGGAGAATCTTCTTGGGGCGGTACTTATGCATCAAGATAAGAGAGAAGGCACCGGCGCAAACGCCCAGCGCATAGATGGAGATGAGATGACCAGCCTGAGGGATGGACACGTTCATATCGTGCGCCACATCGGTGAGGATTCCCTCGATAATAAATTCAGCCATGCCTAGGGTGAATGTGCCCAGGGCAAGTGCAAACAATCCTTTTTTCATACGTGCTATCCTAATTCTTTTTATCTTATTATCTTAAAATAATTTGTTTCAGGGGTGCAAAATTACAAAAATATCTCCACAATGAAAGGATAAGAGCGCAAAAAATTTGCTCTTTCAAGAATTATTAGTAATTTTGCACTCAAAAAACAAAAGGAGAGGGGTGATGGCGGATGCCGGAATCCCTCTTTCAACATAACTGATAAAGAAGAAAGCCGATGATAAATATTGCCCAATACTTCCCGATTACCGACCCTACGTTGATTTTCTTCGTAGTGCTCCTCATCATCCTCTTTGCCCCCATCATCATGGGTAAACTCAGAATTCCCCACATCATCGGAATGGTGCTGGCGGGTATCCTCGTGGGCAAATACGGACTGAACATCCTGGAACGAGATGCCTCGTTCGAACTCTTCGGAAAGGTGGGACTTTATTACATCATGTTTCTCGCAGCCCTGGAGATGGACATGGAAGGCATGAAGAAAAACAAGTCGCGGCTCATTATCTATGGTCTGCTCACCTGCTTCATCCCCTTCTTCCTCACCTTCGGCATGAGCATCTGGCTGCTGCATTATTCCTTCAAGGCTTCCTTCCTGCTGAGTTGCATCATGGCTTCCAACACCCTGATAGCCTACCCTATCGTTTCCCGATTCGGATTGCAGCAGAAGCCGAGCGTCACGCTGAGTGTGGGTTCCAGTATGCTTTCGCTGCTGATAGCGCTCATCATGCTGGCGGGTCTCGTCGCCTCGTTCTCCAAGCACGACGGCGTTCTCTTCTGGCTTTTCTTCGCTGCTAAGTTTGCAGCTTACTGCGGAATCATGATTTTCCTGATTCCTAGATTAACGAGATGGTTCCTGCGCCGGTACAGCGATTCCGTGATGCAGTTTATCTTCGTGATGGCGATGCTCTTCATGAGTGCGGCTCTCTCGCAGATGGTGGGCATCGAGGGCGTGTTCGGTGCCTTCTTCGCAGGTCTCATATTAAATAGATATATCCCGCACGTTTCTCCGCTGATGAACCGACTGGAGTTTACGGGCAATGCACTCTTCATCCCTTACTTTCTGATAGGTGTGGGCATGCTCATCAACGTGGGACTGCTCTTCCAGGGCGGTCATATCCTGTGGGTCATCTTCTGCATCGTGTTCTTCGGAACCTTGGGAAAAGCCATTGCAGCCTATGCCGCCTGCTTCGGATTCCGGTTGCCGCTGTCATCGGGTCACATGATGTTCGGTTTGACTTCCGCCCATGCCGCCGGCAGTATCGCCATGGTGATGGTGGGTATGAACATCCTGGTGGGTCCGAACACCTATCTGGTGAACGATGACATGCTGAATGGTGTGGTGATGATGATTCTCTGCACCTGCGTCATCTCTTCGATGCTCACCGACTGGAGTTCCAGAAAGATTATCCTCCGAGACAAGGAGCTTCCAGATGCCGAGGATACCAAGAAGGTTAGCGATGAGAAGATTCTCATACCTGTGAAATATCCGGAATATGCCGATAATCTGATGAGTCTCGCCTTCCTGGTGAGAAACCAGAAACTGAACAGAGGACTGGTCTGCCTGAACGTGGTATATGATGATAAGGACATGCGATACAAGCAGGAACAGGGTCGCCAGCTGCTGGACCATTGCAGTCAGCTTGCCGCAGCCACGGATGTGATGACGCAGACGCAGGTTCGCATTGCTGCCAACATTGCCAACGGCATCAAGCATGCCTTCAACGAGTTCCAGTGTTCAGAAATCATCATCGGCATGCACATGCACCCGGAGATTTCGCCTAAGTTCTGGGGAGAGTTCCACCAGAGTCTCTTCAACGGACTGAGCCGCCAGATTATCATGGCTCGCATCAAGCAGCCGCTCAATACCATCCGCCGAATACAGGTGGCGATACCATCGAGAGCCGAGTTTGAACCGGGCTTCTACCGATGGGTAGAACGACTCACCCGACTTGCCGGCAACCTGGATTGCCGCATCCAATTTCATGGCAGGGAGGAGACGATGGCACTCATCAACGAGTACATCACCAACCGCCATCATGAAGTGAGAGCCGACTACACCCTGATGCACCATTGGAACGAGATGCCGCAGCTTGCCTCACACATGAGCAAGGACCATCTCTTTGTGGTGGTGACAGCCCGAAAGGGAACCGTTTCCCACAAGTCTGCATTGGAGCGATTGCCGGAAGAGCTTACCCGTTTCTTCTCGGGCACCAACCTGATGATTATCTTCCCTGACCAGCACGGAGATTCATCGGGCAATGTACTGACATTTGCCGAGCCTCAGCACCAGGAGGAAATCAGTGCCTACGTGGCATTCAACCAATGGTTCAAAAAGAAATTCAGAAAATAAAGAGAAAATAAAGGATACTAAAAAAAGGTCGCCAAAATGCTGGTGACCTTTTTTAGTATAAACTTCGTACACTTGCCTTAAACAGGAAAGAAACATCAAGGACACTACGGAAACAACTACGGTTACTACGGAAACAACTACGGAAACTCCCTCTGTAACTACGGAAACTCCTGCCGATACTACGGAAACTATTCTAAAAATAATCAGCAAAAATCCAATGGCCACGGCAAAAGAGATTGCAACCGTATGTGGCATAACAGAAGATGGGGTAGCCTATCATATCACAAGCGGATGGACGAACTTGGTATATCATGCCTTAATCATAGAGGACATATTATAGCGGAATTATAGCGAATTCTTCATTGATTATAACGGAAATTCATTTTGAACCCGTCAAAACATGACGAGGTTTATAGCGAAAGCAACTAATTATAGCGAATTGTATCGTTATGTTCGGCACAGACAATCCGATAGTAAATCTCCTTACGTTTGTACGACCTAACTTTGGAGGTAAAGTGATTTTTGTAGGCAATCCTGCGCAGTTGCTTCCAGTTGGTGAATCAATATTTAAAGCATTACGGGCTGAGTATTTTTCACCCAAAACTGGAAAAAATCACAAATAAAATACATTTTCCTCCTGAAGATATCCCTATTTCCAAAGAAAAATATTATCTTTGTACCTGTTTAAAGATTAGCAAGTATGAATATAATTGAATTATATGAAAACTTGAAAGGCAGCTACAAAAGTTACCTGAAAAGTTTTGTTGCCATAAAGGATGAGCGAATCAAGGAAAAAGTCAGCGACTCCATCAAAAATGAAAAGCTGTGGCCAAAGGCTTTGATTCAATTCAATCCAAACTTCAAGAAGGGAATAGGTGTACAGGAACTTATTGCCAAGGGGCTCCCTATCCATAAAGATTTGGAATTTTTCTTCGACAAGCCATTTTACATGCATCAGCAAGAAGCTATAGAGTTAGGCTGTCAAGACAAAGAATTCATCGTGACTTCCGGCACAGGTTCAGGAAAATCACGTACCTTCATGGCTACTATATTCAATTACGTTCTACTTCACGAAGAGGCATGCAAGGATAAGACTATAGCTATTATCGTTTATCCGATGAATGCCCTCATCAACTCACAAGCTGAAGAATTAAGCCGATATAAAGCTGAGTTCGAAGAAAGAACAGGCCGCTCATGTCCTTTCACTTTCGGTAAATACACCGGACAGGAAAACGATGAAGCACGCAGAAAGATGCAACAAACACCTCCTAACATCATATTAACCAACTATATGATGTTGGAATTACTCATGACTCGTGCTGGCAAAGAAGAAGACTTGCGCAAATGTTTCTTGGGAAACCTTCACTTCCTCGTATTCGATGAGTTGCATACTTATCGTGGAATGCAAGGAAGCGATGTTTCGTTCCTGATACGCAGAATCAAATCTTTGGCAACAGGTCAAGTACTTTGCTTCGGTACATCAGCCACAATGGTTGCAGATGACAGTATGACTTATAGTCAGCAAAGAGAAAAAGTTGCCGAAGTTGCATCATGCATATTCGGAAGTTCATACACAAAAGAACAGGTTATAGACGAAACTCTTGCAATAGGACTATCTGACGATGAACCTTCTGATGGTGAATTGCGCATTTGCATCAACAACCCGGTTCCACATTCAGCAGACATACATGATGCAATAAAATATCCTACAGCCATTTGGATAGAACAAAGTATTGCACTTGCTTACAACAGAAAAGAAAAAAAATATTTCAGAGGGAAGCCTATCTCTATAGAGGATATGGCTAAACAACTGAGTATAAAAACTGGAGAAGAAGAAGGAAAGTGCCAGAAGCATATCATAGAAGTGCTTAACTGGTGCAATTTTCTGAACCAACAGAAAGGCGTATCTGTACTTCCGTATAAAGTTCATCAGTTCATTCCCCAAACAGGAAACGTATATCTTACTATAGGCGAACAAGACAACCGCCAAATCACTGTAGAAGAAAAGCTCTATTGTGAGGAGCTGTCACATGGCAACACAAAAGTCATGTACTATCCCGTCGTGTTCAGTCGTCTAAGTGGTCACGAATTCTATGTCGTCAAAATTAATGGCAGTCTGATTATGCCAAGAAACTTTGATGGCTATGCATCAGGTGATGGTGATAGCGATATCAATGATGGCTACATCGTCCTTCCTCATAAAGGAGAAAATATAAATGATTATATCCTTGACGTAAATTCTGAGGAAATTCCATCAGATTGGTACACCACAAACAAAAAGGGAGTACGAAAGCTGAAGAAAACATACGAGTCACGTATTCCACAAAAGGTTTATGTAACTCAATCAGGCGCCTACAGTCCTGCCGAACCACTCGATAACATGGGGTTCATCGAGGCTATTTTCGTACCATCTCCACTCATGTACGACCCAACAGCTCGTGTGGTTTACAAAGGTAAGCAATCAGAATATTCAAAATTGTCAAGAATCGGCGGTGAAGGTAGAAGCACTGCCACAACAGTATTGTCATACGAGGATATTATCCTCATGCAGAAAATGGGTATTGAGCAAAACGACAGAAAGGTATTAACCTTTGTCGATGCTCGCCAGGATGCCGCATTGCAAGCAGGTCATTTCAATGACTTTATCCGCATTGGTAAAATACGCTCTGCCATCTGGAATGCTATCAAAGATTCCGCTGAGCCTATAGACAATACAAGGATTGCCAGAATGGTGCTGGATAATCTTCATCTGGAAGTAAATGATTATTCTATACGACAAGGGCTCCGTGGTGGCCGTGCCAATGATATGAAGAATATCATGGAACGTTATCTCTCCACCATCATCTATGATGACCTTGCCGGAAACTGGACTGTGATTATGCCAAATCTTGAAGATTGCGCATTGCTGACCATCGGCTACAAATATCTTCATGATGAGATTACAGGTGAAAACAATTCAGAACGTCTATATGATATACCTGAACTGGAAGGATTGGATGATGAGCAAAAAGAAGAGTTCATTACTCAAATCCTCGACTACCTTCGCCACAAACTTTGCATCTATAGCAGCGAAAGGACGATTCAAGCCGTAAAAGATACCAGCAAGGCAGTAAGAGAGAATCTGAAAGCCCCATGGACACTTGATGAAAGCGACACTATTGACGAAGCAAACGAGTTGTTTATCACCAATCCTCACAGACGCAATGCATATAATCTGGAAAGTGGAGGCTATAGAAGCAAGCTTGGTTTCTTTATTCGTGACTACATAGAGAAGAATACAGGACGTACCATCAAGAATGAGGAAGAGTACACGTATTATATGACAGGCTTATTCGAAGCTTTGTCAAACTTCATCATACACGAAAACGGAACCTACCAGCTCGATTATGGCAGTATCCTATGGCAAGCTGGCGATAAGAAACATATACGCCGTGACCTGGTACGCTATCGCATCTTAGAGGGAGGCAATTGGCTTGATAAAGAACCCAACCATTACTTCCAGCAATTCTATCAAAACATACCTCTCAAAGATGTATGCCTGGAGGCTAAAGACCATACAGGACAGGTTTCCAAGGAAGATCGCGAAAATAGAGAACAGGAATTCCGCGAAGGAAAGTTCCCGATTCTCTACTGCTCTCCTACGATGGAGTTAGGTATCGATATCAAGGATTTATCTGTTGTAGGTATGCGCAATGTACCACCTACTCCTGCCAATTATACCCAGCGAGCAGGTCGAGCAGGTCGAAGTGGACAAGCTGCACTGGTTTACACCTATTGCCGTCCACGCAACTCACATGAGAATTATTACTTGAACCATCCTGAAAAGATGGTCAAAGGTGAAGTGAAGGCTCCAAGAATGGAATTGGTTAATGAAGAACTGTTCCGCACGCACCTCCACTCTACCATTCTCGCATTGTGCCCTATCAAAGAGCTGTCTGATGGCATTAAGGACTTGGTGGATTATGATGATATCAACAATATCACATTAAAAGATGAGGTTCGTATAGCCCTACAACTCACACCAGAGCGAAAGGAGCAAATCAAGCAGGCATTCAAACAAATCATGAGCGATACGTTCTTGAAAGAACGTATGAAAGATGAACAACCTATTTGGTTTACCGAACATTGGTTAGACAATATTCTTACGAATTATGAGTACGACTTCGACAGAGCTCTTGACCGTTGGCGTTCTCTCTACAAGCAAGCGCAAACTCAGATTGAGGAAGCAAACCTTGTCATCAAGAATCGTATCTATGGTGAGAACTCTAAAGAGAAGCGTGATGCACATATGAAACAACAGCGTGGAGAAAACCTTCGTGACTTATTACTTGGAGGGAAACAACTCAAGAACAAGGAAGAAAGTGAGTTCTATCCTTACCGCTATCTCGCAAGTGAGGGCTTCTTACCAGGTTATAACTTCACCAAGTTGCCACAGCGAGCATTGCTGCAATACAAGTCTGATAAGGTGGAATACCTTAGTCGTCCAAAGCGTCTTGCTCTGAGCGAGTTCGGACCACAGAACATTATATATAATAATGGTGGTAAATTCCGTATCACCCGAATGCAGATGTTATCGGAAGTTCTTCCTCATAAGTTCTTCTACAATCCTAAGACAGGTGTTGTATATAAGGACGAGGAGAATGCCGAACATCATACAGACATCATTACAGGAGAATCTCTTGACAACAATGTCGAATTGATAAAAGGTATGTGTATCGAGGCACAAGATATGGTTGCTACAGAAACCGAGAAGATAACATGCCAAGAGGAGGAGCGTTCCCGTAAGTACTATCAGACCAAGACATTCTTCTCAAGTGACGATCCACGTTCCATAAGCGAGTGTGAGCTACTCTCCCCGCATGGTGAGCATTTGGCAAACATCCGTTATATTCCGTCTTGTCGTCTGACATACATCTTGGAATCTCGCAACGACAACAATGCCAATGGCTTTGCGTTCGACACAAAGACTGGCGACTGGATAAGCAATGAACGCCTTGCACGTATACAAGAAGAAGCAGATAAAAATCCAGAAGAGGCTGATCGCATTAAGTTTGTCAAGCTCTTTACGGAGACAACAGCCAACGCTATATACATACAACCCCTAAAAGCTCTGCTATTAGACAAGAAGGAAGCAGTTCGCACCTTCCTTTATGCTTTCAAACAGGCTATCGAAGATGTGTTCCAAATAGAAGGCAGCGAAATGGGTGCTGAGGTCATGGGAGAAGGTACTACGCCTAATATTCTCATCTACGAGAATGCAGAAGGCTCTCTCGGTGTATTAAGTCGTCTCGTCCATGAGCCTGATGCTTATCGGGAAGTTGTGCAAAGAGCATACGATATTTGTTACAACAAGCCTGAGTTGACGCAAGACGAGCTCAACGAATTGACTCCTGCCGATTACTCCAATCTGCTCAACTACTATAATCAGCCCTATCATCAGCAGATAGACATCCGTCTGATATACAGAACGCTCAAGTTGATGCAAGAGGCAAAAGTCGAACTTCATAGAGCAGGACAAACGCTCAGCTACGATGAGCAATATGCAGCATTAGAGGCGGCAAGAGACCACAACAGCTCTACGGAATATGAGTTTCTGAAATATCTGCACGACCATCACTTGCGCTTGCCAGACAAGGCACAGCCGATGTTCCCGGAAGAATATTACGTACAGCCCGACTTCATGTATGGCGAGCGTATCGTAGTATTCTGCGACGGCACCCCACACGATCGTCCTGAAATACAAGAGGATGACAGAGAGAAACGGGAAGTACTCGAAGATGCAGGTTTCGTTGTCCTAGCTTGGCATTATGCTACGCCACTGGTAGACTTCATCAATCAATATTCAGATATATTCACCCCAGTAAAATAAATGATATGGATTACAAGACTGGTACATTGATAGAATTTAGGAATCGTCCTTGGGTTGTTCAGCAATCAGGAGAGGACGAGCTTATGATAATAAAGCCATTAGGAGGTACAGATGCCGAAACCATCGGTCTCTACCTTCCTCTCTATGGGGATGAACTACAGATTCATTCCTACAATTTTCGTCGTCCTACAGCTGATGACATCGGAAAAAACAGTTATAAGGCATCTGCAAAGGTGCTTTATAACGCTTGCCGTTTATCGTTCAGAGATATAGCGGGTCCATTCCAGTGTCTTGGAAGACTATCTTTCGAGCCACGTCCATATCAGATGGTTCCGCTGATTCTTGCACTCAAACAAGAAAAGATCAGACTGCTCATCTCTGATGACGTTGGTATTGGAAAGACCCTGGAATCATTATTGATTGCCAAAGAATTACTCGACCGCCACGAAATTAACCGTTTCGCAGTAGTATGCTTGCCACACCTTTGCGAGCAGTGGCAAAATGAAATCAAGGACAAGTTTGGCTTGGATGCAGAGATTATCCGTTCTTCTACCATCAGCCGTTTGGAGAAGAAACTGCGTCCAGACCAGAATGTGTTCCGTGACATCCCCTACCAGGTTATTTCCATTGATTATGTGAAACAAGGCAATAAGCGAAATATCTTCCTCGACCATTGCCCGGATTTCGTGATTGTTGATGAAGCCCATACTTGCGCCAAGCCAACAGGTGCCAACAAATATCAGCAACAACGCTATCGCTTGTTAAGCGACCTTGCCAATAAGCCTGAGCAGCAACTGGTCTTGCTGACAGCTACCCCTCATAGTGGTCAAAGCGAAGAGTTTCAGTCCCTTATCGGATTATTGAATCCTAAGTTCGAGAGCTACCAGCTTCAAACCGCCACAGAGCGCGAGGAACTGTCCCATTACTTCGTACAACGTCGCCGTGCCGACATCAAGCAGTATCTAGGCAATGAAATCGTCTTCCCTGAGCGTGTTCGAATCGACAAGGATGAATACTCCTTCACTCCAGATTATCGCAATTTGTTGGGGCATCTGATAGAATATGTAAAACATGGCATCCAGAAGGTATCGGGAGCAGACAAACGCAAGCAGCGCTATATATACTGGGATCTTCTGGCCTTGATGCGTGGAGTAATGTCAAGCCCAGATGCTGGTATCAGTATGTTGCAAAACAAGATAGACAAAAGGGAAGATTCATCATCAGCAAATACAGAAGACGATTCCGAGCAGGTATATATATTCAATGATCCTCTGAAGGATTTGTTGAATGCCGACGATGTCGTTCCTGAAGCATTAGAAACAACCAGTGCTACAGATAAGAAAGAGTTCCACAGCTTCATCAAGCAGTTGGAACACATCAAGGAAACGGATGGTGATGAAAAGGTGAAACAGGCTCTTGACATTGTGAAGTTCTCTCTTGACAGTGGCATGAACCCTATCGTATTCTGCCAGTATATCCAAACAGCAGAGTATGTTGGCAAATATATCACAGACCAGTTCGCCAGCAACAAGAAGTTCAAGAAGGTGGTTGTGGGTGTGGTTACCAGCCGTTTGGCTGATGAGGAGCGCAAAATGAAGATTGACGCCTTGGCACAGGAAGACCGCCACGTATTGGTTTGTACCGACTGCCTCTCAGAAGGTGTCAACTTGCAGCAAGGCTTTGAGGCTGTTATTCATTACGATCTTCCTTGGAACCCAAACCGCATGGAACAACGTAATGGCCGTATCGACCGCTTCGGACAAACTGCCGATGCAGTCCTTATATCCACGCTTCATGCCAAGAACAACCCGGTGGACGATATCGTGCTCAATGTTTTATACAAAAAGCAGGAAGAGATACGCAAGAAACTGGGTGTCTATCTGCCTATCGCAGACAATGATGCTTCATTGATGGAAAACATCATGCAGCGAATTTTCGATGCCAAGGTTCCTACAAGAACCGACTATATGGAGCAGTCCCTGTTCGATAACGACCCGGAATGGAACAAGCAACAGGAAGAGGAACTTGAGATTCAACTCAAAAAGATGGAAGAGAACGAGAAGATTTCTCACACCTACTTTGCTCATAACAATAAGCAGATGGATCCAACCCGACTGACTGCATCCTTGGAAGAAGCCAAGTCGGTAATTGGAGGTGTAGAAGATACCCGTGACTTTGTGATTGAGCAACTATTGCATGTCGGTGTAAACGTTCATACAGACGATATACCTTTGTGTTACAGTTTCCAACTTCTGGAGTTACCAGCAAATCTGCGCCACTACTTCGCCGACAAGGCAACATCCAAAGGGCTTGTGCGCATATCTTTTGCTTCCCCAACTCCCAAGCATTATATGTATATAGGACGCAATCATACATTCGTAGAGGATTTGAGCCGTGCCGTTGTCAACGATTCCGTCAATGGTGGCGAATTGGGAGCATGCCGGGCTTTGGTAATGGCAACAACAGAAGTGAAGAAACGAACCACCATTCTATTGATGCGTGTTCGTAGTGTTATCCGTGACAAAAAGATAGAGAACCGAGAACTGGTGGGTGAAGAAATGATATTTGTGGGCTATCGTGGAAAGATAGAAAACCACGATTTCCTTACACAGGAAGAAGCCAAACAGCTTTTCCTGCACTCAATGGCATCTGGCGATATGGACTTGCCTACACAGAAGACTCTTCTTACAAATGCCATCCGTTGGATTAACAATGAGACAGAACTTCGTCAACACACAGATGAGATAGCCCTGGAAAGAGCTTCACATCTGGTAGAAGCTTTCGCCAAGTATCGCACCTACCTGAAGGCATCAGAGTACCAAGTGGTAGAACCTGTATTGCCAATGGATGTGATTGCTGCTTATCTGTTTGTGCCACAAATAAATATCTAATTCATTATGGACTATACAAGTATTCATATATATGGTCATCTTCTCTCTGATGACATCTTACATCATATAGAGCGTGAGAACACGCTCAACGGCAACCGTGACCAGGATTTCGGAATGGATATTTCCGTATCTTCGGCCATAGACTACGTATGGAGCAGCCTGCGCAATGATTGGAACTTCTACAAGGAACGTGCCAGCAACGAGCGATTGGTCAACAAGGATCCATACGGCACCCGTCGTGCCCGTGATCTGATGGAGCGACTGTTCCAAAGCTTAGGCTATTCGCTCGACCGCCAGGCTACCAATATAGAAGTGGCTGGCACCAACTACGACATTAGCTATACCTGCCACGACTTGGGTAAAATGCCATTCATTATCATAGGTGAAGGTATCAGTGCCGATGAAAGCATTGATACCCTGGACAAATGTTCCCTCGACTATCGTGCCAAAGGCGGTATGCGCAAGAAGTCGGCTCATGCCACTATGCTCGAATATCTCAACGCCACAGAGAATGTATATGGCATCATCAGCAACGGACAAATCCTGCGAATCATCCGCAACTCCGGACAGCTGGTGAAGCTCACCTATATAGAGTTTGACCTCCGCCGTATGCTGGAGGAAGACAAATACACCGAGTTCTGCCTGATGTTCCGTCTGCTTCACGCTTCCCGTTTCCGCACAAGTGGTGACGAGCCATGCGTGATGGAACGCTGGTTTAACATGAGCATCGAGTCGGGCAACCGCATTCGCAATGGTTTGTCTCGTGCCGTGCAAACCACGATGGAAACCATCGGAAATGCCGTATTGACATCAGAAGGTGAAGGTAATGACGCATTGCGCGAAGCCTTCGCCAATGGAACGATGGATGCAACCCAACTCAACAAGGAACTCATTCACTTCATCTACCGTCTCCTCTTCCTGTTTATCATAGAGGATAGAGGATTGGTTTATCAGATTCCCGATTCACCTGATGCTCCAGATTACAAGCAGTTATGCCAGTGGCAGGACATCTACAAGAAGTTCTATGCAACAAGCCGTCTGCGCCATCTCTCGGAATTGGCGTACCTGAAACAACGCCAGTATTCCGACCTATGGCAGGGATTGATGGATACTTTCCATCTCTTCGAGCCAGATACTTTTGGCGAGAAACTGGGCATCAAGCCATTGGGTGGTGTACTCTTTGGCACAGAAACCCTGCATTGGCTGAAGCAATGCCAGGTAAGCAACAAGGATTTGCTCGCTGCATTCTCTGCTCTCAACGAGTTTGAAGACGAACGTCAGCAAAAAGTTAAGATCAACTATTCCTCTCTCGACGTAGAGGAGTTTGGTTCTGTATATGAAGGCATTCTCGAAATGCGCCCATTCGTACAGCCGGGTGTTGCCGCTTCCGACTGGCAGTTTGGCTTCGTTGGCGGTTTAGACCGTCAAAGCACTTCTTCTTATTATACACGTCCAGACTTGGTACAGAATCTTATCAAGACTACACTTGAACCAGTCATCAAGGAAAAGATTGCTACACAGACTACCACAGAAGAGAAGGTAAAGGCATTACTCAATATGAAGGTTTGTGATGCAGCAAGTGGCTCCGGACATATTGTATTGGCGATGGCTCGCACCATTGCCTGGTATATCTGTACCCTCCGCACAGGTGAGGACAACCCGGCTTCGCTAGATTATCGTCAGGCACTTCGTGAGGTTATCTCCCGCTGTGTTTATGCCGTAGATTACAACCCCGATGCCGTAGAACTTTGCAAAGTAGTATTGTGGATTGAAGGTTATTGCGCAGGCAAGCCACTTTCATTCCTCGATCATCATATCCGTTGCGGTAATTCCGTATTGGGAGTTTCCGACTTGCAGATGCTGATAGATGGTGTACCAGACAAGGCTTTGACCGCAGAGGACAAAGATACATTGAAGGCTTTGAAGAAGATGAATCAGGAAGCCGTAAAAGCAGTAAACGGAACTTTAGATAATGAGCCTACATTAGGTTTGGAGGATTCCTTTGGTGTTGAGAATATGTCTGCTGCCCAGATTGGCTTAGCTGATAAGATTCGCTTTATCAACCACTTACCGGAAGATACTTTAGAGGAAGAAATCATCAAGCAGGAACGATGGAAAGAGCTGATGGAGTCTGCACGAGTAGATTGTCTGCGCCGTGCATGCGACATCTATACCAGTGCATTTTACTATACTGTTCTAAGAGACGAACTTTATAAAGATAATGGGGGCAGCAATAAAGAACTGATTCTGGAGGCGGAGGTTCCATATACCAAGACCGTGATGCGTGCGCTTCAGGAAATTAGTGCAATGGAATGCCTTGAAAAAGGCAAGCCACTGCCTACTTTCTATCGCCAGCTCTCTGCCGACTTCAAGACAGAAGTAAAGCGTATGGCTGATGAGCAGCGTTTCTTCCATTGGTGCGTGGAGTTCCCTGAGGTATTTGCAGCCAATAAGGGATTTGACGTCATGTGCGGTAACCCACCTTGGGATAAGATTAAGGTGGAAGACAAGAAATGGTTTGAAAGTCATAATCGTGCCGACATTGTAAATGCTGGCACTGCAAGTCAACGCAAAGAAGCGATAGAAGCCTTACAGACTTCAGACCCAACATTATATAAGGAATATGCCAAGGCCCTTGCTGATGCAGAAGCCCTTAGCCGCTTCGTTCGCTTAGCAGGAAGATTTGATTTGACTGCAACTGGAGACATAGACCTATACCCTATGTTTGCAGAGTTATGCCTCTCTTTCTCAAAAGAGGCTTGGGGACTTGTATTGCCTACTGGTATTGCTGTAAATGATAGCAACAAAGCTTTTTTTGCAAAGTTAATTAATGAAAATCGTTTAACAACATTATTTGATTTCGAAAACAGAGAAAAATTGTTTGATATCCATCCAGAATATAAATTCTGCATTTTGGTTGCACAACAACAACAAACTAATCCAAGGTCTGTCAATGCTGGCTTTTGGTTACGCCGCCTTGATCACCTGCTTGACCCTCGCCGCATATATACTTTGCAGACGAGCGACTTTGCACGTCTTAATCCAAACACAAAGACTTGCCCAGTATTCCGTACAAGCCGTGACGCAAAGCTGAATGCTAAGATTTACCGAAACTCCACTATTTTATATAATGAAGTTACGGGAGAAAATCCTTGGAATGTAAAATTCGCAAGAATGCTTGATATGTCTAACGATTCCTATCTTTTCCGAACTTATACACAACTGACAGAACTTGGTGCAAGCTTGGATGGCGACACATTCACAACTGTAGATGATGAAACATACGTTCCACTTTATGAAGGTAAGATGTTTACTTTATTCAATCATCATTACGCATATTGGCCAACAAGTGGAAACCGTCCCTTTGCATTAGACGAGACCTCCTTAGATGAACTCAGTAATCCAAATTCAACCATTACCCCATGGTATTGGGTTCCTATACAAGAAGTTTATAAAAGGCTCTATAAGACAAACAATGAAAATGAAATAAAATGGAAATATAGTACATTACTCGCTTTTCGCGATATAACAACAGCAACAACGGAACGAACATTCGTTGTTGCCCGTATTCCCAACGCCAAAGGCGTTGGGCATACAGCCACGCTCCTCTACGCGGAGCGTGGCTGTATGCCCAACTGCGTTCTACAAAGTATGCTATCCTCGCTCGTCTTCGACTATGCAACAAGGCAAAAATGTGGTCGCCTTCATATGAGCGCATATATTGTTAAACAGCTTCCTGTTCTCACCCTCGACCAAATCCCATCTGCCATGCAATGGCAGATCGTGAAACGAGTAGCCGAGCTATGCTATTTCAATCACGATATGGATGGTTGGGCATCAGAATTATGGGATGAAATGAACGAAGAGCAGCGTTCTGAGCTGCCACAGTTGGGGGCACAGCAGCCTTGGATTTACAATCCTGAGCGCAGAGCCATCCTTCAAGCCGAGCTTGATGCCATCTTTGCCCATCTCTATGGCCTCAACACTGAAGATCTCCGTTATATCTTAGACCCAGAAGATGTCTGTGGTAAAGGCTGCATCAACGAGACCTTCCGTGTGCTGAAAGACAACGAGATACGCCAGTACGGAGAATACCGCACCAAGCGCCTCGTTCTCGAAGCTTGGAATAAATTTGGATACAATAATTAAAAAATACAAGAAAGGATTTATATGATATTATATCATTATACAACGATGGATACATTCATCTCCATGATGGAACATTCTTTGTTTCATCAAAATGACAATTTAGAGCCTACCCACTTAATTATGTGGGCAGGTCATTCTTCATATCAAAATGATCCAACAGAATGTAAATTGTATTTTGAGGGGCTTAGAAAAGCTGTCGAAAACTACAGTCTGCACAACCAATGTAACTTAATGAAAGAATACGATAAATTAATAAATGAACCCGAAAAAGGTTTGAGTTTGTATTTTATCTCCTTTTCGGAACAAGAAGATGATTTAACCATGTGGCGCGGCTATGGTCAAAATGGAGATGGCATAAGTTTAGGCTTCGACTTTGACAAATTGCCGGGTGCTCCTCTCATGCGTTTAAGAGATAGAAATAATCCTGAAAATAACAATTATCAACTAGATACTCGTCTTATATACAACAAGGACTATCCCATAAAATGTGTATATACAGAACCAAATGACATAAAAATAGAAGAGGATACATGTCGTAGGACAATACAAAATCTTCAAGATAAAGATAAAGACAAAGACAAAGAATTGAGAGATGTTATTCAGCACTTAATAGACTGCCAAGAAGCTCCCAAATATAAACACTTCAAATATGAAGCTGAAAAAGAACATCGCATAGTAAAGATCGGAGAAATGCCCAAATTTCGCAAAGGAAAAGACGGTTTTCCAACACCATACATTGAAGTAGGAATACCAATAAGTTGCCTACAACAAATTATCATAGGTCCTTGCCAAGCTTCCGACAACAATGTAAAAAGAGTCAAAGCTCTCTTGTGTTCTAAGTTATTGGATATTCCTATTAAAAAGTCAATTATTCCGTACAGAAACAAAATATAATAAAAAATGAATACAGAGCAACAAAAGATAGAATACAAGAGTCTGCAAAAGATTCGAACTGGAGAGAAAGGATTCAAAGAACTCTCCACCACTTGTGTAGCTTTAGCCAATGCACAAGGAGGACAAATTATGATTGGCGTAGAAGACAAGACAAAGAAGCCTGCTCCCAATCAGGTTATACCACAAGAAGAGGCAAATAGTGCCGTTACAAGATTGCGTGGACTCTGTTTCAACGTAGGTCTTGCTGTAGGCGACGTATGTGAAGACGAAACTGGCAGCCAGTACTTTGCCATCACTGTATTCCCTTCACTCCATTCATATGCCACCACTTCTGATGGCAAAATGTACATCCGTGTCGCAGACAAATACGAACCTGTACGTAGTGAGGATATCCAACGTATAGGAGAAGAGAAAGGAGCTTTTCAATGGGAACTTGTACCAACACTGTTTGAATTGGAAGATGAGAATAAGACGAATCTCTCTAAATTCGCTAATGATATACGCCAATCTGATAGAGTAAAGCTGCATATCAAGCAGCTCGACGATATGGAAATTGGCGAGCAGTATCACCTTCTTGACGGCAACAAGATGACTAATCTTGGTGTCTTATGGATTGGTACAGCCAAACAGCGTAGCCGTATTTGCTATCCTATCACTGTGCAATATATCGTATATGATGACTTGGAGAACAAGACCAACAAATTGGAATGGCGTGACAACACACGTAATCCGAAAGAACTTTTGGAAGATATTATGGATAAGGCTGTAGAGTTGACCTATAGCTATGAGATGCCTAATGGACTCTTCCGTAAGACTGTACGCTATTATAACGAGAACTTAATCAGAGAGTTGCTTGTTAACAGTTTGGCTCATAGCTCAAGAACCATCTCTAACGACATCACAATCAAGGTATATCCAGGTTATATCAGCATCTCCAATCCTGGTGGTCTCCCTTTGGGTGTAACCAAAGACAACATCCTTCATACCAAGCACAGACGTAATCCGAATATGATTGAGATACTGACTGCACTTGGATTGATGGAAGGCGAGGGCTCTGGCTATGACTTGATTTATGAGTTGGATGCAGTTGAAGCAAAGAAGCAACCAGAGATAGAATCAACTTTCAATACTGTCACTGTATATCAAAGTGCAGAGATTACTGATAAAGAAGTTGTTCGCCTGATGGATTATGTTGACCATAATTATCAGCTTTCCCAAAAGAACAAGATTGCTTTCGGCATCATAGCCAGAGAGAAACGCATTGCGACAACAGACTTGTCTAAGACTCTTCAACTCACTGCGGAAGAACGACTTAGAAGCTATGTGGACAATTTGGATAAGAATCACTTAATAACAAAAAGTGGTGCGACAAAAGGGGCATACTATCAAGTCAATCCTGCACTATTAACGAATGCAAAATCCAATGTTGTCACAACGCTAAGAACTATAGAACCATATGTTCTGAAAGCCCTTATCAAAGAGGACTTACACAGACATCCTATGAGCAAAATTTCTGAAATAGCAAGTAGAATACCTGATGTTGACATCAAAGAAGTTCGCAAGATAGTTTATTCTATGGTCGGAACCGAAATAGCGAAGAAAGGCGCTCGCGTAGATTGCAGATACTATTTAATTTGATGGCTAATAAAAAAATAACCGAAAAATAAATTTTTGTTAATCGATTCACATTAATTTGATTATCAGATAGATGCATTTTTCTTATCATTTTATTTTTAGCTAAAACACAGAAAATAAAATGATAAGAAAAAGGCATAACCGATTTGCGTCAAATGGTTCTACAGTATCTCAGCAATGCAGGCTATGAAGGTGCCAAGCGAGATAGTATATACGAATATCTCAAATTTCGACGAAAAACAATGTATTTCCGTCGAAACTTAAGCCAATCCGTCGAAACTATATCAGTTACGTTGAATTTCGACGGATATAGCTAATCTAAATATACTAAAAAAAGGTCGCCAGCATTTTGGCGACCTTTTTTAGTATCTATTTCGTATTCAAAACCAGTTTCTTGGCTTTCATCTTTTCGCCAGCTACCGAAAGTTCTATCTTTCCTGGCTTATCGCCGGCTCTCAATATCACGAGGGCGGAACCCTGGAAGAGATTGCGCTGAATGGTCTTCTCCAACTGGGTCTTTCCGATATGAAGTTCATCAGATGCGATGTTTCCATTATCCACCGCCACGATATTCGCATCGCCCTTCACCTGGAAGGTCAACTTATCGAATGCCTTGGCATCCTTCACATTCAGTACTCTTCTGCCCTTCTTATCTACTGCATAGATGCGAACGTGCATCAGATCCTTACCGTCAGCATGCCAGGTCTCAACATCCGGAACCAGCTTCAGAGCCACAGCCTCGCCCGTGGTCTCTATCTGATGGCGAGCCACCACCTTGCCGCTCTTCTTAGCCACAGCCACCAGAGTGCCTGGAGCATAGGCGATGTTGTCCCACTTGATGCGGGCACGGAGCTTAGGATCGTTGCTGTTCTTCTTCACACCCAGACTCTTGCCGTTCAGGAAGAGTTCCACCTCGTCGCCATTGGTATAGGTATAGAGCGAAACCTTCTCGCCTGCCTCACGGTTCCAGTTTTCTGAAAGCTTTCCGGCAGATACATTGATGCCATTCCACTGGATGTTGCCACCCGATTTCTCGATAACACCGATGTGAACGGTTGGCTCGTCAGTAAACATGCTCTTCACGAAATAAGCATCTGGCTTTGGCTGAAGAGAAAGGTCGAACACACCCTGATTCCAACCCTTGATGGGCCATCCCATGCTCTCGCCCAGGTAATCGATGGCGCCCCAATAGGCAAGACCAATCACCTTGTCGAGATCCATCTCGTAGAAGTTTGGTCCCATGGCAGCCACACTTGCCTCACTCTGATAGAAGGTTTTCTCCGGATAGCGCTTGCTGTCGCCAGGGAAATACATGTAACGATAGTTATATGAATTCACCTCTGTCTCTATTGCCAGGTCGGATGGGATGGAATCCGTCTCCAGGTTACGATAACGGGGATGCATCGCCACGGTGGTGAGTCGGGTATCGTCATAACGGTGCAGCAACTCCTTCTGGAGCTTATAAGCCGTAACACCCCAATCGTTGAAAGGCAGGTTGCTATACTGCTGCAACTCATTTCCCAAGCTCCACATCACCACCGAAGGATGGTTTCTGTCTCGCTTCACCCATTCAGGAACATCCTTCTGCCAGAGACTCTCCCAATCCACTCTGCCACCGGCATACTGGGTGAGCCACTTGTCGTAAAGCTCATCCACCACCAGGATGCCATACTTATCGCAGAGTTTCAGGAAATCCTCGCTATATGGATTATGAGAGGTTCGGATATGGTTCATTCCAAATTCCTTCATCAGTTTCAGTCGCTTCTCGATGGCACGCGGATAGGCGGCAGCACCCAGGGCACCGAGGGTATGATGGTTGGCATAACCTTTCAAAAGCACCTTCTTGCCGTTCACCAGCAAGCCCTTCTGCGGAACGATTTCGATGGTGCGCACACCAAACGGCTCCTTAATCTGGTCGGCGATGTTGCCCTCGCTATCATAAAGCGTCACCTCGGCAGTATATAAATAAGGTGAATCCGGCGACCACAACTTGGCATTTTCCAAAGAGATGCTTGGCAATTCATATTCTCGATCTCTCCATTTGGCATTGAAGTGGATGTCATTCTTCTGCTCAGCCACCACCTTGCCATCGGCATCGAGAATACGAACGCCCACCGGCATCTTGGCAGTGCTCTGTCCCTTAGCCACCTTCTGCTGGTTGATGATTTCCGCCTTGATATTCACCTCCTTGTTGCCCTGTGTACGGATAAAGAGCGGATGGCGAGGGAAGAACAGATTCTTATTGGTAACAATAAGGTTGACATCACGATAGAGACCGGCACCCGTTAACCAGCGGGAGTTGGCAGGGTTCTGCGTATCCGCCTTGACTGCGATTTCATTAGGCTGTCCCCATTTCAAGAGTTTGCTCAGGTCGATATCGAAGCCCAGATAGCCATAGTCTGTGCCACCGATACGTTTTCCGTTCAGATAGACATCACCCACCAACATGATACCCTGGAAGTCGAGCACGATGCGCTTTCCCTTCCATTCATCCTTGGGAATAAGCTCATAGCGATACCAGCCGATGCCCATCTCCTTGAATCCACGGGAACTCAATCGACTGCGCACATTGCTGCCCGCATCACTGTTATCCGGGCGCTCGCTGGCATCCGGAGCCACCCAATCCTGTCCTATCAGGAAATCATGTGGCAGATTCACCACATCATCCCCGCTTTGAGTTGATTTCAACTCAGCAATGTTCTTCACATCTCCGCGATGGAACTGCCATCCCTGGTTGATGCTGATGGTATCGCGCACCGCAGCCTCAGCCGAAAGGGTTCCCATCAAAGGCAAACCGCCCAGCAGCAACGAGGCGAAAAGTATTGTCTTTCTATTCATTCCAAATTCATTTAATATGAGATTTGAAGCAAAAGAACTAATCATAAAGTTCAATGTTCAAAGCTCAAAGTTCAATGTTTAAAGTATTAATTTCCGTCTGGCTTGGTTACATCCTGGTTCACGGATGGATACCATACGAATTGATTGAAATCATCTGGCTGCGCAGGATTGAAGTCCTTCCAATCAGCACGGAGATACTTCACGATAGGCAGATTGAGCTGCTTCATACCCATCACCACCATCTTAGCCACCTCGTAGGCACCGTATGGATTGAAGTGGGTGTTATCCTCCAAAGCCTTAGGCTGGTTTGGATAAGTATTTGGCGGATAGTGAACCAGCGACTTCTTACTGTTCTCGTAACCTAAAGTCTCGAAGAAAGTGCGGGTCATATCGTGAAGTTCTATCACAGGCACGCCCTCTCGCTTCGCCACAGCTCGCATGGCATCAGGATAATCGCCATGAGTTTCCTGAATCTTGCTATGGGTAGCCTTGTCGAACATTCGGCGCTGGGTAGGAGTTACGAAGATGATGTTGCCACCCTTCTTGCGTACCTCGTCGATGAATTTCTTCAGGTTGAAAGAGAAATTATACCAGGCACCACTACCTGCATACTTCTCCTTCTGGTCGTTATGACCGAACTCACAAATCACATAATCCCCCTTCTTCATCATAGCCAACACCTTGTTCAGACGGTTGGAGGCAAGGAAGGAACCTGCAGTCAATCCGCTCTCGGCATGGTTTGAGATAGCCACCTCTGGACCAAACCAGCGGGTCACCATCTGTCCCCAGGAAGCGTATGGCTCCGTAAACTGATCAACTACCGTAGAGTTGCCGCAAAGAAACAAGGTAGTGGTTTCGGCTGGAGCCGGCTCCACCTTGATGCTCTTTACTACAGGGGCTGCACCGGTAAACTCCAAGGTCAACTTCTCGTCCCAGGTAAAGTAATCCTTCTCGCGAGGCTTAATCTTTACGTTCATCTTCGCATTGATATACGGGCTGCGCTTGTTCACGATGAAGGAGTAGGTCTTGAACTCGCCTTTCCTGGTGCTCACCTCGTCGAGCATCAAACGGCGGTTCTCTGCACGAACCACAGTCTTGCCCGCCTTCTTCTTGGACCCGAGCACCACGGTTACCTTATAGTTACCATCCGCTACCTTTACGGAATAGAAGAAAGGCGCATTGCTCTTTGCCTTTGGAGCAGCTACGATATCATATCCCTGTCCATTCTCTGCAGAATAAACAGGCTGCGCCTTCAACATATCAATATCAAAAGTCTGGGCACTGGCGGCTACCGTAGAAGCCAGCGCCAGCAGACTGGTGAATAAAAAATTTCTTGTCTTCATTTTGATCCTTCTTTTAAGAACAATCTTATTCCATTGCTTTACTTCAGATACTTCGCCAAAGGGCTCTTCATCTTCTTCAAGCCCTTGGCCACGCACTTGGCATTGTGCTGGGCACCCTTCAAACTGGTATGAGTATGATCTTTCTTATAATACGCTTTCACCTTCTCTTTTCCTATTTTATCATAAGAATCGGCTGCGATATTGTGGAGGTCGAGGAAGGCAACGCCTGTTTCTTCAACGATTTCGCGATACCACTTGCCGTAGGTATCATTGCGGCGCTCCATCTTGCCATGAGGCCACTCGTTGCGAGGAGTCAGGGACACGAGGATTGGGGTAGCACCCTTCTCACGCACATCCTGGATAAACTTCTTCAGGTACCAGCCGAAGGAATAAACCACCTCATACTGCTTGCTTTCTTCCATCTGATAAACATGACAGGTATCCTTGGCACAAGGAATGGAACCACGCATCTTCTTATCGGTCATAGAACAGATGTCGTTATGACCGAACTCGATAAGCACGTAATCGCCTGGCTGAAGACTGTTATACACCTTCTCCCATCTTCCTTCATTAAGATAAGAACGGGAACTGCGACCCGCCTTGGCTGCATTTACACAGGTAATCTTCTTTGGGTTGAAGATGGTATAAGCCTGAGAGCCCCAGCCCCACATGCCGTCTTCTTCCTTATCGGCATTCTTCACAGTACTGTCGCCTGTGAAGAAGACAACAGGTTTGCCCGGCTCGCGCTTGAAATTCTCTACAGGCAAAGCCACATTAACCATCATCGCCTGCAATGGAGCCAGACTCGGATCCTTGCTTTCAGCCAATCCCTCAGCTGCCGAACGGGCATTCATCATCGCTCCGAAACGGGAAGTGTGGATATGGTCGGTGAAGAAATGATACTTCTCCTTCCAATGACCATAGCTGTCGAGCTTGGCTGCAGAAATCTCATTCAAATCAACGAAAGGAACGCCTTCCTGCTCAGCCACCTGCTTTGCCCACAAGCCGAAGGTCTTGTTGACCCGGACAATCTTATCATTCTCATCGTAGGCATCACGTGGAGTCAACGACATCAGGATAGGATGAGCACCCAGCGCCTTACAGTCGTTGATGTATTTGCGCATGTATTCGCCGTAAGTATAGACGGTTTCCTTCACGCCCGTCTCCTTGATGGTGACATTGAGCGAATCCTTGCCGATGCCAGGGATGCTGGCACGGGCTCTGCCGCTATCGTATGGGCCATTGTCGTTATGACCGATGGAGATAATCACCCAGTCGCCAGCCTTGATGCCCTTGCGCACATCCGGCCACAGACGGTTGTAGAAGGTACGGCTGCTCATGCCGCCCAAAGCCTGATTTTCTACCGTAATCTTATTGGCATCAAAGAACTCGTGTTCGTAATAGCCCCAGCCCCACTGGCCGTTGTTACCATTACCCAGAGTACCATTGCGCATGGTAGAGTTACCAATGAGGAAGAGCACAGGATTGTTGCCCTTTCTGCTGGTACCCGGTTTGATGCGTGCCGTCATCGCCTTGTTCAGGCTATCCACGGTATTATCAATCACATGGTTTACATCTTCCATAGGTCCTGCCACTGTAGGCTTCGCCTTTTCTGCAGGTTTTGCAACCTGTGCATAGCTCATGCTGGTTGCGGCAGCCATCAAAGACATTGCAAATAATAATCTTCTCATTTGTCTTAGCGTTTATATGTATTATGTTTATTCAAATTATTTTTTAACTCTTTATCTTACTTCACTTTCTCAGCCTTATCGGGCAAATAATATCCCAGATGAGGCGGCTGGTTGTATGCCACATTCTGCCATGCCACACCCATGCGATAGATATGGTCGTGCATCAGGGTTGGCACACGATACTCCGTAGGAATATTGGTGGTGAAGATATTCAGATGCGAGGCGTCAGTCTCATCCCAATAGATTACTTCCTCTCGCCAATCGCCGAAGAGGTCGGCTTGCAGGTTAGGCGTTGCCTTCGACCAGTTGCAACTAGCCGAATGCCCCATCTCGTAGAGTTGCTTGCCATTGCTCAGCGGCAGCGGAACGGCTTTCTTGCCATCCCATTTCTGGAGATAAGGCACGAAATGCGGTCTGCCCTGGTTGGCGAGCAGTTCTTCCTGCAAGTCGCCATCCCAATAGATGCGGAAGTTCATCGCCGGCCATCTGAATCCGGGGGTATAGGATTCCCGCTCACCATATTCGTGCTTTCGGAAACCACCCAGTGAAATCTGATCTCCCTTGATATTTCTTACGCCTGGAACATCTATGCTCCAGAGTTCACAACCGCGATACTTGGCATCGATGTCGGCAGCCACGCCTCTTCCGGTATCATCCCTATCCGTATGATAGAGCAGGATTTCGCCCGTTCTGGCATCACGCAGATCGGAACCGTAAGGGTATTCCTCGTGCACCATGAATACTTCCAAGCCAGGACGGTCGGGATCCAGGTCGCTGAGATGCAAGGCATCACCATGTCCCAAACCGGTGGAATATAATAAGGTACCATCGTTATTGATGGCAGCCGAACCGTAGGTAATCTCGTCGCATCCGTCACCATCCACATCACCCACCGCCAAACTGTGGGCACCTTGGGCGAAGGCTGTGGCAGAAACTTCATTACCTTTCGGATCTCTGTTCTTCAATCCGTGAGCCTCTCTTATCATCTTTCCTTCGGCATCTCTCACCTCCCAATCATTAGGGGAAACGGATGCGTGGAGCCATCTGGTCTTTAATTCCTTGCCGTCGAAATCCACAGTCCAGAGATAAGAGCGGGTATAATAGCCACGGCACATCACGGCACTCGGATTCCTGTCTATGCCATCGAGATGAGCAACACCCGCCAGGTAACGCTCGCCACGATTGCCATAGTTGTCCTTATCGCCCCAAATGGAAGAATACTGAGGATAGCCATTGAGCAGACTTTCGCCTTCTGCCACCTGTTTGCCTACACCAAAGGCACGGTTTGGATTATACCAGACGGTATGAATCGCCTCGCCCGTAAGCCCACGGAACACGGTGAGCATCTCCGGACCTTCCATGATGCGCCCCACCTTGTTTCGATAATCAGCCTGGTTATCCACCTCCTTGATTTCTGCATCGGTGGCAGCCTGACTCACGAACCGCCCCTTGCCATCCAGACTTCCAGCCGAGGTTTTGCAAATCAATTCTGCCTTGCCATCGCCATCGAAATCATAGACGAGAAACTGGGTATAGTGCGCACCGGCACGGATGTTCTTACCCAGATTGATGCGCCAGAGCTGGGTACCATCCAGTTTGTAGCAATCCAGGATCACATTGCCCGTATATCCATTATGCGAATTATCATGGGCATTACTTGGGTCCCATTTCAGAATCAGTTCATATTCTCCATCGCCATCCACATCGCCCACGCTGCAATCATTAGGGGTGTAGCTATAGCTTTTCCCATCGGGAGTGATGCCACCCTCTGGATGGTTGATGGGCAGAGAGCGGTATAAATCAGCCCAAGGCTTGACCGCCTTCGACACTTCCCGCTTTGCAGCAGCATCTATCTTGGGTTCATTCTGATAGGTGATGATGCGATAGGTATGGGATGCCGAACCTTTGGCATCTGTATAGTTGGTAGCCTTGACGTGATGGGCGATAACCTTTCCGTCTCGCTCCACATCGAAGCATACGTTCTTGCTATCGGTACCCAGCATGCGCCAGCTGATGAAGATGCCCTTGCCGGCAGCAGGCAATGCCACCACGCCACGGTCGAGTTTCTCCATTGCAGCTACAGATGTACAATTCTGTTTCTCGCTGGCTTGCGTCGGCATGCATCCCATCAAGAGACAAGCCGCAGGAACCAACAATTGCTTGAATTCTATCATAATTTACATTCTTAGGTTATTATTTGCTGCAAAATTACTCATTATTATTGATGAAGACCATGCAATATTATCCAAAAGTACGAAATATCATCCAAATTGTTAAAGTTATCTGTATTTTAGTACAATATTCGCCATTTGTTTTGCCATTTTATTTTTTTATCGTAATTTTGCCATTGGAATCGAATCGAACCATTCGGAAACCAGAACAAATAAATTAAACAAACGAATTTGCAAAAGATAAACCAAGCATGATGAACAAAAACAACTACAAGGCGTTCTACACCTTATTATATATAGTAACCGTCAGTCTGCTGATGGTGGCTATAGACGTGCATGCCCACGACCTTCGTTTCAACGTAACCCGACTGTCGGCAAAAGACGGTCTGTCCTGCAACACCATCAACAGCGTGCAGCAAGACAGGGATGGATTCATCTGGCTATCCACCCCCGACGGCATGAGCCGATACGACGGCTATCAGTTTCAGAATTTCTCGAAGTTCAACAACAATGTAAAGCAGAGAAATTATTCATCGATAGCGCAACTTATCAGCGACAATACCAATGGACAAATCTGGGGATATACCCCGAACAATATCTTGTGCTGTTACGACCTTGAGGCAGCACGCTTCTCTGATTATTTCGATCTGGATGCCAGCACCACCCTTCTGAGCAGCCGATACCAGAGTTCAAAGGGAACCTGGATTTCATCTGCCGACTTCGGTGTACGATTCATTTCCGTGAAAGAAGGGAAGATGCAAAGTATTGACTTCACCCCACAAAACGGAAAACTGCTGGATACCCATAAGCTGAACTTTGGGGAAGACGGCAGGAACAACATCTGGATTGCATCCGATAAAGGCGTGAACCTGATTACTCCCGACTTCAAGAGCCGCATCATCCTCAAGAACAAGAAGATTATTGTGATGACCTGCGACGGTTCGCACATCGCCCTGCTCACAGATAAAGGTGAAGCCTTCCTCTACAACGACCACGCCCAGCTCATCAAGCATTCACAACTCCCATCCATGCTGGGATTTGTGGGCAAGTCGCGTGCCTCATTCTTCTGGCAGGGCTGGTGGTATATCTTTACCCAGGGTGAAACCTTTGCCATGAATCTGAAGACGGGGCAGTTTCACAAACCTGCCCTTCAGATTCCGAACGCCATGGACAAGAACCAGCTCAAATCATATCATTTTCTATACGACAAACAAGGAAATGCCTATCTCTTCGACAAGAAATCAGCACTCTTCAAAAAGTTTCATCTGCTGGATAATCCTACCTACATCAATGCGCGTGACAAGAACTTCGTGGCTGCAGAAAGCCAGGATAAGAAGGTGTATATCACCTCATACGGCAGCGGTTTCTTCGTATATGACCCGAAAACCGACATCCTGCAGCAGTTCTCCGTGCAGAATGATAATTCACTCTTCCATACCGACTTTCTGCTCAATGTATTCGTAGATAGAAGCGATTGCGTATGGGTGGGCACAGGCGACGGTGTGTTCTGCTGCGTAGAGCAAAAGGAACTGAACTCCGAGTTTATCAAGATGGAGCCAGAGAGCAAACATGAATGGAGCAATACCATCCGCCACATCAGCAAGGTGGCACCACACAAACTCGCCGTCAGTACCCGCGACAACAAGACATATCTCTTTGATACCCAAACCCGGAAGCGCACCCTGGTGCTGCAAACCGATGCCTGCGTATATTGCTACGGCATAGACGCGCGGGGCAGAGTCTGGATTGGCACTAAGGGAGACGGCATCCTCATCAACGGCATCAAATACTCGAAAAGGGAAAAGGAGCACTATGCCCCAACCATCAACTTCTACGACGTTGCATTCGACAAGTTGGGAAGAGCCTGGCTCGCTACCTGGGGAGACGGATTGCTCTGCACCCGGGCAAACGATGCCAATACGGAAAACCTGAAGTTTGAATCGTTCATGGCAACCAATGGAAAGGAGGCGCAAATCCACGATCTGTTCCTGGACAAGAAAGGCAGATTATGGGCTTCTACCAACAACGGCATCGCCATGATTGATACCCGCGAACGACATATCACCGACAAGAAGATTCTGAGATTCAACGAGGAAAACGGAAAGCTTCCGGTGAGCGAAGTGGATTGCGGAATTGAAGCGCACGACGGAAGTCTATGGTTTGGAACTACCAAAGGCGTGATGAGATGCACCTACGATGAGAAAACGAAAAAGCTGGATTGCCAGCTCTTCAATACCACCAACGGACTTACCACCAACACCGTACGCTCGGTGGCAGAAGACCGGTTTGGCAACATCTGGATAGGCACAGAAGAGGGTATCTCGAAAATCAACAGTCAGACCCTCGACATCCGTACCTACCAACTCAGGAAAGACATCCTGAGCAACAATTTCACGGAAAACTGTGCCGTGAGTCTCGAAGACGGTCGCATCGCCTTCGGTACCAGCAACGCCCTGCTCCTCCTTACTCCAACCCAGAAGACCAAGGAGTATCCGCACGGCACCAAGGCAACCATCACCAACATGACCATCAACGGCATTTCTATCTACGAAGCCGAAAACGAAGATCTGCTCACCAAGGCACTGAATCATACCCGGGAAATCAGTCTGCCTTCTGACAAAAACTCGCTGAGCATCTTCTTCTCGAACTTCGACTATCCGCACATCAAGAATGCCATGTACCAGTATTATTTGGAAGGACTCGACAAGACATGGTGCCCGATGACCAGCGTGAACCATGCCGACTTCAGCAGTTTACCGTCAGGCACCTACACGCTCCACCTGCGCACCTTTATCGGCAACAACAAGTGGAGCGAGGAGACGCTGTTCAAGATTACCATCCGCGAACCTTGGTACAACACCTGGTGGGCATGGACGATATACCTTATTATAATAAGTAGCGTCAGCTTCCTGTTCTACCGTTCATGGCTGAGAAACTTCAACCTGAACCAGCAGATAGAGATGGAGAAGCAGATGTCAAACTTCCGCATCGAGTTCTTCACCCACATCTCGCACGAGTTCCGCACTCCACTCGCCATTATCCAAGGTGCCGTGGCAAAGCTGAACAACAAGGAAGGTTCATCAAGAAACGCCCTGCTCACCCTGACCCGAAGCACCCGAAGGATGCAGCGGCTCATCAACCAACTGATGGAATTCCGCAAGGCGAACACGGGCAATATGAAGCTCACCATGGAAGAGGGCGACATCGTGGTATTCATCAAAAACATCTTCAGCGATGTGAGACAGGTAGCACAACAAAAAGGCATCAACATGTCAATGACGCCATGGAGCAGCAACTACAGGATGTTCTTCGACCATAATAAGGTGGAAAACATCGTGTATAATCTGCTGAGCAACGCCGTGAAATACACCCCAGACAATGGCACCATCGAGGTGAAACTCACCCTGAAAGACGAGGAACTCATTTTCCAGATAGAAGACAATGGTCCTGGCATTAAACCGGAAAGAGAAAAAGACCTCTTCAAGCCATTCATGCACGGCTATGTATCGAAGGGCGGCATGGGCATCGGACTCTATACAGCCTATGAGATGGCGAAGCTGCACAAAGGCGATTTGAGTTACCAGCGTTCAGGCAATCTGGGCGGAAGCATCTTTACGCTTACCCTGCCAACCAACAAAAAACTGTTTGATGCAGAAGATTTCGTAACCACAAAAGCCATCGATAGCAGCAGCGTGGACAAGGAAGAAATCGATATGATGGTAAAGGAAATGACACCGCAGGCCATCAACAACGTAACGGTGATGGTGATTGAAGACGATCCGGACATGATGGAACAGATCAAGTCGGAACTCTCTACCTACTTCCGCGTGGAAGCTTTCATGAACGGCAAGACGGGATACGAGAACATCAGGCGAATCAAGCCAGCCCTCGTGATTAGCGACATCATGTTACCGGGCATGAGCGGCTACGAGATTGTAAGCAATCTGAAGGCAGACCCTGAAACACAAGACATCCCAGTGATCATGCTTACCGCCTTTGACGATGCCAACCACATACTGAAGGCATACAAGAGTTTTGTGGATGACTACATGGTGAAACCTTGCAACTTCAAGCTGCTCGTGGCAAGAGCACTGCAATTCGTGGCAGCAGACATGAAGCAGAAGAAATCTGCCCATGAAAAGAAGATGGCAGCAGAAACAGGGAAAGAGGTGACTACAGAAGCCGAGAAAGAGCCGACTACAGAGAAAGCCGAGAAAGAGATGACAACAGAGAAGACCATCAAGATCAAACCCGTGAAGGAACTGAAAAAGGATGAGCCTACCCTCTATATGTCTGCTCTCGACAAGAAGTTTAAGGATACATTGGAAGCTATCGTGGCTCAGCACATCGGTGACAACGGTTTCAATGTGGATAAACTGGCTGAGTTGCTCAACCTGGGCAGAACCACGGTTTACAACCGCACGAAGAGCATCATGGGTGTATCGCCAAACATGTACATCCAGAATGAGCGACTCCGCATCGCCGCCAAGCTGCTGCTCGAAGGCGAATACTCCGTGGCAGAAATCAGCGAGAAAGTGGGATTCTCTGATTCCACCTATTTCTACAAATGCTTCAAGAACAAATATGGCGTGGCACCAAGCAAGTATGGCAAATAAAAAAACAACGTTCAAGGAATCAATAAACAAAGAATAAATAAACAAACAATAACACAAAGAACAATATGCAAACCAGCAAATATCTGATAGCAACAGAAAGAGACGCCGAATGGGGTCTCACCATCAGCACCGTGGGACGAGAAATCATCGCTCCTGGAGAAGCCTATCCCACCAAGGGGCACGCCGACGGTTATTACTTCGATATCCAGAAAGGAAGAACCCTCGACGAATATCAGCTCCTCTACCAGCCGGAGGGCGAAGGCATGTTTCAATCGGAACACGTCCCGGAAACAAGAATCAAGACTGGCGACATCTTCCTCCTCTTCCCGGGAGAATGGCACACCTATCACCCTTCTGCCACCAAAGGCTGGAAGAGCTACTGGATAGGGTTCAAGGGAAAGAACATCGACGATCGTGTGAAGGCTGGATTCCTCTCACCGGAGAAACCCATCTACCACGTAGGATTCAGCAACGAGATTCTAGCCCTCTACGAAGAAGCCTACAAGACAGCACAGGAAGAGGCGGCATACTCGCAGCAGACCCTGGCGGGCATCGTGAACCATCTCATCGGCACCATGTACTCGTTGGAGCGAAACATCGTGCTCAACAAGGACACCCAGCACGTGGACCTTATTAATAAAGGTAGGCTCCGCATCCGAGAAACCCTGGAAGAAGCCGTCTCCATCCAAGACATCTCACAGGAACTGGGCATCAGCTACTCCAGTTTTCGAAAGCTCTTCAAGGAATACACTGGCATGGCACCAGCCATGTATCAGCAGTCGCTGAGACTGCAGCGTGCCAAGGAACTCCTCTCGACCACCGACGAGAGCATCAAGGAGATAGCCTATCGGCTTAACTTCGAATCGCCTGATTATTTCTCTGCTAAATTCAAGAATCAAACCGGCATGAAGCCATCAGATTTCAGAAATATGACGAGATAGACAAAAAATCATGCTTTAAAATCAATTTCTCGTGTTCCTTATCTCTTTTTTGCCCTATCTTTGCAACCGAAATCAATAAACAATAAGGCTTAAAGACATAACTTAAAAAGATAATGGAACAAAAGAAATACTTTTTCGCCGTAGATTTAGGTGCTACCAGCGGAAGAACTATCGTAGGAAGTTTATCGGATGGAAAATTCGACTTGGAGGAACTCACCCGCTTCGATAACAACCTCATCGAAACAGGTGGTCACTTCTATTGGGACATCTATGCCCTCTACTTCGAAATCATTAAGGGATTGAAGCTCGTGGCTCAGCGTGGCATCGCCATCCAGAGCATCGGTATCGATACCTGGGGATGCGACTTCGTATATGTGGGCAAGGATGGAGCCATCCTCCGAAACCCGATGGCATACCGCGACCCTCATACGTTCGGCATGATGGAGAAATACTTCGACGAGAAGATGAGCAAGGAGAAGGTTTATGAAAAGACTGGCATCCAGTTTATGAACTTCAACTCATTGTTCCAGATGTATACCATGCGCAAAGCGGGCAACGTGGCTCTGGAGAATGCCGACAAGATTCTCTTCATCCCTGATGCCCTGAGCTACATGCTCACCGGCAAGGCTATCTGCGAATATACCGTGGCTTCAACATCACAGATTCTCAACCCGATGACGGGCGACCTGGACAACGATCTCGTGGAAAGTCTCGGATTGAAGAGAGAACAGTTTGGCGAGATGACCAACCCTGCTACCATCATCGGCACACTGACCGAAGAGGTGCAGAAGATGACTGGCTTGAATGCCGTTCCGGTCATCGCCGTAGCAGGCCATGATACAGCCAGTGCCGTAGCAGCCGTTCCTGCCAAGAACGAAGAGTTTGCCTATTTGAGTTCAGGAACCTGGAGTCTGATGGGCATCGAGACCAAGAACGCCATCATCAACGAGAAGAGCTACGAGCTCAACTTCACCAACGAGGGCGGCATCGAGGGCACTACCCGATTCCTGAAGAACATCTGCGGCATGTGGATTTACGAGCGTTGCCGCAAGGAATGGAAAGACGAGGCTGCAGCCAAGAACGAAGACATGGCAACTCTTGCACACGGCGCCCTGATTGCCGAGGCCATGAAGCAGCCAGCCTTCCAGAGCATCATCAATCCAGACGATACCTGCTTCGCCAACCCATCGAGCATGGTAGAGGCCATCAAGCAGTATTGCGAGAAGACAGGACAGCACGTACCTCAGAGCTATGGCGAATTCTGCCGCTGCATCTTCGAGAGTCTTGCACTCCGCTATCGCCAGATATTCACATGGCTCAAGGATTTCGCCGACATCGAGCTCAACGTGCTCCACATCATCGGTGGAGGTTCGCTCAACCAATATCTCAACCAGTTTACTGCCAACAGCTGTGGCGTAACCGTATTGGCAGGTCCTCAGGAAGGCACCGCCATCGGCAACATCATGCTCCAGGCAAAGGCATCCGGCGACGTGAAAGACATCTGGGAGATGCGTCAAATCATCGCCAACTCGCTTGAGCTGAAGAAATTCGAGCCACAAGACAAGGAGGCATGGGATGCGGCTTACGAGAAGTTTTTAAAGGTAAAAGGGTAAAAAGGGAAAAGAGGTAAAAAGAACCTTGCCCCGGTCGTCCCCGTTCCCAGCGATTCCATCGCTGGTCCCCTGCCTTAATCTTAAATGAAAAAAGGCAAAAGCTTAAAAAAAACAAACAATAACAAACAAAATACATAAAAAACAATGAAAGCAGAATTGATTTTAAAGAATTACGAGATTGCAAAGGAGCGCTATGCTGCTCTGGGTGTTGATACAGACAAGGCTATTGAGACTTTGGAGAAGACTCCTATCTCTCTGCACTGCTGGCAGGCTGACGACGTGGTTGGCTTCGAGCGTGGCGAGGCTGCTTCTGGTGGTATCCAGAGCACAGGTAACTATCCTGGCAAGGCTCGCAACATCGACGAGCTCCGTCAGGACATCGAGAAGGTGAACTCTCTCCTGGCTGGTACTTTCCGTCTCAACCTTCATGAAATTTACGGTGAGTTCGGTGGCAAGCAGATTGACCGTAACGAGGTTTCTGTTGATCAGTTTACAGGCTGGATGCAGTGGGCTAAGGAGCAGAACATGAAGCTCGACTTCAATTCTACATCTTTCTCTCACCCTAAGAGTGGCAGTCTCTCATTGTCAAATCCCGACCCATCTATCCGCGAGTTCTGGATTGAGCATACCAAGCGTTGCCGCCGCATTGCAGACGCTATGGGTAAGTTCCAGAACGACCCATGTATCATGAACATCTGGGTACACGACGGTTCTAAGGATATCACCGTTGAAAAGGGTCGCTATCGCGAGATCTTGAAAAACTCTCTTGATGAGATTCTGGCAGAGGAGTTGCCAAACATGAAGTCTTGCCTGGAGGCTAAGCTCTTCGGTATCGGTTTGGAGGCTTACACCGTAGGTTCTCACGACTTCTACGCTGGCTACTGCGCTAAGAACAACGTGATGTACACCCTCGATACAGGTCACTATGAGCCAACAGAGAACGTATCAGATGCAGTTTCAGCACTCCTGCTCTTCGTTCCAGAGTTGATGCTCCACGTATCTCGCCCAATGCACTGGGATTCAGACCACGTAACACTCTTCGACGACAATACACGCAACCTCTTCTCAGAGTTGGTTCGTGCCAATGCACTCGACCGTGCTCACATCGGTCTCGACTACTTCGACGGTTCTATCAACCGCATCGGTGCTTACATCATCGGTGTACGTGCAGCCCAGAAGTCATTGTTGCAGGCATTCCTTGAGCCACTTGATACACTCCGCAAGTACGAGGACGAGGGCAAGCTCTTCCAGCGCCTGGCTCTCCTCGAGGAAGAGAAGACATTGCCATTCGGTGCTGTATATGATTACTTCAACTTGAAGAACAACATCCCAGTTGGCGAGGAGTACATCGCTGACATTGAGAAGTATGAAGCAGAGGTTCTCGCAAAGAGAAACTAAGATATAAGTTATTAAAGCAGGCTAAAAGTCCTAGGCTCAGCGAAGCCTAGGATTTTTCAGTCTGTTTTAACCTAAAAACCAAGCAATAAACAATACAATGGAGATATTAATAGGACTTTTAATCATAGCCATCGGCGCATTCTGCCAGTCCAGCTGCTACGTCCCAATCAACAAGATAAAAGATTGGAGTTGGGAATCCTACTGGATAGTTCAGGGTGTGTTTGCATGGCTTATTTTGCCTTTTTTCGGCGCTATGCTCGCTGTACCAAGCGGACATTCTTTCTTTGAATTATTCCACGGTTATGGCTTCAATGTAGCGATGACCATGCTCTTTGGTGTGCTCTGGGGCGTAGGCGGACTGACCTTCGGTCTTTCCATGCGCTATCTGGGAGTAGCTTTGGGTCAGAGCATCGCCCTGGGAACCTGTGCAGGTCTCGGCACCATCATGGGTCCAGTATTGCTCAACATCTTCTTCCCAGAGATGGATGCCCTCTCATCACTCACCTTCAGCGTAATTCTCGGTGTGGTAGTCACTCTTCTCGGTATTGCCATCATCGGTGTGGCAGGTAGCATGAAGGCGGCTTCGCTCTCAGAAGAAGAGAAGAAGGCAGCAGTGAAGGACTTCAACTTCCCTAAGGGTCTTGCCATCGCCTTGCTGGCTGGTTTCATGAGCGGATGCTTCAATGTGGGTCTTGCCTTCGGCGACGACATCCATTTCGGCAGTTTCACTCCTGATATGTACAAAACCTTGCCAGCCACCTTTCTGGTTACCCTGGGCGGTTTCATCACCAACGCCATCTACTGTTTCTATCAGAACACTAAGAACCATACTTGGGGCGATTATCAGAAACAGGAGGTATGGGGCAACAACCTTCTGTTTTGTGCCCTTGCCGGTGCCTTGTGGTACAGTCAGTTCTTCGGTTTGTCATTGGGCAAGGGTTTCCTCACCGAGTCTCCTACCCTCATGACCCTGTCTTTCTGCATTCTGATGGCACTGAATGTCGTGTTCTCTAATGTATGGGGCATCATTCTGAAGGAATGGAAGGGCTGCTCCAAGAAGACCATCACCGTATTAATCGTCGGCATCATTGTCTTGATTATCTCAAGCTTCTTGCCACAGTTGATTTAACACATTAAATAAAATGAAAAGATTTGCATTTAAAATGTATCTCAAGAAGGGATGCGAAAAGGAATATGCCAAGCGCCATGCTGCGATTTGGCCAGAGTTGAAACAGATGATCAAGGATCAGGGTGTGAGCGACTACAGCATCTTCTGGGACAAGGACACCAACCTGCTCTTTGCCGTTCAGAAATGCGACAGCGATACCAACAGCCAGGACACTACCAACGTGGATCCTATCACCCAGAAATGGTGGGATATGATGGCAGACATCATGGAGGTGAATCCAGATAATTCGCCTGTCAGCATTCCGCTGGAAGAACTTTTCCACATGGACTAAGATTGAAAGTAGAAATCTATCATTTCATATTAAATAATATAGAATACCCAAAATCCCCAGGCATTTTCCAACGCCCGGGGATTTTCTATTTTAAAGTTTCCTCTTATATTATCTTGGCAAATTGAATGCCTTGGTCATCTCTGCCATCTCTTCCTGGCTCATGCCGTCAGGCTCGAATCCCATGCACTTGGAATCGATGTAGATCTTGGCGCTCTTAGAGAGCACGTCAATCTGGTCGAAGGCATCCATTACATCCAAGCCCTTGGCAAAGACGCCGTGCTTCTCCCACATCACTACATCATAATCCTCCAGTTCCTTCAGGGTTTCCTCAGCCAGCTTCAAGCTGCCTGGCAACTGATAAGGAACGATGCCCAGACCGAGTGGACAGAACGCCTTGGTCTCTGGAATCATGCTCCAGAGCAGGTTGCTCAACACGTCCTTGCCCATGAACTTCTTGTTGTGGCTCATGGCGATGAGCTCGATAGGGTGAGTATGAACGGTAGCCTTGTAGTTGGAACCCTTCTCGATGAGACGGGCATGAACGCTCAAGTGGCTTGGCAACTCAGATGTAGGCATCACGGCGTTATCTGCGATGATGACATAGCTGGCGCAATCGTCGAGGATGCGGATGATAGAACCGTTCTCCATAGGCCAGCGAGCCAAGTCGCGCATACGCTTGCCTGTACCCTTGCAGAAGAAGTAGCAACCTTTCAAGGCTGGCAATGCTGTACCAATCTGCTTTACTTCGCTGATGGCAGGCAAAGCCTTGATTTCATCATCTACCAAGTCGGTGATGTTCACGGTGATGTTACCACCATTGCGCTCAGCCCAACCATTCTGCCAGAGGTATCCAGCAACTTCAGCTATCTTCTCGACCTCCTTTTTCAAGGCAGGACGACCTTCTAAAACACTATTCATATTAATCTTGTTATTAGCTTGTTTAAAATTTCTGCTGCAAAAGTAGTAATTTCCCATCATATCCAACCTATTCTTTTGATATTTGGGCTATGACATTTGGCATAACCCTCAAAATCGTGAAAAATGCAGAAAGCGGCTTCTTGCATCACGCAAGAAAGCCGCCCTTTTTCATTCTACAGTCAATAGAGAATGCATACTCTATTAATGAGATGATATTTATACTCTTTTTTATTGAGTTGAGATATATGCTCTTATTATAACCTGAGATTGATATTCTACTTTACTTCTTTTTCCCTGGGGTTGCATCTTTCTGAAGAGAGAATTTTACAGGGAGGGCATATTTTACGCTCACCGGTTTACCTAACTGTGTACCAGGAGTCCACTTAGGCATCCCCTTCACGACTCTCAAAGCCTCAGCATCAAGTTCCGGATCTATAGATCTGACAATCTTGGCATGCGTAATGCTACCATCCTTCTGGACGATAAAGCCTACGATCACACGACCCTGCTTTTTGGCCTTGACAGCGGAAGCAGGATATTTGATGTTATCTGCCAGATACTTCAGCATCAATACATTACCACCAGGAAAATACGGCATCGTCTCCGGTATACAATCCCAAGAATTTTTCTTCTTGGTTGTTTCGGTTTGAGGCTTGTTTTTCACCTTCTCTTCTGCTGCCTGCTTTGCCTGTTCTACAGCTTTAGCTTCTTCCGCTTTTGCTACTTCAGCTGCCTTTGCTTCTTCTGCCTTAGCAACTTCTGCCTTTGCTTCTGCAGCCTTGTCTGCTTCCATTTCTTCAGTCTCAGCTGGGTTCATCATCTCGACAGCATCCTTTGCCATCGGATTCGCCACAGCCACATCAGCATTCAGAGCCTGCTCAGCCTTCTGCTGAACCTCGGCTACTTCCGGAATCTGCTCGCCAATCTCACGAGCCACACTCTCGATGTTGCTCACCATAAGCAACGCTCCTGCTAAAGGTGCGAAAAGGAGGTACTTCGCCTTGCCTATTTCACTTGTTCTACGTTTGTTCATCATTTTAATTCTTTTTTTAAGAGGTAATAAATTAAAATTATTAGCAATCTTGGTCGATTCATTCGGCTGTCGATATGCCAAACCTAGAAGGTGATACTGATAGGATTTGCGCGCGTTACCATCAGATAATACACTTTCATCGGCTAAATATTCCAAATTCATTCTTACTTCCTGCTTCATCAGCCAGGCAAACGGATTAAACCAGCAGGCGATGGAGAAAAGCTCGGAGAAGAGGGTATCCAGGGAATGGAGACCCGAAACATGGGTGCACTCGTGAACCATCACTTCGTGCAACTGCCTACCCTCCAGGGTAGATGGATACATAAACACCCAGCGGAAGAAGGAGAACGGACTCCCCTCGCCTCTGAGAAGATGTACCGTAATGCCTTCCACCTCCTGCTTCCGGGAAATAGCAGCAAGGCGGATGATGCTGAAGAGCTGCCATACCAAACGCAATGAGAGAACGGCAACTCCTGCCCAATAGATGCCCAGCAGCATATCTATCCAGGTTATGCCGGAAGCCTGAGCCTTTACAACCACCACGGGATAAAACGTGTCGGCATATACATTCGCCATACTCGCCATCGTTGGTGTATCGCGCACCCAATATTCCAGATTGAGTGCCGGAACCATCAGGGCAACGGCATAGATGAGCCAGAGGGTAAGGCGGCGAAGACCGAAGAAAGTATCGCGGCTCACCGTGAGGCGATAAAAGCCATAAAGGAGCATCAGGGCTACATTGATTTTTATAAGATATATTGCCATACAGTTTCGATTTTTGTTTGAAATGAACTTAATAATTATTCTTCCGAAAGCTTGATTTATTCTTCAAAGTTCTCGAGTCATTCTTCCGAACTCTCAATTTCACGGATGATATCCTTGAGGTCCTCGGGACTGATTTTCTCGTCCTTGGCAAAGAAGGAAACCATTTCCTTGAAGGAATTCTTGAAGTAATTGTTCACGAAACCCGACAGGAACTTCCGCTTGTAATCGCTCTCGGCAATGAGTGGAGAATAGACATAACCCTTACCATCCCGCTCCGCCTTGACATATTCCTTGCGCTTCAGATTGTTCACAATAGAAGCCACTGTAGTATAAGGTGGACGAGGTTCTGGCAACAGTTCCATAATCTGTTTCACGGCACATCGTCCCAATCGCCATATCCGAAGCATAATATCTTCTTCCTGATTCGTCAGCTTTTCCATATTTCTATCTTTATTCTTTTAAATTCAACATTCTTGTTTCTAAATCACGCTGCAAATCTACGAACTTTTCGTATAAGCACAAAATAATCTGCGTTAAAAAACATAAACTCAACTATATTTTAACGTTTTACGAGCTTTTCGTAATACCAAAACATAGAATATTACGAGTTTATCGTAGATTACATATAAATACTGGTGCTGATGGCATCAAGGCGTGGCAAGCATCGATTTAAAGACAAACAAGGTAGAAACACCTAGCATATTTGTACTATTTTACATTTTTAAGGACTATAACACAGATGTAATTGAGTATTTTTCACTATCTTTGCAACCGAAGTAATAAACAATGAAGTAATAATCAATTAAGGAAAACTTAAAAGCCATCAATATGATGAACAAGAAACAAAAATATAAATTCATAGGATTATCCTTTGCCATGGCATTGATGTCGTCACTCAACTGCCAGGCTCAGTTCCTCCCTACCCCTACGCAGGAAGCCAAACCGGGCGTGAGATGGTGGTGGATGGGATCTGCCGTAGATAAGGAAAACCTGAAGTGGAACCTTGACGAATACGCCAAGGCGGGCATCGGTGCCGTGGAAATCACACCACTCTATGGTGTGCAGGGCAACGACAAGAATGATATCCCTTATCTCTCGCCTAAATGGATGGACATGCTCAAGTTCGTGGAGAAGGAAAACAAGCAGGTGGGCATCGAGACGGATATGGCCACCGGAACAGGCTGGCCTTTCGGAGGTCCTTGGGTGCCTATCAGCGAAGCAGCATGCAAGGCGGTGTTCGTAGATACCATCGTGGATGTGAAGCAGAAACTGATGGAGATAGAATTCAACGTGCCACAGAAAGAACGTGCCTTCGCCAAACTGAAGGTCATCAAGGCATTCCCTGTAGAGGGTGAAAAATACAAGAAACGCGTCATCGCTCTCTATGAAAGCCGCACCCGTCAGAAGGTGAAGCGTGCCGCACCTGGAGGAGAGGGATACGTTATCGACCATTTCGACTCTACTGCCGTGGCCAATTATCTGCAGCACATCGACAGCGCCTTCGTAGCATCGAAGACTCCATATCCGCATACCTTCTTCAATGACAGCTACGAGGTGTATGGCGCCAACTGGACTCCTAACCTCCTGACAGAATTCGAGAAATATCACGGATATAAACTGCAGGATAAGTTCCCAGAGTTCCTTGATGGCGATGCTGTGGTGGTAAGCGATTACCGTGAAACCCTGGGCGACATGTTGCTCCATAACTTCACCGAACAGTGGACCAAATGGGCAAACAAGCGTGGTGCCATCACCCGCAACCAGGCACACGGTTCACCAGCCAACCTCATCGACTGCTATGCAGCCGTTGACATTCCGGAAATTGAAGGCTTCGGACTGACCGACTTCGGCATCAAGGGACTGCGCAAGGATCCGGGAAAGACCCGTCCTAACTTCAGCGACCTCAGCATGCTGAAATATGCTCCATCGGCTGCGCACATCACCGGAAAGAAATATACATCCAGCGAAACCTTCACCTGGCTCACCGAGCACTTCCGCACATCCCTGAGCCAGATGAAACCGGATATGGACCTGATGTTCTGCGCCGGCGTAAACCACATGTTCTTCCATGGCACCGCCTATTCGCCTAAAAACGATACATGGCCAGGCTGGAAATTCTATGCTTCGGTGGATATGAGTCCTACCAACAGCATCTGGCGCGATGCTCCGGAACTGATGAAATACATCACCAACTGCCAGACTTATCTGCAGTGGGGACAGCCAGACAATGATTTCCTGGTTTATCTGCCAGTAAGAGATATGTGGCACAAGGATACCAAAAACTGGCTGATGCAATTCGATATCCACAGCATGGCGAAGAAGGCACCAGAGTTTATCAAGGTGATTCTCGACATCGACAAGGCAGGATTCGACTGCGACTACATCAGCGACAAGTATCTCCGCACGTGTACCTTTAAGAACGGTATGATTGAAACGGCTGCCGGAACCCGATATAAGGGTATCATCATTCCTGGCAACAACATCATGCCAAGCGACGTGATTGAGCACATATCAGAATTGAAATCACAAGGTGCTAAGATTATCAAGGGCGACAACATCAAGGCGATGGAACAGGCGGCAAAACCGGAACTGATGAGAAAGAACCTGGGCTTGAAGATGATTCGCCGAGCCAACAGCATCGGCCATCATTACTTCATTGCCAACCTCACCAGTAAGGACATCGCTTCTAGCGTGGCTTTGGCCGTGAACGAGAAGCATGGCATCTGGTACAACCCTATGACGGGCGAATACCACGAGGCAACTATCGGCGACAAGGGTATCCAGCTGAACCTAAAGAGTGGCGAGAGCCGCATCCTCATCACATCGAATAAACCCGTGGATGAGTGGAAACTCGGTTCTAAGGTGAAGGTAGGCGGCAAGGAAGCCATCGCTGCTGCGGATAGCAAGACCATCGACCTGACCGCAAATACCTGGAAGCTGTCGTTCATCGAGGATGCTCCAAAGGTAGGCGAAACTTTCAACCTGAAGGGCTTGAAGTCTTGGGAAGGCCTCAGCGACAAGGCGAAGGTGATGATGGGAACAGGTGTTTACGAAACCACCATCAAGCTGTCGAAGGATGATGCCAAGAAGCAGTGGACCATCGACCTGGGAGATGTACGAGAGAGTGCCCGTGTCTATATCAACGGCGAATACGTGGGTTGTGCCTGGGCTGTGCCTTACATCCTCAACTGCCAGGACAAGCTGGTAAAGGGCAAGAATACCCTCCGCATCGAGGTTACCAACCTGCCAGCCAACCGCATCGCAGAAATGGACCGTCAAGGCGTAAAGTGGCGCAAGATGAAGGAAATCAATGTGGTAGATATCAACTACAAGAAGACCACCTACGAGAACTGGACTCCTGTGCCAAGCGGACTCAACAGCACCGTGAAACTCGTGGAAATCAAATAAATAATAAACAAACATTAATAACAAGACAAATGAAGAAACTGATCTTTTCATCGCTCTTCATGCTCCTGGGTTTGACTTCTGTTTCTGCCCAGAACGCATTGCAAAATGAAATTCTGGAGGTAGCCCATCGCACTAACAACTACTTCATGACGAAGTATAGCGACCCTACTCTCGACACATTCGTAAAGAAAATCCGTACCAGCAACCTCTGGACCCGTGCCGTATATTACGAGGGATTGATGGCACTTTACGAGATTGACCCTCAGCAACGCTATCTCGACTACACCGACAAATGGGCGGATTACCACAAGTGGACAGCCCGTGGCAGCGTGAAAGATACCGATGCCGACAACCAGTGCTGCCAGCAAACCTACATGGACCGCTACATTCAGACAGGCGGCAAGAAGGATTTGAGCAAGGTAAAGGAGAATCTGGACCACCAGATGAGCACCAAACGTGTGAACTACTGGACCTGGATTGACGCTATCCAGATGGCGATGCCAGCCTACGCCAAATATGCCAAAATTAGCGGCGAGCGCAAGTATCTGGATTATGCGATGAATTCCTACAAATGGAGTCGTGATACCCTGGCTAATGGTCTCTTTAACAAAAAAGAGGGTCTCTGGTGGAGAGACAAGGACTACGTGCCACCTTACAAGGAGAAGGATGGCAGCAACTGCTACTGGAGCCGTGGCAACGGTTGGGTATATGCAGCCCTGGTCCGCGTGATGGAAACTTTGCCAAAGAAAGATAAATACTATCAGTATCTGAAAAAAGACTTTATCTTGATGAGTAAAGCCATCTTGAAATGCCAGCGCGAGGATGGCTACTGGAACGTAAGCCTCGTTTGTCCTGCCAACTATGGCGGTCCTGAAATGACGGGCACAGGCCTCTTCCTCTATGGTATGGCATGGGGTGTTCAGCAGGGCATTCTTCCTAGAGCCACCTATCAGAAGGCGATGGACAAGGCATGGAAGGCGCTTGCCGCATCTGTTCACGAAGATGGCTTCATCGGCTACAACCAGGGAACAGGAAAGGATCCAGCAGCCGGTCAGCCTGTCACCTTCACCTCAGTTCCTGATTTCGAGGACTACGGCACAGGTTGCCTCCTGCTTGGTGCTGCAGAGTATTACAAGCTTTTAAAGGTAAAAAAGTAAAAATAAACAAATCATGAAGAAATATATCTGGCTGATGGCTTGCCTGGTGGCGTTTTCACCACTAAGCACCAACGCAGCAAAGAAACAGAAGAAAGCAAAGAAGGCACAAACCGAGCTTTGGCCTGATGGCACAAAGATGGATGCCTGGTTCTGCAACGCCCAGAAGGTAAACGTGGATACCCTGGGCAAGAAATACGTCCTCACCGACTATGGCGTAAAGACGGATAGTACCCTGATTCAAACCAAGGCTATCCAGGCGGTCATCGACCGTGCTGCCCAAGATGGCGGCGGCGTTATCGTGGTACCTGCCGGAACCTATCAGAGCGGTGCCCTCTTCTTCAAGCCAAAGACCCATCTTTATGTTTCAGAAGGCGGAAAACTGAAAGGAAGCGACCGCATCGCCAACTTCCCCGTGGTAGAAACCCGCATCGAGGGCGAAACCTGCAAATACTTCTCGGCATTCATCAATGCCGACAAATGTGATGGCTTTACCATCGCCGGTCCGGGTACCATCGATGGAAACGGTTATCACTATTGGGAGGAGTTCTGGATTCGCCGCACCTGGAACCGTGAATGCACCAACAAGGATGCACAGCGCCCTCGCCTCGTTTATATCAGCAACTCCAGCAACGTAACCTTGCAGGATGTGCATATTCAGAACAGTCCGTTCTGGACCAACCACATCTATCGCTGCGACCACGTCCGCTTCCTGGGTTGCACCATCTTCGCCCCAACCAGTGGCATGCGGGCACCAAGCAGCGACGCCATCGACATTGATGTTTGTCACGATGTGCTGGTGGATGACTGCTACATGAGCGTAAACGATGATGCCATCGCCATCAAGGGCGGTAAGGGAACCTGGGCAGACCAGGCACCAGAGAATGGTCCTGTATATAACGTGCTCATCCAGAATTGTAACTACGGAAGAGTACACGGCTGCTTAACCCTCGGCAGCGAGAGCGTGAAAGACCGCAACATCGTGCTCCGCAACATCAAGGTGGGCAATGCGCAGCGCGTACTCTGGCTGAAGATGCGCCCAGATACTCCACAGCATTACGAGTACGTAACGGTGGATAACATCCAGGGCACCACAGGCAGTTTCCTCGTCATCCGTCCATGGACGCAGTTCTTCAAGCCGGGCGACCGCAAGGATATGCCGCTGAGCCAGTGCAACAACATCACGATGAAGAACATCCAGATGGATTGCGACAACTTCTTCGATGTGGGTAAGAGCGAGAAATATCGCCTGATAGATTTCACCTTCGAGAACATCACCTGCACCGACAAGAAGATGGCATTCGATGCCAACCTTATCGAGAACACCGTAGCAAAGAAAGTGAATATCACCCCTCGCAGCAAGAGCAACAGATTGAAGACCACAGGCGATGCCGACGGGTTGAAATAGCACATACATTTTATAGAAAGTAATACAGAATTGAGTACTGAAACGAGCTTTATTTGCAAGAATAAGGCTCGTTTTGTTTTTTTATATCCCTCCTTATTTCTTTTTATCTCTTAAAATTAGGCATTTTCAAATATTTTGCTTAATTTTGCCTGCAAAATAACTTTGAATAAGAAAATGATTGATATAAAAGGTATAACCAAGAGCTTCGGCTCCCTGCAGGTGCTTAAGGGCATCGACCTGCATATTGACAAGGGCGAGGTAGTAAGTATCGTCGGACCTAGTGGTGCCGGCAAGACCACTCTTCTCCAGATTATCGGTACCCTCGATAAGCCAGACAGTGGCAGCATAGAGGTAGATGGTGTGGATGTGCGCAGCCTCAGCACCAAGAAACTGAGCGATTTCCGCAACCAGCATCTCGGTTTCGTCTTCCAGTTCCATCAGCTTCTCCCTGAGTTCACCGCCCTGGAGAACATCATGATACCTGCCTTCATTGCCGGAAAGGGCAGAAAGGAAGCCAAGGAACGTGCCGAGGAATTGCTGGCATTCATGGGCTTGAGCGACAGAGCCAACCACAAGCCTGCCGAGTTGTCCGGTGGCGAGAAGCAGCGTGTAGCCGTGGCTAGAGCCCTGGTCAACAACCCTGCCGTCATCCTTGCCGATGAGCCATCAGGAAGTCTCGACACCAAGAACAAGGCAGAGCTTCACCAGCTCTTCTTCGACCTGAGAGACAAATTCGGTCAGACTTTCGTCATCGTTACCCACGATGAGGGTCTTGCATCCATCACCGACCGCACCATCCATCTCAAGGATGGAATGATTGAAAAGACGGTGGAGGCAGGTGCTGCTGACAACCAGGAAGAACCTGCTGATAACAATAAAGAAGTTTCTGCAGAAGAACCAAACTCATCCACAGATTGCATCTAAACGCCCTGAAAGGGCAGAAGCTCCTAGCCCAGGGCAACACCCTGGGTAATTACGGACACAAACCTGTCGCCCTGTAAGGGCAAAAGCATTTTATATTCTCGAAAATAATATGATATGGCAAAAAAGATAAAACTCGGCGATTTCAATCGCCTTCGCATCGTAAAGAAAGTAGATTTCGGTCTGTATCTCGATGGTGGTGACGAGGGAGAAATCCTCCTTCCATCCCGCTACGTCCCTGAAGACGCTGGTATCGGCGACGAGCTGGATGTCTTCATCTATCTCGACCAGGAAGAGCGCCTCATCGCTACCACCGAAACCCCATTGGCTAAGGTGGGCGATTTCGCCTATCTCGAAGTGAAATGGGTCAACGAATACGGAGCCTTCCTGGGCTGGGGACTAATGAAGGACATCTTCTGCCCATTCCGCGAGCAGAAGAAGCGTATGGTGCTCGGCAACTCCTACATCGTGCATATCCACATCGACGAGGAGAGCTATCGCATCGTTGCCTCTGCCAAGATTGAGCGCTATCTCAACGAAGACCATCCTCACTACAAGCATGGCGATGAGGTGGATCTCCTCATCTGGCAGAAGACCGACCTCGGCTTCAAGGTTATCATCGACAACCAGTATCCAGGTCTGCTCTATCAGGACCAGATCTTCCAGTACATCCACACGGGTGACAAGATGAAGGGCTACATCGGAAGAGTTCGCCCAGACGGAAAGATAGATGTCACCCTGCAGAAGACCGGCATTCAGCAGACAGCCGATTTTGCAGAAACCCTCTACCAGTATCTTCTGGACAACGACGGCGAGTGCAACCTTGGCGACAAGAGCGAGGCCGACGACATCTACGAGCGTTTCCACGTGAGCAAGAAGGTTTACAAGCGTGCCATTGGCGACCTCTACAAGAAGCGTCTCATCACCGTAAGCCCGATGAGCATCAGACTGGCGGAATAAAGTTTTTTTTTAATTCTACTTCAACCCAAAAAGACCGAGCAACTTCCAATAGAAAAGTTACTCGGTCTTTTTTTTGTTATGGGTTGCCGCCACTTTTAAAAGTGGACTCTTATTTATGGTTCTTTTAAAGGTGAACTCTTATTTATGGTTCTATGATCCAATCCTCAATATTCCCTTTCTTAGCATCAAAGTTTACACCAACTTTTACTATCGGCTTGCCACATCTCGCAAAACGCTGGCCGTATTGCTTGAGGTTGATTTGCTGCATGGCAGCCTGGGCACTCTTGTTGAGTTTCAGTTCGATGAGATAGAGAGTATCCTCAGTCTCCATCACCACATCCACCCTTCCATTCGGTGTGTGAACCTCCACATCCACCACAAAGTGGGTCAAGAGGGTGAAGATGATGAAAAGCACCTGCTGGTAATGCCCCTCGTAATTGGTATTGTTACAATAAGGCACCGTGCCCAAGAACTCCTGGAACAAGCGCAAGGCACCATCCATGTCGCCTTGGCGAATCAAGACAGACATCTGAGCAATTGCCACATCTCCCTCCTCGGCATACATGCCTTCCAAATAATAAGGCAGAAGGCTCTCAAATAAGCCCACCTTGATTTCCTTGTTAGGCAAGTCGAGCGTGAAGAGTTGGCTCATCTTGTCATAGCCCTTGATAGTGATGTAGCCGCTCTGATAGAGCAAAGGCGTGATGGTCTTCAAGTTCTCCGTAGGTGCATCGAAAGCTGAGGAACGAGCCAATGACCTGCCTATCTTGGCTGGCAAGACCTTAAACTTGCGAAGCATGTTGATAAGATAGGTAGGTGTGCCTGAGCTGAACCAATAAGCACCGAAGTTCTTATCATCAAAACAGTTGAGCAAACTATAAGGATTAAACACATCAGGGGATGCTGGCGAGAAGTGATAGCCATCATAATTTTCCTTGAGTTTAGCAATAGTTTCCTCTCTTGTCATCTCCAGTGCCTCTGCCAACACATCTATATCCTCGCTCATCTGGGTAAGCAATTCTTCCTTGGTGATTCCGCAAACTCCAGCATATTCATCATCTAACGAAACATTTTTGATGTTATTCAACTCGCTAAAAATGCTCACTTGCGAGAACTTGGTGATACCAGTCAGGAAGACAAAACGAAGCATAGGCTCACACATTTTGAGTGGGCTAAAGAAATTGCGCATCACATTGCGAAGCACATCCAAAGTTTCTTTATCGTGAGCAACATCGAGCATAGGCGCATCATACTCGTCGATGAGCACGACCACCTGCTTGCCACTAATTTCATAAGCGGTGGTAATTAATTCCGTCAATCGATCATTTGCACCTCTTTTAGTATGGGTAATCCCCCATTTTCTCTCTTCTGCCTCCAAACGATTTGAGAGATAATCCTCCAATTGCTCCTTCTCCATGTGCTTACCTCCACTCATGTCAAAGTGCAGCACAGGATATTCCATCCATTCCTGCTCTAACTTTTCGATGGCAAGCCCCTCAAACAGTTCTTTCTTTCCAGAGAAATAACTCTCAAAGGTTGACACCAAAAGTGACTTACCGAAACGGCGTGGACGACTTAAGAAGAAATAACATCCACCAGAATGTGTCATTCGATAGACATATTCCGTCTTGTCGATATAGAGCTTGTTTTCCTTCCGAATACGCTCAAATGTTTGGATTCCTACAGGATATAATTTCAATGCCATAATTGCTTCGTTTTGAATTCACATTGCAAAAATAGGCATTTTTTCCGAAATACCTATCAGAAAATAGAATATTTAACGGAAAACTTACATCTTCTTGGTAAAAGCCAAGGTAACGAGCTGCCAACCTGCATATGTCTTGGCATAAGCCTCAGCTTCTCGATGGGCAGAACCATCAAGCAGCTGCGTGTGAAGGTGGGCGACTACCCCCAAAGAGAAGACAGATGCGTAAAGGCGTACCTTGATTTGGTAAAGGCAGCCGGCATTGACTATTATGATGGTGCCCTCCTCAAAAATCCGAACTGGATTAAAGAGAGTCACGACCTGGGCATGAAGGTGAATGTATGGACTATCGACGATATATCTACCACTCATTCATCTACAACAGCATCCAATACGTTCCGCAAATTACCTATCAGATAAAACGGAAGATTGATCAACGTAAACTCCTTGCCATGAATGGTCTTGACCTTATCTATAGAATAAGGCTTTGACCAGATACGGATGGCTATATTAACTTCTGAACTATCCATAAATACCTGGAGAGAACGGAGATGGGCATTGGTTCCACTCTTTACCTCTATCGGATAAAGCTTGGAGTTATGAGTAAAAATGAAATCAACCTCTGCACCATTATTCGGCTTTGCCCAAAACGAGCGATGCTGTCCCACCCTATCTTCCAAAGCCAATAACTCCTGAGCCGTAATTTGTTCTGCAATATGCCCACGCCAACTGTCCACCATGTCGGTGGAACCAATGATTTCCTTTCTGATTCCCGCCTGATAGTTCACCAATCCCGTATCAAACCAGATGAGTTTTGGCATTCGCTTGGTCTCAGGGATAATCGGCAACTGGGTAGAAGACACAGGGTAAACCAACTCCAGGAGCATAGCCTTCTCCAGCAATCTAAAAGCCTCGCCCACCTCTCTTGACTTATAGCCAGAATTGGCAAAGTTGCCCAACGTAATGGTCTCACCCGAAAAAGCCCAACCATAGGAGAGGATGAACCTCACCACGTCTGTCAACTTATTGCCTCTGACGTATTTTTCAGAATCATCCTTATAGGCTTGCACCAGAGTTTCATAAACATCTTCGATACCAATGACATCTTGGGTTTCAGCATACTGCTGCACAGCTTCAGGCATCCCTCCCACAATGGTATATTGATTGAAAAGATGCATCAACTGTTCATGGAAGGCAACCGTATATTCTGCCTTCTGCGAGAGTACGGCAAGCAGATTATTCTTACCGATAGCTCCCAGGAATTCCGAAAACGAACAAGGTCGCAAAGCCAGATATTGTACTCTTCCCACAGGGAAACTGACTTTAACATCCACCAGATTCTCCAACAGACTGCCAGCTGCAATAACATACAAATCAGGTCTCAGTTCATAGAAATACCTAAGAAGTGCTATGGTTTTAGGAGAATTCTGAATCTCGTCGATGAAAACAAGGGTAGTTCCTTCTTTCTTAACCTTACCGGCACTGGCATACAGCATATTCACCAGGTCGTCTAAAGGAATCTCCATTTCAAACAACTTGGCATTCTCATTTCTTTCCAGATTGAAATATAGATAATTATCAAACTGAGAGCCAAACTCATTGACCACAGTTGTCTTGCCAACCTGTCGAGCTCCTCTCAGGATAAGAGGCTTATGCTTTTTGTCTTGCTTCCAAGCCTCCAGTTTACTGATGATATTTCGTCTAAACATACGCATTTGTTTCAAATCAGGGGCAAAGATACTACTTTTTTGTCGCAAATCAGCGGCAACAGCGTTAAAGTTTGTTGCAAATCAGTGGCAAGGACAAAAAAGAGACCTATTCTACGTATTAGACATTTTCACGTTTATCAAGCAAAAAACTGATAAACTCATCAGAGATATTAGAGATTTCTCCTTTATCATAGATTGTCAACAAATCAATGATAATGGAATCTCCTTCCTGGTAAAGATTATAAGTAATGACCCTTGCACCACCACTCTTACCTTTACCCTTACTAGCTATTGCCATTCTTACCTTTCTGACACCTTTGCCAAGACTAGTACCTTGGTAAGGATCCAGTTCTAAGCCTGTAAGAAAAGCATCGTAATCATCAAGCATTGAACGATATTTCTTGGAAAGCTTTCTAAGTTGTCGCTCAAATTCTTTTTCCGTATAAATCTTAACATTCATACTACGCCTCCTCTTCTCGAAGTCTTCTCAACAATTCACGAGCATCCATCGGCTTCGTCCCATTCTTCTTATGAGCTTCCATTTCATCAAGAGCACGGTTGAGGCTTTCTGCCACGTAGGCTTCCTGCTCTGCCTGGCTCATATATCTTTCCTGGTAACCATTTCCAGACTTGGAGATAGAACTGGCTAATTTTTCTGCATAGTCTTTGAGCTTGGCGACAAATTCGTCAAGCGTATATTGACCTGTAGAAGGTACTTGAAACTGAATATTAATCGTTTCCATCTTATTCCTTTCTTTTAAATTAACGCTACAAAATTAACGAAAAGAATTGGAAATGCCAAAGAAAAGAACAACTTTCTTCGCTTTAAGACACAAAAAAGCCTTTCAGCGATATAAATGCTGAAAGGCTTATACTATTCTATTTCGATTTTACATTCGACATTTTATTAAATCTATTTACAAATCTTTTTAAGAAGTAGCCATTGACCATTTTTATTGCTACCTCCACGACCTATATAGCCATTCTTACGCAAAATGGAAATTTCTCTTTTTAAAGTCGCAAGCGACACTCCAACTTCTTTCGCTAAATCATTTCTTGTAAGGAATGGTTGTTCCTTTATTGCCATAATTATAGCAATTTGCCGATTTGATAGATGCTTATTTATCGGCTCATTTATCGGCTCATTTATCGGCTCATTTTGAATATGCAAAGTCAATTTGACCTGCAATAATTCAGGCTGTTCTAATAATTCCGGCTTGATCCAATGCTTATCATTCCAAGCATTTAGAATAAGAGTGCAATGTCTCAAAGCTCTTCAGCTTTTCTTCTGTCATTTCCCCACGCTCCCACATTGCATCTAATTCTTCCTGTCCCTTCTTGGCAAAGAAATCAGAGTTCTGCCAATATTTCCGGGCTTTTTACCTATTGCATCATATCTAAAAGTTCAAGCTGTGCTTGATTAAAAACTGTTGCTGCCATATCAAAATCCTTTCTTTTAAATTAACGCCACAAAATTAACGAAAAGAATTGGAAATGCCCCAAAAAAGAACGAGGTTGCTACTTCCATGACCTGGGAATGCAGAGAGGACAAGGCTGCTCAGAGAAGAAAGTTCCATGGAAAATATGTCTTGCTGACGAGCCTTGATGAA